>Ga0315282_10008784_pt1 | contig 16259 bp, 15 predicted proteins | sample YL17G07_20_MG_FD_203693 | JGI IMG/M metagenome (GOLD analysis project Ga0315282, IMG submission 203693) | Sediment microbial communities from Yellowstone Lake, YNP, Wyoming, USA - YL17G07_20 | ecosystem: Environmental > Aquatic > Freshwater > Lake > Sediment | place: USA: Wyoming | collected...
AGACTGTTGGCCAAAAGAGAATCTCTGCGCCTTTGAATGCATAGAGCCGAGGAATCTCAGGGAAGTAGATGTCCATGCAGATCATCACTGCAATTTTTCCGAAGTCCATCTTGAAAACTGGGAACCTTGAATCGTAAGCGATGAATTTGCTCTCTGCTGCCGTTGGTTGGATCTTCCGATAGTATCCGACAATTCTTCCTCTCCGGTCAAAGACCGTTGCCTGATTGTAGGTTCGTTTTCCAACGCGAACGTAGTACGGAGCAATCACATTGATCTTGCGTTGAGCGGCTTTCTTCGCGAAAGTTCTTGTCCACTCTCCCGGAAACCGCTCCGCCTCCAGCGGGTGATCTTCCGGAAGATTCAAGGTCGTAAATGTTTCAGGCAAACATACGATATCGGCTCCTTTTCTCTTGGCTTCATCGACGTATGCCAGACCTCGCTCGACGTTCATCGCGACAGTGTGAGGAGTGTCTTCAATCAAGAATGAAGTGGTGGCAACACGGACAATTCTCACGAGCTCCTACTCCTTTCTGCAAGTCACCAGCGCACGTCAACAGTTGCCTGACTACGCGGCTCAAGGTCTTTTACGAGCGATGATACCGATATTTGCCAGCGGTTCGTGCCGATCTTGATGTCTGAAGTTTTCTTCCCGTTAAGGCGGATTTCGATACTGCGAGGATCAACATCGTGTGGCAAGACCACCTGCAATTGCATCGTTATCGTTTCTTCTCCCTGGTGCTCAACCTCGTACACGCAGGAGCAGGGACCTCTCTGTGCAGTGAGGTGAATTCGAGAGTTCTTCATCCTCATGTTGCGGATCGTCATGCGGTCGGAACCCTGGGGAAACCTTGGCTTCAGCGCGAAGCTACCTTCCGGCGCGTTCGGAGAGAAACCCGTGAGATAGCGAACCATGATGTCCGCATTGACACCGCTCTCCCAGGGGCGAGCGAAATGACTCCCATGCTTTGTTGAAGAAACGGGTCCCTCTGGAGAATAGTCATAGTACTCGCTGAAGGTCCCGCCCGGATCAACATAGCGCAAGAGCTGCCCGAACGCCCAATCGGCTTTTGGGTGATTCATCTCAGAGAGGTTGTAGAGAAGATACGCCATAATGTGGCCGACAGTCGACTGAAAATCGCCGGGAAGAAGTTGAAGGAATGCCGGGTCTCGCCATAGCTTTCCTAAAACGAACTCAACAGATCGGACAGCGCGATCATCATCCCCCGTTGCGTACCCAATCCATATCGGGCGAAGAAGAGCGGGAGAGATCGGAGTCGGATCGAGCTGCCTATGCTCGTCGATCCGCATAGCGTAATGGCCCCGATCCTCAAGCCAAAGCTCCGACTCAATGGCCGAGCGAACCCTCTGAGCCAACGCCTGAAGCTCCTCTGCGTCCTTCAAGCTTCCGAGCAACCGCGCAAGATGCGCCAATCGTTCGCACGCCGCTACGAAAATAAACGAGTTGTCAGCCGCTTTCCCCCGGCGCAACTCCTGAACTGGACCAATCCCGTAGGTCTCGTCATAGCTGTACGCCGCAAGATAGCCATTCTCCTCAACTCGCTGACGGAGAATCATGCCTTTCAGATAATTGAACCGACGCGCGACGTACTGAAGATCTCCAGTAAATCGAACGTACCAGTCATACCACAGAACACGAAAGTTTGGGACGTCACCGAGCATGACAGGCTCAACCGTTGCCCAATCTGGTTCTGCAAGAAGGACATCCGGGATCTTGATATCGAATGGGTAAGCCCCCTGTAGCCTCTTCGAGAGTACGTCCATCGCGTAGATGTAATCCATGGACTGCTTGACTTCTTCGAACTTCCCCTGCGTCAAGAGAAACCTGTGGGGTCCGTTAAGGTCGCGAATGAATGGGAACGTGTAGTCCTCAATAACGGAGAAACACCCCTGTTTCCCTTCGCACACTTTCTCAAGAACAGCAATTGCATCAAGTGCATCCTCGACTTTTCGATCTCCAAGAAAGACTACTAACCTGCCGATGTTCCATGTGTCCCACCAATCTTTGGTCTCCTGAAGCAGCGTTTGAAAGCCCGATGCATTGAGGATTCCATCGACAACGGTTGCTGTCTCGGCGGCGCCATCTTCCTGGTCGTTGGTTGAGACAGCAAGGTAGTGTGTTGCGACGAGCTCCTCGTTGGGCCTGAGCTCATCCACAATGACTGCAAGGTTCTGGAAGCCGCGGGTTCTTCCGTTAACAAGCTTCCGGATGAGATATCGACGCCGCTTGAGTCGAGATTCATCAGGCTGGTTAGTGTATGGGTCCCTGGTCTCAGGCTCACTCACAACTTCGAGCAGCGCGCCTTTCCCGCACGGCTGGATGATTGATCGGTGTCCGGGACCGGGCCACGGAACATCGGCTGGTGCGTCAACTCCAATTCCGATGTCCTTCACCGTCGTCGCCGAAACGTTTTTCAGAATGAAGAGTCGGACCAGAACTGGATGAAGCGGATGAACAAAGTTGATCGAGTAGAGAGCAAACGTGTCGTCCATTTCCTTCGTCAGGATGATCGGCGTTCGCCGAATGCGCCACAACCATTGGTGCTCGGGAAGAAACTCAAACGGCGGCCAGAAATCTCGAGTGGGTGACGGCGCGTCCATCCGAAAGAGATAATTGTTGTAGAAGGCGTATGAATGGAGATATGGACCAAGAATTCGATCCATTGTGCTGTACTTTACTTGCTGACCCATTCGCCCAGTGAGACATCCATTACCGCCAACGTAGATTGAGTCACGAGGATTCGTCGCGGGTTGAAGGGGAGGTAGAGACCAGACGCTTGTATCGCGCAACCAGGGCAGCTCTTCAGAAATCCTGCAATTAAAAGCTGGCGACGGTTGAGCACTAGTTTCGTGGAGAGAAGGGTTCATTGAGCCACAGCGGGCTTTTGTTCCATTCGGCGCTTCAAGACCTCATTGATGTGGATCGTCGCGTCATGTGCGGCTTGCTCAACAGTCTTCCTCCCGATAAGCATGTTGTCAATTTCCGGGATCATGGCGTTTTCGTGCCACTCAAACTGACCTGGAGTGATGTTGTTGACAGAGTACTTTTCATGGAGCTCATTGAGGATACGAACTTTTTCGGCGCCAAGCTCTTCAACTCTTTCCTTCGATTCTGCAAGTGGTCTGTACACTGGAGTAAGTTTGTCAGAAATCTTGCTTACCCCATTCCGCGGTGGGTATGTCGCAATCCATTTTATTAGCTCCCACGCTTCATCCCTGTGTTGAGAGAGGACAGGAATACAGAGTCCATCGCTGAAGCGTCCTGATCGTCGAAGTCCGCCAGGACCGAGGGGTGGCATAGCGAAATCCCAACGGAAACGAACGTCCCTCAGTCCGACACTCGCCATATCTCCCATCATCACCATCGCCGCCACACCGCGAGCAAATCCCTCGGCTGGCTGGACCGAGGTATTCGAAGGAAGAAGCGAAACCTTGTACTTATGGACAAGATTGTACCAGAATCGTAGTCCTCCGATCGAGTGCGGGTCATCAAGGATAGCTCGAGTGTGATCCCCGCTTAACACTCCCCCACCAAACGAGTGAAGCACTGTCTCCAGCGCCGTGTACATCCCGTTGTCAATCAGGAGTCCCCATTGATCGATTTCTCCGTCGCCATCGGTATCCTTCGTCAGCCTGATCGCAGCTGTGAGCAGTGAATCATACGTCCAGTTGTCCGTCGGGTACGACACTCCACTTGCGTCAAAGAGATCTTTATTATAATAGAGTACGGTGATTCCTGCAGTGTTTGGAAGAGCGTACAGGTCGCCCGTTCGCTCATACTTCCAATCTTCGATAAGACGCGGGAAGAAGTCGTGGAGGTTCAGGTCTCTATCGATGTACGTCTGGAGATCCGTCGCATACTTATGAGAAAAGAGTTCCTCGCCCATCCAGTCATCGATCGCGACCACGTCGCCAACAAACGCGCCTGAAGCAGAAGCTGTGAGAAGTTTTTGATAGTAGAGTTGATACGGATAGACCTCGAACTCGATCTTGACCTTTGGATGTTTCTCCTCATAGCTTTCGATGATATATTTCTCCCAATTCTCTTTCAGATTTCCAACCCAGTGAATCATCTTGAGGGTTACCGTCCCTTTTTGTTCGCCTCGTTCAGTCTTGTTGCCACACGAGAGAAAGCAAAGCGAGAGCGATACTGCAGCAATCGGGAGAACAGTGGTTTTCTTCCAGAAGGTCATGAAGCATTCACGATACTATAGAGATACCCGTCGCCAACCGCCACGATGATCTCGGGCAGACCGTCACTATCGAAATCTGCTATAACGGGATTCCCCACGGAATAGCCGAAGTCGTACTCCCACTTCAAGCGGCCGTCTCCGATTGACAGTAACCGCCCGTCGGAGGTGCCTGTGATGAACTCCACCTTTCCGTCTCCGTCGATATCGCAGGACTGGATGTCAGTTGTTACCGCTCCAATATCAAGGGACCATTTCACTGAACTGTCCATGCCATTGTAGCAGACGAACTTTCCATCGGCATGACCGACACCGACCTCCTTCATTCCATCACCATCGATATCTGCCACGCCGGGTAGTCGAAGCATCAAATCGTTGTACACCCTGCGTTTCCACCAGAGGATAGAATGGTTCGATCGAAGCACACCCATTCCACCCATACAGCCACCGACGACAAACTCATCCTCTTTATCCCCATCGACATCTGTGATGATGATCGAGCCATACGCTGTAAAGGGATCTTCCTCCGATCCCCAAGTTGATACATTCTGTTCCTTCTGGACTTCCATTGCCTGAAACGTGGCGATCCGAAGTGGCCACGGCTTAGATAACATCTCACCCGTTGCAGCATCAAAGTGACAGACTGTATCTTTTGCCAGGAAAAGAATCTCAGGCTCGTGCCCTCTTCTGAGGCGAACAGAAGTAATCCCCCACGGACCAAAACCGCGACCGTCCTCTCCTTCTCCTATCTGCTTACGCTTCCAACAAATGCGGTCAGCCCCCGCTTCCAAGCAGATCGATTCCTCAGAGTTCATTGAAGTGGAGGAGTAGAAGGAAGCAAGGAGAAGAGGTTTGCCATCGTGAGTTCTGACGACAGTCCAATCGTAGAGTCCCAATCTGCTGCCACTCCGAGAGGTGATGTATTCAGGAAAACTCCATGAGCCCCTTGCTTCACCTTCCGCCGATACGGCAATCAGCTCTGAGGATGGACTCCGCGTATCAGCGATCAGAAGTTCGAGCGCGTTATCTCCGTCGATATCTGTGACGTAAGGAGAGTGAAACGAGAAATCGTAGCCAAAGCGACCCTTGCCAACCTGCTTGAGCAGCAAGATCGGTTCCCCCTTCATCGAATCGAACTTCAGCGCATGAATCTCCTCGAGATTGTCAGGAACCGCAAGAATGGATCCCTTGCTATCGCGGAAGACGACTGCGCTTGAAGCTGGCTTGGCTGATGCGATGGCACTATCCGCAGGGAGCCGAACTCCTGCAAACGTTTTGGAGACGGTTGTCCCGTCACCATTCACGACGAGAATCTCACCTCGCTGACCACTGAGGACCAGTTCATTGCTCCCGCATCCATCGACGTCGGCAACCTGAGCGATGCGAAGTCCCGGGTGATCAGGAATTAGAATTGTTTTCTCTCTTCGAACAGGAGCCAAACTCACACACCGCACCTCAGTGCTGTTTTGATTGTCTTTGAGAATGAAAAATCCCCGCACCCCGCCGAACTCCTCGTACCACGTTTCATCGTGCGCGAGACACTCAGGACGGAAATTCGAATAGGCTCCAATGAGTTGCGCACCTCTCCCAGCGAACCGGCTCTCGCTTTCGCCCCAGATCAATGTGAATGTTGATCTGCGCCAACGAAAAAGCTCCAGAGTCCCCGAGACCTTCGGCATTCGATTCGCCTCGAGACTCACAAGCAACTCACTGACACCATTTCCGTCAACATCATCAACACCATATAAATAGGCTTCAGGAATTTCAGACTTCACCTTACCCGACGTTGGGTCAATGACTTCGAGCCACCATCGGTTGTCTCCATGTGCATTGTAGAGGCTGACGATAATCTCCGGGAATCCATCGCCGTCAACATCTGAGACCGAGTTTGCAACGTAACGTACTTCAGTCGTGTCGGTCGGATAGATGTGCTCGATAAATCGATCCCAGAGAAGAGAGAGATTCCCTTTTCCATCATTATCGATCACCGCGAGATGCCGACTGACTCGATTGGCTAAGATCACGACCTCAAGAGCTCCATCTCGATCAAGGTCGACAAGCCTGAAGAAACCATAATTTCGTCGTCGTTCGCCCCCGGACTCCCAGCGGAACTGAGATTTCACCTTCGCAGTCAGCGGGTCAAAAATGTAGATGCCGCCGAGCTTCGTGCAGACAATTTCGTCCTGACCGTCTCCGTCGATATCGGCGATCGCCGTCGTTGGGTGAAATGCATCGTCCATCCAGAGCTTGTGGAGAACCCTGCCGCGCTCGATCCCTTCTGAAAAATCGAACACCAAAATATCTTTTGAGCTGAAAAGAGAGACAACAAGCTGCTTCTGAGGTCGCGCCTTATCGAGCTGATGACAGAGGATGGTGAAAGCAAACGCTCCCATCGACACTGGATACCCAACTGTGGTGCGCCAGAGCAAATCCCCATTTTCCGATGAAATGATGATCAACTCCAACCCAGAGGAAAGCACGATCTCCACTCTTCCATCCCCGTCAAGGTCTTCGATGACGGCAATTCCGTGGAAACCAAATGCTTTGCTCTTCCAAACTTGTTTCCCTTCTGGAGTCGTGCGAATGACACATCCCCCAGAGCAATATACGAGGTCAAACCCTCTGGCCGACGAGATCAGAGATATCTCCTGCATCATTCCGCCGAGGAAGTATTTCCATTGGACTTGGGGGGAATGAATATTTCCTGCCAGAGCACAATGTCCGGTCAATTGTTCGTCGCCTCGGTATGTGTGCCACTCTCCTGCTGGAACGGATGGGGGAAGAGAGGTATCGGGTTTTGATCCAGCTTTAGTCGTGATTCCAGGCATCAGAAGTGAATCTCCTGCGGGTGCTGGGTGCGGATTGCTTCGAAGGCCTTCAGGACAAGGAGCGTCGCCCGAAGTCCGTCGCGATGGTCGATTGGGGGTGGAGCATTCTCACGAAGAGCTCGAATGAAGTCCCTGTTTTCCTCGAGGAATCCATACTCTTCGTTATCAGATAGCGTAGTCGTCTTCTCGCCGTCGAAGAACGTTCCCTTCTTCAAGCGGTCATGGAGATGTGCTGATTTCACTCCATCAAGAACCTGGAAAGAGAATTTTGAAACATAAGGAGTCTGCCCGCTATCACCCTGCGTCACACTCGCGATGCTCTGGTTGCGAAACACAATCGTGGCCGCGATGTTATCGATGACTGAAGTGTTCGTGTGAGTCATGGTACTGCCTTCGGCATAGATCCGAGTAGGCTCAGATTGATTCAGATAATACACGAGGTCCATCGTGTGGCAGCCTTGAGACAAAACATTCCCGCCGCCCTTGGCTGGATCTTGCGCCCAGAGATCGTCCGGCCATCGGCCATCCATCATCTGCGCGATGGTGACCAGTGGCTTTGGGATGAATTCCTTTGCCCGCTTGACCATCGGATAGTACCGCATCTTGAACGCAGTCATAAGCTTTACGCCGGATTTTTCGACTGCCTCACCGACTCGATAGCACTCCTCTACTGTCAGCGCAAGCGGCTTCTCAATCATGATATGCTTGCCGGCTTCACAGGCTTTGATGGCGAGGGAACTGTGGGTATCATGATGAGTGCAAATGTAAATGGCGTCGATGGAATCATCACGAAGAACTCGCTGGACATCATTGGTGGAATATCCACCGCCGAATTCCTGTGCGAGCTTCTCCGCCGCAACCGGAAATCGGTCACAGAATGCGACCATCTTCATCCCGTCGAGTTTGGAAAGACACTCGGTGTGGATTCTTCCGATGGACCCGCATCCAATGAGCGCTGCACGAAGATCAGACATGGGAGGTAGATGGGAGAATGGCGTATGAACTCAAGAGATGAGAAGAACCAAAGACGGTTTTAAGAATTAAACTTCAATCCTCATTTAATGTAGGAGTTTTGTGCTGAAAAACAAGGAGAATTGCAGCAAGCAGAAGAAAGGAAGGGTGGGACGCGTCCAATGATGCCAGCTGAGCTTAGTGGCTTAGGGTCACGTTTCGTCTTTCCTTTTTGACATTTGATTTTTCATTTTTGACTTTTCCTCGAGTCCTTCTCCTCGCATCATCGCGAACGTGTGGAAAATCGCCGGGTAGATGGCCGCAACTCCATCCTCGACTCCTTTTCTTGAACCAGGCAAATTGATGATGAGCGTCTTGCCACGAACGCCGACGACGCCGCGAGAGAGCATCGAAAATGGAGTCCGCTCTCTTGCCCGTAGTTTCTCAGTATTTGTTCTACGCCCTCCAGTTCGCGCTCTATGACTCGTTTCGTCGCCTCAGGAGTGACATCTCGTGGGCCAATTCCTGTTCCACCCGTTGTGAGGATCATATCAACTTGCTCTTTGTCCGTGAGCCTCTTCAGTTCGCTTTCGATTCGAGTCGCATCATCAGGAATCACCTCGCAACCTGTAACCTGAACCTTGAACCCTCTCAACTTCTCCGCCAGCACTTTGCCCGACAAATCCTTCCTCTTCCCCGCCGAAACTGAATCGCTTATCACGAGCACGGCTGCTTTCAGACCCTCTCCGCTTTCCTTGATCTGCGACTTCCCTCCAGTCTTCTCGAGAAGCTTCACCGAAGCGATCTCCATCGACTGATCAATGACCTTCAGCATGTCGTAGAGCGTCAGCGCAGCCGCGCTTGCTGCCACAAGTGCTTCCATCTCGACTCCGGTCTTCCAGACCGCCTTGACTTGTGTGGTGATGGTGATGGAAGTCTTTCCCAGCTCGAACTCAACGCTCACGTAGTCGAGAGGAACTTGATGACAGTATAGGATGAAAAGGGTGGTGTTCTTCGCAGCCTGAATACCTGCGACGCGAGCGACCCCGAGGGGGTCAGCTTTCGGCAGGTTGCCGGACTTGATGGCCTTGATGGTGGACGGAAAAACGTTCAGTCGAGCGACTGCCTTTGCAGTGCGCAGAATGTTGGGTTTGGAGGAGACGTCGAGCATAAGCGCTGGAGGAATGGCTGGATGTAGGATTCAGGATGTATGATTCAAGATTCAGGTTTCAGGCTACTTAGGTCAGGAAGATACTCTTCTTCGATGTCCTTCAGGAACATTGGAGTGCCATGCTGATGCTCAACTGTCTCGATGAACCTGAACAACATTCCATTCAACCGCCGGTAAGAACCAACTAATTCATCGTACAACTGCTGGTCGGTGAGGGATTTTGTGTCGTAGAGGTAGTGCAGGTGCTCGAGTGTCTCTTCCGCCGAGCCATAGGAACGATAAAGGTAGTGGAGAAACTCATTTTTGTACTTCCGGAGGACATAGCCCTCGACAATATTCGATGATACAGACTTTGCTGATCTGCGTATCTGGCTTCCTTCTTCATGCATCTCAAAGCGAGGAAGCTTCAGGCTCATTTCATGGACTCTTACCCCCAGTGCGTGGCTTAGTTGGTATACTTCGAGCTTATGGTAACCTCCTTCCATTTGGCTACCCTCCTTTCAATTCTTGAATCCTGCATCATGCATCCCGAATCGTTCTGCTTCACCCTCCGACTTGGTACATCTCCACTTTCTTTGCATCCGTATTCATCGTTTCCACCGCCCTCAACTCGGAGTAACGATCCGACCTCGTAGTCCAGACACTCCTCAGTTTCTGCTCGATCTCCTCATCACTTGCTCCGTTCCGTAGCGGCGTCTTGAGATCATGACCGGAGGTGGCAAACAAGCAAGTATAAACTTTTCCCTACGCCGATAGCCTGACTCGCGCGCAATCACCACAGAATGGCTTTGTGACGGATGCTATAATTCCAATCTCGCCGCTGCCGTCTTTGTAGCGATAACGAAGAGCGACTTCGTTCTGATAGTTTCTCTCGATTGGCTCGAGAGGCAACTCCGCGTTTATCATCTCCACGATTTTTTCTGCGGGGACGACGTGCTCCATCTTCCATCCGTTGAGATTGCCGACGTCCATGTACTCGATGAAGCGGACGATGTGACCAACTTCCTTGAAGCACTTTGCCAATTCCACAATCGTGTGCTCATTCACACCACGCTGGACCACGACGTTGATTTTGATGGGGGTCAATCCAACCTCGGACGCTTTGTCGATTCCCTCCAAGACTCTCTTGGTGCTAAAACCCTGGCCGTTCATCTTGGCAAAGACCTCGTCGTCCAAGGAGTGTAGACTCACGGTGACTCTGTCGAGACCTGCCTCCTTTAGTACCTCCGCCTTCTCAGCAAGCAGGAAGCCATTGGTCGTGAGCGCGATGTCATCGATGCCCTCGAGTGCGGCGAGTTGAGAGACAAGACGTTCGAGTCGGTTCCTGAGCAGAGGCTCGCCGCCAGTCAATCTTATCTTGTGCACGCCGAGCTCGACGAATATTCTTGCGAGGCGGACGATCTCCTCGAAGGACAGCACCTCTTCCTTCGCAACGAAGTGATAGCTCTCCCCAAAGATGTCCGTCGGCATGCAGAACGGGCAACGGAAGTTGCACCGGTCCGTGACGGAGATGCGGAGGTCACGAAGAGGGACGGGAGAAGGAGTCAACTGACATTTCGGATTGCAGATTGACGATTGCGGAATGGGGATTGCTAACTTGCGACAACTGGATACTGAACATTCTGCAAATTCAGGTACTAGGCTTCTCTTGAGTGAGACGCGCCTTCGTGGAATGAAAAATACCCTTCTGAGCCTCCTCAACAGAAGGGGCCAGAAGGCTTGTTTTGTCCTTCAAGTCCTCGACATAAACAACACACGGGCCCCCATAAATCACGCCGAGAAAGTGGACGTGGTGCACTAACCACCCGAAGAGGGAGATCTTCACCAAAATCCCATTCTCTTTGAGTGCTGAATAAACCTGGTGAAAAGGTCTGTACTCTCGAGATGTGAGGCCTTCCACCTTGAGTCGATCTGAAGGCTCATCGCTGATGATTCGTCGCCGGATGAAGTCCAACCGCGTGTCGAATACTTGGACGCCGAGCAGCAAACAGAGGTAGTTGTAGGCGATAAGCACTGGCACGCGTTCGTCCATTTGTCCGAACTCAAATTCAGGGAACGCAGATTTGACCTCGCGTTTTACGGCAGAGATTCCAGCAGATAAGCTTACCAATTGACCTGTTGGTGCTTTCTTGAATATGTCGATCCTTGTCTTGATCTGCTCGAGTGCAAGGCCACGATTTTGCAGCACGGACTGGATAGTCTTTTGTCCTGTCTTTGGATCAAAGATGAAAGAACCATCTTCCATCTTTTGAGCTTTCGTTTGCAGGCGTCGGTCGCGGAACTTTGCAGTGGCCGTCTGCCCGTCATCGTCCACTGTTGTGTAGAGCTGGCCTTCCTCCATTGTCTTGTAAAGGTGAGGAAGCTGATCCCTTAACGAACGTATGGCAAGTCGAATAGCTGGGTCTTTCTTTGCCTGAGACACTACACTGGAACCAAGTTTACTATTGCATCGCTCGCACTGAAGGTCTGCCTCCAAAGTTCCACCGATCGACTCCGGGATAATGTGTTCACGAGTCAGGGGCTTCTCTTCCAGACAGATGGTGCATCTATGAAAATCAGTCGGAATATTCATATGTCATGCATGAAGAACAAACGCCGATGGAGCAGGGTGGCCGAGGCTCTCAGTGAGCTGACGCAGCACAAGATTCATGATTCTGCAATCTTTCGGAGACGCTCCTGGAGATCTTTTATCGCCTTCTGGTTCCAAGAGTCGACTACTTCGTATTGGAAAAAGCTAAACTCGTTTTCAAAATATTCACCGAGATCAGCTGCAATCTGCTTCCTTGAGCCGTAGTTAACTCCTCTAAAGGTAGAAGGATTCAACACTTGGAGCAATATGACTTTTGTTTTGTCTTGCCTGTGGTGCTTCAGGTAGTACCAATATTTCACAACGTTTGCATCAGCATATCCGTTTGAATTCTCCAGCTCAATGAATACGTCTACATTGTTCTTCAGCTCCAAGCGAAGATCACACTTGACCATAGGAACTCCATCGTCGTCGGAGATCTTAAGGCGGTGTTCTCTTGCGGGTTTGCTGCCAAGAGAGAGCAAGCCCTCCTCTGGCCCTTCCAGCCAATCCACCAATTTCCGAATGATTCGATTGCAGGTCATCGCGTCAGGTTTCAGTGACAAAGCAATATACAAACTTTTCTCCTCTCCAGTCAACAAATTGGATGTAGGAGTCATTTCGTGCGAAGCGATCTCATGCCTGCTTCTAAGAGAATTGGAGGGATTGTCCCGCTTTACGGGATCCCGTACGGCGGGACTTCAGCAGAAAACGCATCGCAATGACACACGAACCAAGGCCGAGATTCAGACGTTCTTTTCTGATCTAGGCTTTGCTGAAGGAGGAAATCTTCTCCACCCCGTGATCATCGAGAGGAAGTTGTCCCATCCTGCGATTGCCACCATCAGGAGGTGACCAGCGAAGAAGAGTGCCAGAGCCGACATGAAGATGAAGTGCCAAACCCGCGCGGTGTCATAACCTCCAAAGAGCGAGGCAATGCCGCTGAACTGCACAGGCCAGTAGATGGAGATACCGCTCATGATGCCGCCAAGCGCGAGGACTGGGACAATTGTATAGGCGAGTTTCTGGAGCGCGTTGTACTTCTGCTGAGGCGGGTGCTCTTTTCGAATGCGGAGGTAATAAAGGATCATCGGGAAGACACCGGGCACATCAGACTTCCTGAACAGCGTCGTGCGTCGGCCGTGCTTGCTAAGAATATTATAGAGGACGTAGACAACCCCGTTGACAGCGAATAACCACATGCCAAAGAAATGCCACATCCTTGCCCCGGCCAGCCAACCACCAAACGTGATGGCATCGGGAAATGTAAAACCGAAGAGCGGGGACGCATTGTAGATGCGCAGGCCGCTCGTGATCATAATCAGGAGCGCGAGAGCGTTCACCCAGTGTGTAAGACGGATGAGCGGGGGATGATGATACTCTTTTCGAGCTGGAGTCTTCATTCAGACTGATTGGGTTTACAGTACGGGCAGAGTATCGACAGACTGGATTTCATCGGTGCAACTCAGATACCAGCAAACCAATCGTACCCTTGATCTTCCCAGTACCCTCCCCATTTGTCATTCGTCACCACGAGCTTATCGATCCACTTCGCGCTCTTGTAGCCAAGCTTCGTCGGCATGGTGATGCGAAGGGGGGCGCCATGGCCAAGCGTCAGGGACTTCCCATACGCTTCGTAACAAAGGAGTGTTTGAGGATGGAGTGCACTCGGCATGTCATACGATGTGTAGTAGTCATCCGCCGACTCGACGGCAACGAACTTTGCGTCTGTGTCTGCACCCACGTGCTTCAGAAACTCATGAAGGGGCGTCCCTCCCCACTTCACAACCATGCTCCACCCTTCGACACACACGTGCCTCGTATTCATCACACGCTTGGGGAGCGCGGCAATCTGTTCGAGCGAGTATTCTCCGGGCTTGCTGACAAGACCCTCAACCGTTAGTCTCCAGCCTTCAAGGTCAACCTCCGGCTCATCAGTCTCGTAGCTATTCAATCTGAACCCATCTTCTAGGGTCAATTTGCTGTCAGCATACTCGGGCGAGAGTTTGTTGATGTCAAAGACCTTTGACTGCACCCAGTCATTAAACTGCTGGAATTTTCTGAGGAAGGATTCCGTCTTTCCACTCGGTGCGAGATCACATCCAGCGAGAAACAGAACCGGAGAGAGTTTCAAGAGCTTTCGTCGCTGGCGAGAAAAATCGAGGTTCTTTAAATCACTGGCTGAGGTGAGCTTCTTCGATTTCATTTCAAGATGTGTGTCTTGATATTCCTAAAACGATGAAAGCGAGGAACTCGATCCTCGCTTTCATCGACAAGAGAAAAGCTTTCAGAGAAGGCAGCTCATCCGGGCTTCTTCATCTCTTCTTTCTTCTCTTCGGTCCCCTCTTTCTTCTCCATCTTCATCTCTTTCTGCTCCATTTTTTCACCCTTCTTCTCCATCTTCATGCCCTTGTGCTCCATCTTCTCCATCATCTCACCCTTCTTCTCCATCTTCTTGACTGGCTTCATCATCCCCTTAACGTCCTTCTCAGTCAAGTCCTTGTTGTGAACTTTCTTCGCGTGGGTCATGATGATGTCCGTCAATTCCTTCTCGTCATGGCTGCGTACCATGAACCCACACGTCGGGTCACACGATACTGATTTCAACACTTCTTTCCCTTCTTTCTGTCCCTCCATCTTCTTTTCCATTTTCTCCTGGGCGTTGATGGCGACCTGCGCCGACACGAAAGCAAGAAGGGTGACTAGTACAACGAGGACTTTCTTCATACCTTCTTCTCCTTTTCCCCCTTAAATTATTGAGACACTCTCCTATTTTGCCGTCCAATACTACCGAACTATCCCAACAAAGTCAAGCGCTCGCCGGATTAATTTTCGTTAAGAACCGTGGCGAAAGAGTGCTATTTCTGTGACAATCTATGGGTGGCCGAGAATATCAGACTGAGAGCCGACCCAAATTTCGCCGTCAGCGAAAAACTCTTTCTTCCAAATCGGGACATCCTTCTTCAGCGCGTCGATCGCGTACCGGCAGGCCTCGAATGCCTCTCGCCGGTGGGGAGCCGAGACGCCTACAATGACGCTCGCTTCTCCGATCTCAACCTTGCCGACCCGATGCACGATGGCAATCCGGTTGATCGTCCAACGCCGATGAGCTTCAGCGACAATTGCCTCCATGAGTTTGAGTGCCATCGGCTCGTACACCTCATACTCGAGAGAAAGAACCTCCTTACCATTGGAGTGATTCCGCGTCGTCCCAATGAAGATATCTATTGCACCGGCCTCTGGAGATTTGACCGAACGAAGAACTTCATCGAGGTCGATAGGGGTGCGGACGATCTTGAGCATATCTATGATTCAAGACTCATGATGCAGGATTCAGGAAGTTTGAGACAAATAGACCTGGATCATGCATCCTGAATCCTCCTAGCTATTCCCTTGCCTCCTCATCCTCCACTCACTGGCGGAATGATCGCAACTTCATCTCCATCATGAAGGGGATGGTGGAGGTCAACATATTCGGAGTTGACGGCAACGCGGAGATGATCTTTCCAGGTTGAAAACTTTGGATTGACTTTCAAGAAATGGTCGAGAACGTTCGAAGCGTACGCACCCTCCGGAAGCGACAGTTTTGTTTCGCCGGTACCAGCGAGGTCTTTAGCCATTGCAAAGAGCTTGACGCAGATGGAAATCATAGGAGCTCCACCTCAACAAAATCACCTTTCCTCAGGAAGTCCGCCTGCTCGGGGATGATCATCAGGCAATTTGCCTTTGCGAGAGAAGTCAAGACGTTTGAAGTCTGCAATCCAGCTGTGCGCACCGTGAGGCCCCGCCCATTGCTATCGAGAACCGCTCTCATATAGTGTCGTTTGCCATCTTTTTTTTACCTCGTGTTCTAGACGAGCCCAGAGGCGGATGCCCTTCTCGAGTGAACAGGCTCCCATCATCTTTCGAAGTGCAGGCCTGACGAACTTGACAAATGTCACAAACGTCGAGACGGGATTTCCAGGAAGTCCAAAGACCGGCTTCCCCTTGTAGAGTCCAAACAGGAGGGGCATCCCCGGTTTGACGCTCACCTTCCAGAACTTTATCTCGACCCCAATCTCTTTCAGTACTTCCTGGACAAGGTCGTAGCTGCCCACGGATGCTCCACCGGTTGTCACGAGAGCATCCGATTCCAAACCCCGAAGGATCTTTTTGCGGAGATCAGACCTGTCGTCGCCTGCAACGCCGAGGTCCACTGAGAGAACGTTGGTTTCTCGGAGAAGCGCCAGAAGTGCATAAGAATTGCTGTTGCGGATCCTCCCGACCGTAAGCGGTTGATCGATTTCTACAAGCTCATTGCCGGTTGCCAGCACCGCGACCCGCGGGACTCGGTATACCTCGACGGTCTTTTTGCCCAAGGATGCCAGCACACCGAGTTCTGCAGCGCGAAGCTCTCTTCCCTTTCCGAAGACTTTTTCTCCTCGACGAATGTCTTCCCCTGCTCTTCGGATGTTGTGACCAGGTGGAACTGAATTCAGAACGCGCACGTTCGTGCCGTCAACAGACTCAGTCCATTCGATCTGCACAACCGCATC
>Ga0315282_10008785_pt1 | contig 16258 bp, 14 predicted proteins | sample YL17G07_20_MG_FD_203693 | JGI IMG/M metagenome (GOLD analysis project Ga0315282, IMG submission 203693) | Sediment microbial communities from Yellowstone Lake, YNP, Wyoming, USA - YL17G07_20 | ecosystem: Environmental > Aquatic > Freshwater > Lake > Sediment | place: USA: Wyoming | collected...
TCCTGCTTGTGCTTGATACCCCGGAATATGAGGACATCGGCGCCTGGATCAGGCAGACGGGCGTCTGGCCGATACTCTTTCCATCGATGCTGTACGTTCTCACGAAGGAGCAAAGATGGCGGTACCTGTCGCCGGGTCTGGTGCAACGGGCCTTGTGGGTCGGCATACGAAACGCGGTCGGCAGGAGGATACCTATAGCTGGCAAGAAGTGTTACTTCCAGATGGCCAACAGAGCCCGGAGGCTTGCGATCGCCTTTGATTGATCGCTCCCGGATGCAGGTCGGCGCGCGGCGTGCCAGGTGACAGAACAGCCGCTACACAACCTTGGAGGCAGATCATGGAACTTCCCAGTCTTTCGGTCATCATTCCAAACTACAATCATAGCTACTGCATTGCGCGAGCACTGCGGGCCCTGCTGGAGCAAAGCGTTCAGCCTAGGGAGATCGTGGTGATCGATGACGGTTCGACGGACCACAGCGTTGCTGTTATCAGTGAGTTCCTGGGCCGCGGCTCGATTGTCCGACTTTTGAAGAACGAGACGAACCAAGGCGTGGAAGCTTCGATCAGCCGGGGACTCACGCAGGCCTCCGGAGACTGCCTTTACTGGACCTCCGCCGACGATCAGGTGCTGCCGGGCTTCGTGGAGCGGTCGCTCGCCGTTCTGGCCCGGTATCCCCGCGCCGGACTGGTGTGGTCGGACAATATGACCTATGAGCCGGCGACCGGGATGCGCAATGCCAACAGGCTGTGGCTCAGCGAGGCGCCGCGATACTTTTCCCGCGCCGAGATGGTGGAGCTGTTCCGCCGGAACCAGGTATCCTGTCTCTCGGGATTCTCTTCCGTGATGAGACGATCCGCCTTCCTGGAGCGCGGGGTGTTCGTGCCGTCGCTGAAGTGGTATTCGGACGCTTTTGCCGTGACCGTCATTGCCCTGAGATATGGGGCCTGCTACATCCCGGAAGTCCTGACCGAGTCGCAGATGTCGTCCGAGTCCTATATGCGACGTGGCACCCGACATCGGCGACACAGGCAACAGGTGCTGCGGCACCTGCTTGAACTGAGCAAGGCACAAGAGTGCCAGGACATCTATGCATCCCTCCGAGACAGCGGGGCTCTGGGATGGTTTGATTTCCCCATCCTGGTGGAAGTATTGAGAAATCCGGCTCACCGGGACCTTCTGACCCCGCCTTTTCTGCGTCGCGTCCTGTGGCATGGACTGAAGAAGAATGTGTCCGGCATGTCTCCCGCTTGTGTGAAACGCCTCTATCATCGTCTCCGGGACCGCTACAGGAGAGATGTGAGGGGGGTATTCGGCACCTTGACACCCGATTCGTAGGAAGTCGCAATGGTCACAGCAGAGAATTCCCGAACGATCGAGGCGATTCGGTTCCCTCTGGTGTTCCTCGTCGTTCTGATCCACGCGTCCGGAACGCAAGTCTCTTACCTCAACGGCGGCTTCTCCGCGCCGGAAGGTTTCTATTGCCTCTTTCTGCAGCATTTGTTCTCCGGAGTACTGGCCAAGACCGCCGTGCCATTGTTCTCCCTGATTTCCGGGCTGCTGTTCTTCCGGGAAGGCCAATTAACGGTCTCGCTGATCGCGAGAAAGTGGAAGAACAGAATCAGAACGCTGCTCATTCCTTTTCTGCTATGGAATGCGCTCGTGCTGCTTGGTCAAACCGTGGGGCAGTCCATCCCCCCAACAAGAGCATTCTTCTCCGGAAGCACCTTCGATGTGCACGCGGTGACTTTGTACACGTTCGCCGACTCGCTTTTGGGTTTTGACCGAGGCCCCGTGAACTTCCCTCTATGGTTCTTGCGGGACCTGATTGTAGTCACAGCCCTGGGCCCGGTCCTCTTGGTGCTTCTACGAGTCACGCGGGGGTGGTGCCTCGTGGCCTTCGCTCTTCTCTGGATTCAGTGGGTCCCCGGAAAGGACCTCGCGACAATCCCCTCACCCCGCACGGTGTTCTTCTTCTCGCTCGGTGCCTGGTTCGCCGGCATGATCGGTGACCCCCTGAGTGCCGTATCGGTTCGGCCGTTCCTCTCTCGGGCGGCCATGTCCCTATACGCGGTGGCAGCGTGCGTGGAAGCATACCTTCTGGCCAAGGGGAGGATCGTTTTCCTGCTCCACGAAGCCAACGTCCTGCTCGGCATGTATCTTCTCTGGTACGCCGCCAACCGACTGCTGCTGATGAAAGCCGTAGGGGACTTCCTGGTGCGCCTGGGCCCCAGCGCCTTCTTTGTCTACCTGGCGCACGGTCAGGTCGTGCAGGTGTTCAAGAAGCTCTCCTACTGGACTCTCCAGCCAAGCCGCGATTCTACCATCCTCGCCATCTACTTTCTCAGCAGCCTGTTGACGGCCCTTAGCCTTTCCTGCTTCTATTTTCTTCTGAGGCGGCATTTCCCCAGGGTGTCCGCCGTTCTGACCGGCAGAGATCCGACGCTTCCCCGGGCAACGGTTCGAAGACCATCCTGTCATTTCCACCCATTCGAGCCCGGACTCGAACGATTGGAAAGTCAAACTGTGGAGAGAATCGCATGACCAGTAGTTCGGAGCTTCCGCTCGTGATTGTGACGGTGCTGAATCACAACGGCTGGCAAGATGCCACAGAATGTGTCCGGTCCGTGCTGGCGAGCACTTATACCAACATCAAAGTCGTCCTGGTTGACAATGGCTCTACGGATGACTCCGTGGAGCGCTTGTCGAGGCTGGCCGACGGCCGGAGCGTAGAGTTGGTGCGGACGGATGTGAACCTGGGCGGCGTTGGAGGGACAACGTATGCCATACGATCCGCCCTGGGGAAGGGAGCAGACTACGTCTTTGCTCTCAGCAATGATCTGGTGGTATCGGCGGATGCAGTCGACACTCTAGTTCGCCATGTGAGGTCGGATCCCCGGATTGGTGTCATCGCGCCCAGGATCATGTATTACGACCAGCCGGACGAGCTCTGGTCTTGCGGCTTCCTGATGAACCACTGGCTGGCGCGCGGAACCGACCTGGTCAACAGAGTCAAACACGCCTCGCTCGGCGTCGAGGTGCTGGACGTTGACATGTTGATCGGCGGCGTGATGTTCCTCCGCCGGGCGCTGGTCGAGCAGATCGGAAGCGTGGACGATCGTTATTTCTTTCAGAACGAGGAATATGAGTTCTTCGACCGGGTCCGCAACGCCGGCTGGGAGGTCAAAGTGGCAATGCGGACAGAGGTCCTGCACAAGGTTGGACGCACGATCGGAACCGGTAGTTATGACCGGTGGTACTACGGAACTCGCAATCGTCTGCTCTACATCAAGGAGAATCTTCCGCTCCTGCAGCGAATCACGGCCCGGTCATTTTTCTACGGGACCCGGCCGATCAAGTTCCTCCAGTGGCTCCTCAAAGGCAGGGCCGATCTGATCCAAGCAAGCCTGGAGGGTTGGCGGGACTATCGGGCCGCTCGCCTGGGAAAGCGGCTCTCAACAGGGGTCACGAGTTGATGCAGGGCAACGCTCTCAGATGACGTTCAACATTCTACTTCTGAGCCTTCAGATTCTTCTTCTCTGTGTGTTGATAGGAAAGGAGCTGTTTCATCGCGGCGCGAAGAACCTCGTGGCCATCTTCCTTTTCCTCGCTCACCTGATCCTGGTGGAGGGACAGGCCATCTATGTTCTGTCCGATCTGGCGACAACCTCGGAGCCTGTCTTCTATGCCGACAATGTCATCAGGCTCAGGAGTTTCACGCTCGCCAACATGACTCTGACGGCGTCGGTGGTGGTTGTCTGCATCAGCTACTATCTGGCCGGCAAGAGAAATCGTCTCTCGCGTGCGGCGAAATGGCCGCCGCTCCGCGAGACCTTCTTCTCCTACATTGTCGTCATCGGCGCGGCATCGGCCGCCTGTTACGCTCTCATACAGAAACTGGGCGGTTTCCGAAGCTTCTACTATTCGATGGGGACCATGGTGGGGGGGCAGGTCTTTCTCATGATCGTCTTGTCACTTGGCAAGCTTCCGTTGTTCCACAAAGCCGCCTCCGGAATGAAGGCAAAGGGCGTGGATTGGCTGTTATTTGGCGTCGCGATATCTCTCATCATGTTGAATTCGCGCGGAATGGCGATGCTCATAATTCTGCAATATGTCGTGGTGATGTATTTCAGCCGCCGCACGAGGGGCAGTATGTTCCGGGTCCTTCTGCGGATCGGCGTCGCCGGCTTTTTGATCGTCATGGTGTATGGAGGCATCCGGGACTTTGTGACCCCGCGAGGCTCCTTCGAGGGGCTGGTGGAGTACTACTTCGTCGGCAGCGGTGCAGATCAACTGAGAGTGTGGACAATGGGAGACCTGTTCTACCGGTTCATGACCAGCGCGTTCACGGGACTGGCGGGGATCCTGAACACGTACCTGGAATCTGGCGTCGATCATGATTTTGGCATCACGAACCTGTCCTTGTTTACGCATCTGGTCCCTTACGCCATCCGCAGCGCGGTGCTGCCAGATCTGGACGACTGGATTACCAACCTCTCTTCCGTCTCCGGCTCGGTAGTTCCCGGCGGCTACGAAATCTGGTTTGTGCATCTGGGGTTCCCCGGCATCCTGCTGTTCTCCATCCTTCTGGGGATTCTTCCACGATGGTTGCACAATCAACTCATTTCCGACGGCGCCGACCGATTGAGATACGGGCTATTATCGGTTCATGTATTGAACCTTCTGCTGGCACCCCTGTGGGCCGTCATGTTCTGGATCTTGGCCGACCTGAGCGTACTGGCTGTCTACCGCATCGCGCTGTCGGCGGGCATGCACTTCGAGCCCAAGGCAGCCCTCGACCCACTCGTTGAAACCGCTCCATGAGACACCCATGCTGATCTACAAGTTGCGCAAGCAATTCCGGAAGGCCAAGCCGACACTGCAGGCGATGGCGGCACTTGCCAGGCAGTGTCCTCAGCGCGTCGAGGAAGGAGCGACGCATCTCGTGAGTCTGGGGTCTTCCGTACAGTATTGCTACTACACGATTCTCGTTGATGACTTCCTCAAGAAAAGACAGGGACTGGTCGTTGATTGGGGAGGGCAGTACGGGCACGTTACATCGCTCCTGCGCGAGGAAGGCTATCAGGCGGAGTGCTATTTTCTGAGTCCGCCGGCCAACTTCCGAGAATTTCAGAGGACTTTCAAATTCCCTTACACGTGTGGTTCTCCCGGGGACAGGACGAAGCTGCCCTATCCGGACAACTCGGCACTGGCCGTGATTTCCTCCGGGGTCCTGGAGCACGTCCCAGAGGGGGGGACCAAGGAGGGGGATTCTCTGCGGGAGATCTTTCGCGTGATCGAACCGGGCGGTTTTCTGTTTGTCTGGAATCTGCCCAGGGTCATGGGATTTCCCGAGTTGATCAAGCGTCTCCTGGGCAAATGGCATCATCCGTGCAAGTACACGCGCAGAAGGGCTGAGCAACTCTTGCGGAAGACCGGATTTGAGGTGGTCTTCTCCGACTGCCATGAGTTCCTGCCCATCGGTGCTCGAAGGATGGCGTCGGCGCTGGGGGTTCCGCCCTGGCTCATATTCGAGTTGGATTATCTGCTATCAAAAGTGCCCCCTCTTTGTCTTTTCCGTCAACATATCACAATGGTGGGCAGGAAACCGCTGCTATGATGGGAATCTCCAACCGCCAAGGGCCGGTCAACGGCCGTGGAGCTCGGCCCATCCAGATTCACGCACGGGTCGATTGGCCCGCACTCTGACACGATATCTCGTTCCATCTCCTGTGGAAGGATCGGCGCATGAGAATTGGCATGGATGCCCGTTTCGCCATTCATAACCGGCGGGGCATCGGCAATTACACCCTGGGGCTTATCCGCCATCTGGCCGAGTTGGACCAGCAGAACGAATACCTCCTTTACGTGGATTCGGAGGACCGGGAAAACGTCTTGCCGATCCGGGAGAACTTCAGCGCCAGGAAGGTCGGGCCGGCGAATTACGCCGTCTGGGAGCAGCTTCTGCTGCCCGCACGGGCCAGGGAGGACCGAGTCGACGTGCTCCATTGCACGGGCAACACGGCTCCCATTCTTCTTGACCGGCGGATTCGCCTGGTGGTGACGATCCACGACATGATGTACTTGAAAACGGGCTCGCTTCTGCCTCGTTCGGCCTCCTGGTATCAAAGGCTCGGCAGAGTGTACCGCAGTGTGATCGTTCCCAGAGCGGCTCGGCACGCGGCCCGGGTGGTCACCGTCTCGCACTTCTCAAAGGAAGAGATCCTCGCGCACCTGCCATTCCTCCGGGACGAGGATGTCGTGGTAGTCTATGAAGCCGGCAACAATACGTACCACCCGCTGGACAGGGACGATGCCATTCAGCAAGTTGGGTGCAGATATGGCATTTCGGGCAACTACATCCTGTCGCTGGGCGGCATCGACCCGCGCAAGAACACGCGGCTTCTCGTCAAGAGCTTTCTCGAACTGAAACATCAAGGCGCCATCTCAGAGAGACTCCTGGTCGTGGGGGTGCCGAAGTGTGCGCAGAGCATGTTCCTCGATCAGGCCGACGCATCGACGTGCCGCGGGGAGATTCTATTCCTGGATTTTGTCAGCGAGGAGGACTTGCTCCTCCTGTATAACGGGGCCGCCGTCTTCGTGTACCCGTCTCTGTTCGAAGGTTTTGGCCTTCCCCCTCTCGAGGCCATGGCCTGCGGCACCCCCGTGATCTCGTCCAATACCACCAGTATTCCAGAAATCGTGGGCGATGCCGCCTTGCTGATCGATCCGACGGACGGAGAGGGCCTGAAGACCGCCCTGGCGGATCTCTTGCACGATCGGCGCCTGCGTGAGCAGTTGACCCCTCGGGGATTTGACCGGGTCCGCCAATTCTCCTGGCAGAAGACGGCGGCCCAGACACTCGCGGTATACGAATCCGTCTTGCAGGAGCGCTTATGAGAGTTCTCTTCCTGACCGCCCGTTTTCCCTACCCTCCTCTCAAGGGGGACAAGATCGTATCCTACCAGAGACTCAAGCATCTGTCCCGGAGCCATGAGATCACGCTCTTGTCGTTCTGCGAGGGCACGCTGACGAGCGGGGACCTGGCCGAGGTCGGCAAGTTTTGCCGCGATGTGCATACCGTGCCTCTGCGAAAGGCGGAGATATACTCGAATCTCGTGCGGGGCAGTTTCCTCAACACTCTGTTTCAAGTGCTGTATCACCAATCGCAGGCTTTCCGGAGGGAATTGAGCGAGTTGTTGGCGCACGATACGTTCGATCTCCTTCATGTCTTCATGCTCCGGATAGCCCCTTACGTGGCCGATTACGCCGGCTGCCCGAAGCTTCTGGAACTGATCGACTCCATGGAGCTGAACATGGAACGCAGGGCCTGCTTCGAAAGAGGAATCAAAAGGATGCTGTTCCGGGAAGAGGTGAGGCGGTTGGCGGGATACGAGCGCCAACTGGCAGAGAAGTTTGACCGGGCGGTGGTCGTTTCCGACGTCGATGCGCGGGTGATCAAGGCCCGCAACCTGAAGGTCAGTCCCCTAGGCATCGATTTTCAGCAGTTCTATCCGCAGCCGGCGAAGGATGGGGCCAATCCCCTCATCGTCTTCACAGGGAACATGGGGTATTTCCCCAACGAAAATGCCGCCCTGTATTTTGCCAACGATGTGTTGCCACGAATCCGGAGAGAAGTGCCCGGGGTCCGGTTCTGGGTGGTTGGGGGCGGGCCGTCGCCGAAGCTCAGGCAGCTTGAGGACGCAAACAAGGCCGTTCGCGTCGTGGGTTTCGTCAACTCGATGTGCGAGTACATCAATCGCGCGTCCGTATCGGTTTGCCCGGTGTTGGCGGGTTCCGGAATGCAGTTCAAGATTCTGGAGGCCCTGGCCTGTGGAGTGCCCGTCGTGGCAACCTCGGTGGCGAAGGGGGACATCAGGATCTCGGAGGAAGAAGGCCTTCTCATAGCGGACGAGCCGGTCACGTTTGCCGACAAGGTCACGGGGATCATCGAAAACGGGCAACGGTACAAGGACGCCGCCCTTCGGGCTCGCGAGATCCTCAAGCGACGATACTCATGGCCACAGGCCAATGCGGTCATCGATCAGATCTATACAGAACTGTCAAATCGCAGGACTAGGAGTAACCATGAAGAAAGCACTCATTACCGGAATCACGGGACAGGACGGCAGTTACCTTGCGGAGTTCCTGCTTGACAAGGGCTACGAGGTGCATGGTGTGGTCCGAAGAGTCGCTCTCGAAGACCGCGAGCATCGACTCTGGCGGATCAGGCACATTCTGGATCGTGTTATTCTGCACGCCGCCTCGCTGGAAAGCTACCCGAGCATTTTCAACGCGGTGGAGGAAGTCCGGCCGGATGAATGTTACCACCTGGCGGCTCAGAGTTTCGTGAGCTACTCGTTTGAAGACGAGTTCTCGACTATGAAGACCAACATCAACGGTACGCACCACATGCTCTCGGCGATCCAAAAGAGGGCGCCGGACTGCCGGTTCTATTTCGCCGCATCGAGCGAGATGTTCGGCAATGCTCTGGCGACCCCCCAAAATGAGGACACGCCGCTTCGGCCGAGGTCGCCGTACGGAATCTCCAAGGTGGCCGGGTACCACCTGACGGGGAACTACCGGGCCACGTACGGCATTCACGCCACCAGCGGAATTCTGTTCAATCACGAGTCTCCGAGACGGGGATTCGAGTTTGTCACCCGCAAGATCAGCGCCCATGCGGCCAAGATCAAGCTCGGCCTCGAGACTGGCATCAAATTGGGAAATCTGGAGGTCAAGAGAGACTGGGGCCACGCCGCAGAGTACGTCAAGGCGATGTGGTTGATGCTTCAGCGGGACGAACCTGATGATTATGTCATCGCCACGGGCATCTCTCATACCGTGCGGGAATTCCTGGAGAAGGCGTTCGACTGTGTCGGCCTGGATCCCTACAGGTACCTCGAAGAGGATAAGACTTTGTACCGCCCATCGGAGGTCTTCGTGCTGGAGGGCGACGCCTCCAAAGCCAGGAAGAAACTGGGCTGGGATTGTCACGGCACTTTCGAGTCGCTCGTCGAAGACATGGTGGAGAGCGATCTGCGGCTGTTCTCCTCCCAGCGGATGCCGGTGCAGGAGACGCCCCGGGCCCTTGCGGACGTCAGCTCTTGGGGCCGGGTCAAGTCGCGCAAGTCCTGCCCGGAAACTGTCAGCGGAGCCCTCTGATAATCCACGTCGAGCAGAGGGCAGATTGAATCACAGGGCCTCCAGGCCCCCGACACAGTGAACAAACAGGAGTGCATTCATGAAGAGGATACTGGTGACCGGCGGAGCCGGATTTCTCGGCTCGCATTTGTGTGAGAAGCTCTTGGGGGAAGGACATGAGGTGCTTTGCGTGGACAACTACTTCACCGGTTCGAGGAGCAACATCGACCATCTCATTTCGCATCCCCGATTTGAAGTCATACGCCACGATGTCACGTTTCCCCTGTACGTGGAAGTGGATGAGATTTACAGCCTGGCGTGTCCCGCTTCGCCGATCCACTACCAGCGCGACCCCGTTCAGACGACGAAGACGAGCGTGCACGGTGCGATCAACATGCTGGGTCTCGCCAAGCGGCTGCGGGCACGAATCCTGCAGGCGTCCACCTCGGAAGTCTATGGCGACCCCCATGTCCATCCTCAGACCGAAGACTACTGGGGGAATGTAAACCCGACCGGGCTCCGCGCCTGCTACGACGAAGGCAAGCGCTGCGCCGAGACGCTCTTCTTCGACTACCACCGCCAGTATGGTCTGAGCATCAGGGTCGCGAGGATCTTCAACACGTACGGCCCCAGGATGAGACCGGATGACGGGCGCGTGATCAGCAACTTCATTACCCAGGCGCTCCAGGGCGAAGATATCACGTTATTCGGGCATGGCTTGCAGACGAGAAGCTTCTGCTACGTCGATGATCTGATCGATGGGCTGGTGCGATTGATGGACAATGCGGAGAACCTGCCTGGTCCGGTGAATCTCGGCAACCCGAGAGAGTTCACCGTCCTGGAGCTGGCCGAGAAGGTCCTGAAGCTGACGGGCTCCCGTTCGCGGATCATCCACAAGCCGCTTCCGGCGGACGATCCGCAACGAAGATGTCCAGACATCGAGCTGGCGAGGAAACTCCTGGGCTGGAGTCCGCGCGTCGAGCTGGACGAAGGGCTCGAGAGAACGATTGCCTATTTCTCCGGAACGAGGAGAGGCACCCGATTCCAGGAGGCGCTCATGTCCGGGGTCGGACAGCACCTGGATGAGGTGCGGACGAGACACGGGAGAGGCCTCCAGGTGTGTTCAGAGACGGTGGCGGATGTGCAGTCCTCCCGGCGATAGGCCATCAGCAGCCATGAAGGAGGGTCTTCTCGATACCCGCGAGAGGCCGAGGAAACCTGTTGTGCCGGCGGGGTTCGTGCTGCCTCTCGTTCTGATCCTCGTTATCGCCGTTGCCATCCTGTCGATGGGATACCTGTGGCGCAGCGATCTGGAGTTGGCCTATGGCCGAAACATGGTCCTGCGCACGCAGATGGATTCGCTGGCGCAATCCGGGCTCGAACATGCGAAAGGACTGATCCTGAATCCACAGGATGTTCCCTCGGAGTACTGGACCGGAAGCCTTCGGCAGCAGATCATCCCGGAAAGCGATGACTACTATGACGTCAACGTGGTCAGACTGAGCGAGTGCAATTATCAGATTGTCAGCACGGCCTATCGCCTCCGAGGCGACGAGTTGATCGGGTGCGCGGCCCTGAAGGCGGAGCTCCGGCTCGACCCCTGTATCGCCTACTGGCAGAGAGGCAACACAGTGATCCCTCCGCAGGCCAGTATCTGCGGCGACGTGTATTGTGGAGGCAAGCTGGCTGTTCAGGGGATGATCGATGGGGATGTGTTTGCCGCCGTGACAATAGATGTCGCCGGTCGCGTAAGCGGACGGAGACACCCGTTTGCGATGTCAGCCCCCGTCGTCTCGCCCGAGCTTGTGCCGGCGGACTTTGCCTCGCATTACTACATTGAACGCCGGGCATACGTGGTTGACGTGATCGGCACAGACGTATTGTGCGGTGTGCAACTGCAGCCAACCGCGATGAATCCGGCGGGCATCCACTACTGCAGCGGTCCCCTCGGGCTGAAGAAGCGGGTCGAAATCCACGGCATGCTCGTGGCTGAGCAAGATCTGGTTCTGGAAGACGAATGCGATGTGGTTGTCAACGCTGTCAAGAACTTCCCGGCGCTCGTCGTAGGCCACGACATTAAGATGAGAGGCGCCGGCCAGCATCTTCGGATCGACGGTCTCGTTCAGATCGGCCATTGCATTGACATGGGGAACGGGGCCGGAAACACTATCCAAATCACGGGAGCACTATGTACACTTGCCGAGGGGGTGAAACAGACTACCGGGTGTGAACTCGTTGTAAAGGCGGGGCCCGACAAAGCGGCGATTCAGGTCTGGCCGGCGCCGGGGGTTTCCAAACGGTGGTCTCCGACGGCGGGGGCATTCTTCAAATCCATCACGAGACAGTAGGTATCGATGCGGCGGTTGCGCCCCTGAGCCGACGCGCGAACCTTCATGACCCGACAAGAACTGCCAAGAGGACCCATATGGACAAGACGACATACCACCGAAGCGAAGAGAGACTGTGCTACCAATGGCCCGTGTGGTTCGGGGAGGACACGGCTCAGGCCGGCTCTCTCGGTCTGATGGTCGACATTTCCAGCGGCGGGCTTGCTTTTACCTGTCCCATTGACAGACGTTGTTTTCGGGAGGAGCAACGGCTGACCGTTCGATTTGACATTCCCCAGTTCGGTCGTCTCGACGACCCGCAAGCCATGGCAGGTGTCACTCGAACCGGGCGGGTCCGTTCGGTCGTGACCCGGGGCGACAGGTACCGAATCGGGTTTCAGTTCGATCAACCCCTCTCCCTCAAGCCGAGCGACGAGGCCAAACTCGTCGCCCTGTGTCATGCCTTAGTCCAGCCGCAATAGGCAGAGTCACCGCGAAGCCTCCACTTCTCTTATGGCTCAGTCCCCTGAGCCGATTCATCGCAGGCGGGCATCACGCACTGCCCAATCTGCAAGGCCCTCCTTCTCTTATTCGACGCGGCCCCCGCCCTGTCGTCGCAAAACTCTAAAAGGTCATCGAGTCCGACAGCGTTGAGAACGCCGCGTGCAACGAGCGCATCACCCCTGCGTGAGGACCAATCCTCTGGCCGCCAGAGGCGCCAGGTCGGCACTGGTCAGACCTTCGACCATGGCATACCGTACGAGACCCGCTATGCTTTCGATCCCCAGTTTCTTCATGATCCGGCTGCGGTGCCACTCGATCGTCTTGGCGCTCAGGCACAATTCCATCGCGATGACCTTCGTCGATTTGCCCTCCGCAATCAACTGAAGCACTTCGCGTTCTCTGGCGGTCAGGTCCGAATACGCGGAGGACTCTTTATCCGCGGACTCGGTGATGTACCCTTCGACCACCAGGGTACAGATCTGAGGACTGAGATACGTGTGGTTGGAGACGACGCTGCGTATGGCGGTGAGAAGTTCTTCGAATGGACAACTCTTCGGCAGGTACGCCGATGCGCCCGCCGCCAGCATTTCCTTCACGGAACGCCGGTCCAAGGCCCCCGAAAAGGCGACGACCTTTACGGCGGGCAGCTCATGCACGATCTGACGCGTGGCCTCCACCCCGTTGAGATTCGGCAGGGCGGCGTCCATGATGACCACATCCGGATTCAGTTCTCGGGCCACGTGCACCGCTGCCCGGCCGTCTTCCGCTTCTCCCACGACTTCCATGCCTGTTTCCTTGCTCAGGCGAAAACCAATGGCCTCTCGCAAGAGCCTGTAGCCGTCAACGACAAGGATTCTGATCGCCATAGTGATCTCTCCGGGCCGGTTCTCGCTCCGCCGGAGACCGAGGCCGGCCGAGAAACGTTGTCAAACACCTGTAGAACGTGAATGGATTCCAATCTCTAATCGTGACTCTGGGCAACTCGTACCGGCCGGTGGCTCCCGTCGCGCAGACCGTCTCAGAAAGTACACGGCACGACAGAGTGAATCCCAGATCGTTCAGCAATCTCGCGGTGGTTGTCGTATAACTGTTCAAATCTCCGAACGGATACGCGAAGTACTCAATTCTGTGGCCGAGAATCTCCTCCAGGATTTGCTTGTTGCGTCCGATCTCTCGCATCTGCTCCGACTCACAGAGCGAAGAGAGCTTCGTGCAGTTGTGCGAGTGTCCGCCGATCGTGATCAGCCCGCCCTCCTCGAGCTTCTTGAGTTCCTGTATGCTCAACGTGGCATGGTTATCCCGCTCTTTGGCGGAGGCATCCAGGCTGCGCGTGATCTCGGCGATGATCTCCCTTTGCCGGCAGGGGGGCGTTTCCGAAAGAAGGGCGTATAAATCTTCGAAGGCCCGGAATCGATCGTGTCGGGTCGTCAGCGGCCAACGGAGCGGTTCGTCACCCAGTTCGAGCACCAGCCGACGCTGACAATCTCCTGCAATCAGGACATCCTCCAGCACGTCCCACCAGAACGGCGTTCTCTCCATCAAGTGCGCCGACGGGACGAAGACGGTGGCGGGAATCTCGAATCTCTCGAGTACCTCCTTGGCCACGTACAGAACGTCGGAATACCCGCCATCGAAGGTCACCGCCACCGTGTTGTCCGGGAAGGGCGTGGCCGTCTCCAGGTGTTGTTGAAGATCCTTCATGGATATGACGTAGAAGCTCGTGGCCAGGTACTCCATCTGCTCTTCGAAATGACAGGGTTGCACGGCGAGCCTGAGGGGATCGTGAGACAACAACGCCACCCGGCGGTACTGAAGGATGAGGCAATCCATGGCCGCGGAGCGTCCCCTCGGAATTCGGGTGCCGGTCAAGCGTTCGGATAGGGAGTCAGGCATTATTCCAGTCCATCTCGGTGGGCGGGCTCACCGCGCAAAATTGCCGGATGACGTGCCCCCCATGGGCTCCCGGATGCCGAGACTCTTTGTCCCTTGCCGAGATCGGCGCGGCGACGTAGCAGGGCCTGAGAGAAAAAGCGTGGCGACCTCCCCCCACTATGGCATCCGTTGCATCCGAAGAACCTCGTGTTGACGATCGGCTCGTCATAGAGGTCGCCATGCTCGGAACCTGTGTTCCTGGTTCTCTTATCGGCCGTAGGGATGGTGACATGCCAGAGGAAAACGCCCGACTTAAGCCCGAGAATATCTGAAATCTCTGTAGCGAAAACCCTGTCTCTCGCTGGCATAACGCCGGTCCAGCCCCGTATTTTCGCGGGCGGGGGTCCCGGAATCTTCCGCGACAGGGGAGGGAGAGTCGATTGGGCCGCATCTCGCATGGCCGGCTAGAAATCGAGGGATGTCAATCCCTCGCGGATGGCGTACTTGACCAGATCGGCAACGTTGGACACTCCCAGCTTGTGCATGATATTACGCCGCTTGGCGTCCACGGTTTTGGGACTTATATGGAGACGCTTGGCCGTCTGTTTCACGCTCAGACCCTCCGCCAGGAGCTGAAGGATCTGGCGTTCGGCGGCTCCCAGCTCACAGGTCGGCGAGGCATTCGGCTGAGCGGAATCCCGCACATAATCTTCGATCATCACATCAGTGATTCGCGGGCTCAGGTAGTGGCCATTTGTCGCGGCCGCCTGTAGGGCCCGGTACAACTCGTCAAACAGGTAGGACTTCAGCACGTATCCTAGAGCGCCGGCCCGCAGTGATTCTCTCACGATGTGTTTGTCCGGATGCATCGACAAGACCACCACCTTGATATTCGGATTCTGCTGACGGACTTGTCGAGTCGCCTCCACGCCGTTCATGTCCGGCATGGTGACATCCATGACGATCACGTCCGGAGAAAGCTCCTGGGCCAGGCGTACGGCGGTCTGGCCGTCCTCCGCTTCGCCAACCACCTCCATATCTCCGTGACTTTCGATGAGCGACTTCAATCCCTGCCGAACGATGGCGTGGTCATCCGCGATCAATATCCTCATGACGATGCCTCCTTTCGCTCTGATTCCCCCGTGATCCTATCGGTACCGTGAGGGAAATACAAGTCCCTTGTCCCGGCGCGGACTCGATCTTCAGATTTCCACCCAGGTATTCCAGTTTTTCTCGCACGCTGAACAGGCCGTAACCGCCCGCTCTCGAATCAAGCCGCCCGGCCTGGGAAGGCTCAAAGCCGATCCCATCGTCGCGCACCGTGACCTGCGCCCTGTCACCCATCCGCCGGACGCACACCTCCACATGCTTGGCCTGGGCATGCTTGACGATGTTGGTCAGGAGTTCTCGCACAATCTGAAACAGGGTGATCTTCGAGTCTGTGCCAAGGTCCAGGTTGTGCTGGTCGGCCTCGAACGTGCACGCAATCCCATAGCGTTCCTGGACCTGCTGTGTCAGCCACGATTCCACTGCGCTCTCGAAGCCGACTTCGTAGAGCACCGGATTGCTGAGCTCGAACGTCAGCGAATGGGCGTCCTCGATGGCCTTTTGGATTTCGTCGCAGACGCCATGGAGGCCCACTGAGAGGCTCGGATCTGAGCAAGATGCGGCCAGGGATTGCAGTGTCAGCCTCATCAAGGCCAGACGTTGAGCGATCTGATCGTGGACGCCCACGGCAATGCGTCGCCTCTCCCGCTCCTCGACGAGCGTCAGTTCCGCCGTGAGCCCTCGGAGCCGGTTCTGGTAATCCAAGAGCTGTTGTTCGATCTTCTTGCGCTCGCTGATGTCTCGTGAGACGCCGATGATTCCAACCGCCCTGCCATCGGCACCGCGCAGAAAGCTGGCCCTGACCTCGGCCCAATACGTGGTTCCGTCTTTCCGAATTTCCTCAATCTCGAACGTTCTCGAACGCAACGGATCGCCCAGACCCTTCTTCTCCGTGTCCATTTCGTCTGCGAAAAGGCGCATGACGTGCTCATAGGAGGCCGGCGTCAGGAACTTCTCAGGTCCTTTGCCGAGCACCTCCTCCGGTCTGTACCCGGAGGCGCGCACGATGGAGGGGCTGTAGTAAGTGAACCGCAGATTCAGATCGGCCGTCCAGATCTCATCCGACGCATTGTCGGCAAGCAGCCGGTAGCGTTCCTCACTGGCTCGCAACGCCGCTTCGGCCTTCTTACGCTCTGTAATATCCATGAAGGAAGCCATCAGGCAGATGGGTTTGCCGGCCTCGTCGGTGACGGTATTTGCAGAGAGCTGGACATCGAACAGGGAGCCGTCCTTTCTCTTGGCCACGAGTTGACCGGTCCAACCCTCCATTCGGTGCAAGGCTTCTACAATCTCTTGTGCGTTGTCC
>Ga0315282_10008786_pt1 | contig 16257 bp, 21 predicted proteins | sample YL17G07_20_MG_FD_203693 | JGI IMG/M metagenome (GOLD analysis project Ga0315282, IMG submission 203693) | Sediment microbial communities from Yellowstone Lake, YNP, Wyoming, USA - YL17G07_20 | ecosystem: Environmental > Aquatic > Freshwater > Lake > Sediment | place: USA: Wyoming | collected...
CTTCAGGACACAATCAATTACATAAGAAACCAGAAATATGGCGCAAACATGCAGAGTCAGCAAACGCTCTTATGCTTTGGCGCCTAGGCACGGAAATCCCCCAATCTCTGATTGGGGGTTGTTTACTTAAATGTGGCTAAATAGTTTACTGTGCTGTTCCATGGGATCGGTCCATCATTCTCTTATGTGATGCGGGAGAAAAATAAACCCCAATCATATTTGGGTTATCTTCTACCGGTTTGTAAATCGTATCAGGAGGATCATTGGCAAGTTGAACTTTCGATCCTGGAAACAAGAATTCTTTTATTGGCTTTCCATCTGGTCCAATCAATGATCGCCCCTCAGGAGCATTCCCATATAAAAAATAGTTAGGATGATCTTCATAACTATATCCTTGGTTGACAGCTGCTGAAGAAGGGAGCTTTCTAAACTCTCCAACCCAGCCTTCAACTTTCATCCCTTGTGCTTCTTCAAAACGTACTGTTCTGTCTCCTTCTACTGAATAGTCACATATAGCGTTAATAATTGCAGGTATGGTGCCTTTTCGTAACCTAATATACAGACTCATATTTATGCCCCCAGATTGTTCCCATTTACTTCCGTTTTTTGGTGCATAAACAACTAATTGAAAAGTTCCATTTTCAAATTCAGTAGGTGCATCTATTTTTGTACCGCTTAAAAGTGCTACATGACCTTCAGAAACAAGACCTGCTTGAACCAGCATATCAGTCAATTCTCTGTCAAATTTCGTGTAAATAAAATTTCCTTCTGGCTGCTCTTTAGCTACATGAGTAGGGTTACCGTTTAAGAAAGAGATTGTTTTTCTGACAATCTCATCTAGAACTAAATCAGCTTCTTCCTTTCCATCAGGAGATCCTCTTACCATATTATAATTGAAATTATGTAATATTTATAAATATTTCTATGTTTACTACTTATAAATGGATAAGAATGCCCAAAATTTAAATATCCTTCTATTTAATAATCTCTATTTTTAAATCCTTATCTTGTGGGTTGAAGACTACTAACTAAAAAATCAATAGTATCTAGATATCTTTTATGAAACCAAAAAAAACCAAAAGCTTTTTAAGTAAAAAGCCTTTTCCTTAACTATGGTTAAAGATTTTAAGATAGCGACATTAGGATCTCATTCTGCATTACAGATATTAAGGGGGGCTAAAGATGAGGGATTTTCTACTATATGTATCTGCCTAAAAGGAAGGGAAAAACCATATCAACAATTTAAGGTTGCAGACAAGCTGATTCTGTTAGACAGCTATAGCGATTTACTAAACATACAGGATGAACTGTTAGCAGAGAATGCAATAATAATCCCGCATGCTTCTTTCATTACTTATATGGGATATGAGGAAATTGAAAAGCTAAAGGTGCCTTATTTTGGAAATAAGAAAATCTTGAAATGGGAATCTGATAGGACCCTGGAAAGACAATGGCTTGGGCAGGCAGGCTTGAAGCTTCCGGCAATATTTGAAAAGCCTGAAGATATAAACAAGCCTGTGATAATCAAATTCCATGGGGCAGATGGCGGGAAAGGTTATTTCCTAGCCAAGAATTATGCGGATTTCCAAAAAAAGATAAAGATTCACCTAGGAAGCAAAGGATATGTCATACAAGAATATATACTTGGGGTCCATATGTATGCCCATTATTTTCATTCGCCATTAACAAATGAGACCGAACTTATGGGGTTTGACAAGCGATATGAAAGCAATGTGGACAGTTTAGGCAGGATTTCTGCAAGAGACCAGATGGCGTTGCCAAAAGAGCAGGTAGATCCAAGTTATGTAATTGTTGGCAACATTCCTATTGTGGTAAGGGAGTCATTTCTTCCTAGATATATACAAAAAGGAGAAAATGTTGTTGAGGTAAGCAAGAAAATTTCACCTCCTGGATTATTCGGGCCTTTTTGCCTTGAGACAATAATGACACCTGATGAAGATATATACACATTTGAAATCTCTGCAAGAATTGTGGCTGGCACTAATCCTTATATACATGGCTCACCATATACCTGGCTTAGATATAAAGAGCCAATGTCAACTGGAAGGCGGATTGCCAGGGAAATAAAACTTGCCATTGAGCAAAACAAATTAAACAAGGTATTATCATGACTGAGTATTTAACATTAATAAATAAACCTAGAATTTTCTATAAATCAGTTGAAAAAGAAACATACCTTGAAACAATAAAAAAAACAATAATCCCAACTATTTTTTTTGCTATTGTTAACACCATAACTTCATACTACCTGTTTTGGAATATATACGAATTATTTAAGCAGCCCAGGCCTTCACTAAGTTATTCTATACTTATATCCTTAATCTCACTTCCATTATCTGTAGTTGTTTTAAGCTATTTAATCCAGTTAAGCTTTAAAATAATGAAGGTAAAAGCAAAATTTGACCAGACTTTAAAGACACAGGTGTATCCTTTAATATTTAATTTGGCATTATTAATTATAGTGGAATTAGTGCTTTTTATAACGCCAATTTTGATGGCAAGATTTATAATCTATTTTCTTGTGACAATGGCGATGGGAATTTGGGTAGCTTCCCTTTCTATAATTGGCCTGTCTGAGTTGCACAAAATAAAGACTGGAAAGGCAACCGGGGCCTACTTTTTGTCTATAGGGTTGTTGCTTGCTTTATTGATCGTTATCGGATTGATTTTCGTGATTTTTCCAATAAAATGATACCTCAACAAAAAATAAATGAGATATTACAGAAATACAACAAAAAAGATATACATATCGGTGTTTTGGGAGGGCATTCTGCTTTGGATGTATGCAGGGGAGCGAAAAAACTAGGTTTCAAGACAGTAGCTGTCTGCCAAAAAGGGAGAGAGCTGACTTATGCAAAATACTATAAATCAAGAGATGGGAAGGGATGTGTCGATGCAATCATACTAGTGGACAAATTTAAAGACATTGTTAAGCCGGAAATTCAGGAGAAATTAAGAAAACTTAATACCATTTTCATCCACAATAGATATTTCTGGGTTTATTTTAACAATTATCTGGATATTGAAGAAAATTTTTTGGTTCCTATATTTGGGACAAGGGATATGGTTAGGCTTGAAGAAAGAGACCAGCCAAAAAACCAATATTATCTCTTAGAAAAAGCAGGCATAAGGATACCTAAAGTCTTTAAGGACCCAAAGAAGATAGATACTCTGGTTATTGTAAAAGTTAATGAGGCCTTAAGGGGTTACGAAAGGGCATTTTTCTTCTGCAATAGTCATAAGGAATATGAAAAGCAGGTTCAGGAGATGCTTAAGAAGAAAATGATTACAAAAGAGGCACTTAGCAAGGCAGTTATTGAGGAGTACATAGTGGGAGCCCAGGTTAATTTTAATTATTTCTATTCACCTTTGTCAGAAGAATTAGAGCTGATGGGGACTGATACCAGGAGGCAGACTAATCTTGATGGGATATTAAGGTTGCCCGCAGATACTCAGCTAGAGGTTTTGAAATACCTAAAACCAAAACTTATTGAAACAGGGCATATTGCTGTAACAACAAAGGAAAGCATACTTGAAAAAACATTTAAACTAGGTGAACAATTTGTTGAAACCTGCAAAAAAGAGCATCCTCCAGGAATAATTGGACCTTTTGCATTGCAAGGCAGTGTTGCTGCAATGGAAGGAAAAGAAGAGATTATCATTTTTGATGTCAGCTTTAGGATACCAGGTTCTCCAGGAACAATGTTTACACCGCATACAGCCTATTTATATGGTGATTCGATTTCTTATGGTGAAAGGATAGCTATGGAGATTAAAGAGGCAATAAAACAGAAAAAGCTGGATAGGATTTGCACATAAGATTTATGTATTGCCCCAAAATAAAATCGCCGAATGGATATTCTCAATTATTGGAGTGGTTATCGGGGTTGGTGAATACCTGATTGCATCAATAATCTATTCCCTATTATGGGTAGTAATCATAATTGATAAGTTTCTAGAGAAAAAAGGGATTGGAACATATCAGAAAAAAGTCATAATAACCTCAAAAAAGCCTATGGAAAAAGAGGATTTGATGTCTGCATTAAAAATAAAAAATTACCACATAGTAGGGATGGACATCAACAAATGTTCTGGCGAATTTACCATTACAATCCTTGTAAAAGGAGATAAAAACAGTATAAATGAGATACCTAAGCAATTGTATAAAACACAGTGGGTTGAGTCTTTTAAGATGGAGTAAACATTATTAGACTTCTTAAATCCATAAAAAAATTAATTCTTTTTTAATTCTGCACAAAACTCCTTAATCTTGCTATCAGAAGATTCAGATTGCCTTAATACCAAGACTGCAACTGGTTTCTTGCTTAATTTTTCCATTTCATCAAACGATTTTCCCTTGCTTCCGCCGCAGCTGCAAAAGAAGGCAATCTTATTGAACTTATTCCTCGAAAGATAGGTTCTTATAGCTGGGGTTGCACTACCAGTCCATATCGGTGTTCCCACAACAGCTAAATCATATTTTGAGGGATCTTTTTTGGCTTCAATTTCAGTATATTTTTTCCTGAAAGAATCTCTCCCTCCGCTTATCCATCCTATAATACCCTTTCTGTTTTTCTTGTCAATAATTTCATCCATATCAGCTCTCAATGTAGCTGCAATCTTCTCTCCAATCTTTCTAGTATTCCCGGTTCTGGAATAGAATGTGACTAATGTTTTCATAATCGTGTGGCAAGGATACCCAACAATTTATTGTTGGGAGGAATTGCCACTTACCTCCTTCTGTTATATACCACTGGACACACAACCCACTGGACATCTGTGCATAACCTATATAAAGGGGCTGTTCTTTATATTTCTTAAGTAGATTGGGACTGCCACAGCATGACTGATGGCATGTCGGCTGCTTGTAACACAGCCCAACGGTCTGAGGGAGCACCCAATCTTAACCCTCATCAAAGGCCAATATTCAAAGTGATGAACACAAAGGTTCTTTGCGAACAATTGCGTGTGAGCTTATGGATAAAAGCCCCTGCCTTAGGCAGCGGGATTATGTTACTTTCTATTTACGGTAGTAGTCTATAATCCAGCCAATTGCTATAATAATAAGTATCAGTGGAAACCACGGTATCTCGAAAGAGAATACCTTAAGATCATTTAGCAGCCAAGAAATCCCTATTACAAGAATGATCACTGCAAATGTTGGAAAACCTTTTTGAGTCCCAAAGCAGCACCATCCACCTTCTTTTTTCATGATATCACCTCTGATCTTTAGAAAAAATTATTTTATATATAAATATTTCCAAATTTGATAGAAATAAAAATTATTATGATAACAACCTAAAGTTATTCAGAATCTCCTTCCGAAGCCTCTTGAGGTGGGGTTTCACCTGTCTCTGCTTCTTGAGCTTTATCACCCTCTGATTTATTTTGAGCACCTTCTGGATCAGAAGAGGATTCTGATTTTTCGCCTTTAGATTGCTGAGCTGGCTTTTTACTTTCAATCCTTTTACCGCCATTATCAGGAACGCAATCCTTTCCAGCTGCATATTCGCTAATCATACGATCTAATTGATCAGAAGTTACACCTTCATCTTTTGCTAACCTTTCTCTAACAAATGAAGTGATCGCTTGTTCTGTTTCATAACCTTTGGAAATAGCTTCTTTAGCATAATCCGCAGCTCTTTCATAAAGAGAAACTAATCTGGGATTGAAGCTTCTTGTAGATCCATTATTTGAAGAATTCCCGGCTGAATAATTATTAACGAAAGCTCCTGCTGCCCCACCCAATATAGCACCCCACAATAAACCACCAAAACCAAAAGTAAGCAATGTACCAATAGCTCCTCCCAGAAGTGCCCCCAAACCCATATATTCCCCATTCCAATAATTTTCTGATGCTGCACTACCTGATCTGGAACCTAGAGGTCTAGTTCTTGCAGAAGAATAATCATCAACTCTATTATCAATACTTCCAACATTTCTATAAATCGGTTGTGCCTCAGCTGCCATGTATTTACTATGGGAGGGTAATAATCTTTTTAAATATTTCGTTTTTAAGAAGCTATTTTCCGATAAAAGAAATAGCTAAAAAACAGGCAATTCCTATTATTAGGATTAATGTACCAATTATCACAGCTTTTTTTCTAATTTGTTTTTCTTGTTCTGTCAAGGGCCTTGCTCCATCTTTATTCTTTATTTCCAATAATATGCCGATAAAAACACCCAGCATAAGGCCAGCTGCAATACCGATAGGAATATTTTGTATTACAGTTCCAAAGATTAGTCCAATGGCCATTCCGATGGAAATTCCAACACCCATCCAATGACCATGAGGATATTTAGTTTTGATTTTTTTGTTCTGTTTAGCTACGATTGCTGCAATAATCCCCATACTAAGCAAGATTACTGTTAAAACAATTACTATTGTTGCCATCATTTTTTATCAAACATATCTTCTGTATATTGAAGTTTTTAAACCTTTCCACTCCAAAATGTTTTAAGGTTACGAAATTTGTTTCTAAGAATAGATTAAATATGCATAATTTTATATAGTTAACTATCCCAGACACTAGCGGGGTGATAATATGGCAAAAAAACGTACGATATATTGGACAGCTGCGATTCTAGTTATTGTAGGAGGGCTTAATTGGGGCCTTATTGGGATTTTTAATTTTGACGTAGTGGAAAAAATCTTAGGGTGGGCTCCAGTTTTGCAGAAGACGGTTTATACCCTTGTTGGGATAGCTGCTATCTGTATGGTATACTATCTAATAAAAAGAAAGAGATTTTAAAAACGAATTAGTGATCTATTAAACATTAACTAAAAAACTATTTTTTCACTGTAGAAGTTAGCATATGAGCTATACTTCCAGGCTATACGGACTTTCTGCAAATTTTATCATAGAATTTCATTTTTAGTTGGGTTATCAAGGAATCTAATAAACCATGTATTCTTTGTTAATCTTTATACCCTTCACAAAACCCAATTAAACATAAGATTATAAAATCGGTTAAAAACCCCATTTACTATGGATTTTGATAAAGAGCTGATCAAATGCAGGACAATACCTGATATATTTGAATTGGTAAAATGGGTAGTGGCACAATATACCAATAAGGATCAAGCCGGTCTTTTAGTCGGATTAGCTGATTTAGGGATGCATGCCAAGGGATTTGTTGGTGCTTTTTATTCCCTTAATAGCAACAGCATCATAATCAATAAAAAACCATTAAACAAGATACAGATGAAAAACTCATATTTGTTTAAGCCCTATATATTCCACATTTTGCTGCATGAATATATCCATAGTCTGGGATGCCTGGATGAAACAGAGACGAGAAATCTAACCTACAATCTCTCAAAAAAACTATTTGGGGCTAACCACCTCACTACTCAATTGGCTAAGGATATGGGAAAATTCCTTCCAAAAATGTCCCTGCCATCAGACTTTGAAGAACCTGAAAATTTGAATATTGACTATCTTCTTGGGATAGATAAAAGGAATACCAACTATATAATGTAGTTCTTATACCTGCATCTTGGAAAATAGGTAGCTCCCGATCGCCAGGAAAATAAAGGTTATTCCGCTTAGTATTATTATATCTGTAAATATTCCAAATTGAGCTGAATTAGCTAATGTAGCTCTAAGGCCGTCAACACCATAGGCAAGGGGATTAATTCTAGCAATAAATGTGAAGGCAGTTGGCAATCCCTGCAAAGGAAATAATGCTCCTGAAAGGAAAAATAATGGCATTATGAAGAAATTAATGATTAACTGGAATGCATGCATATCTGTAAGAAGGCATGCAATTGCCGTACCTACTGCAGTAAAAAGGGTTGCAATCAGTATCATAAAAATGAGCGAGACGAACAGCAAATATATGCTGATTGGCCTAAAACCAAATAATGTTGAGATAAGAAGAACAATTATTCCCTGAAGGACTGATACTGTAGCACCGCCTATTGTCCTGCCTATCATGATTTTAAATCTGGATACTGGAGCAACCAGAGTTTCTTTTAAAAATCCGAATTCCCTGTCCCATATGACTTCTATACCTGAAAAAGTAGCTATAAACAAGATGCTCATCGCTATTATACCTGGAGTGAGAAACTGTATGTAATTTCCTCCTCCTGCTTTCTGGTAGATCGGGCCAAATCCAAATCCCAATGCAACTAAAAATAGAAGCGGTTGTCCAAGAGCCCCTATCATCCTTGCTTTAGAGCGATAATATCTCTTTAACTGCCTTAGCCACAGGATATAGATAACTTTCATCTTCTGAACATCCTCCTTCGCATTCTCATCTGCTCCATACTGCTTATATGCTCGCTCCTTATATCTTTTCCTGTAAGGCTGATGAATGCATCTTCCAGTGATGATGTTTTTGTTTTTTTCTTAAGATCTTGTAAACTCCCTTGAGCAACTATTTTTCCATGGTCAATAATTGCTATACGATTTGCTACACGCTCTGCTTCTTCCATGTAATGGGTAGTAAAGAAAACTGTAACACCTTCAGATGTGTTTAGATCTTTGATGTAACTCCATATATGGTTCCTGGTTTGCGGATCAAGACCTAGGGTTGGCTCGTCCAGGAATAAGATAGAGGGATGATGGAGAAGGCCCCTTGCAATCTCAAGCCGCCTTTTCATGCCGCCTGAAAAATTTTTTACAAAATCATTTTTTCTTTCCCATAATTCGACTATTTTTAGAAGCTGCTCTATCCTTTTCTTTCTTATCTCTTTAGGTATATGGTATAAAATCCCGTGAAACTCCATATTCTCAAAAGCAGTTAGTTCATCATCAAGGCTTGGATCTTGGAAAACAATCCCAAAGGTTTGCCTAACTTTATCCGGGCTTATCGCAGGGTCATATCCCTTCATTAATATTTCCCCACTAGTGGGCTTTAGCAAAGTAGTCAGTATCTTGATTGTTGTTGATTTACCTGCACCATTTGGGCCTAAAAACGCAAAGATCTCGCCAGCTTTCACTGAAAAGGATATTTTATCAACTGCCTTAATACCATCAAATTCCTTTACTAAATCCTTTACTATTATGATGTCATCCATAGAAAAAAGAAGAAGCCTCCTATTTAAAAGGCTTGTGAAAGATTAGATTTGCCCTGTCTGGACGTATTTTGCCATGAACTTCTCAAGAATGACCTGAGGAGCATAACCCTTTCCGCTGCAGGCCTTGACAAACCCGTCATATATTTGCCTGTCTACATGATAATCCAATTTCATCTTCTGAGCTCCTTTTGGGTATGCTGCCATAGTGTATCACCAATTTATAGAACGAATATGGATATATATAAAGGTAATGATTTTCACTTTAGTAATCCGTTCTACTGCAGAAGAAACAATTATAAATTAATTTGCATTCTTAGGGATATTGATAAAATGCATGATCAACCAGAGCCAGGAGGTGCAAGAATATTACCTCATAAAAACCCAATTGTGACAGTAGGATTTTCTGAACCAGAACCCCCTAAAGAAGAACAGATTTCTATCCTGGAGGTTCATTTATATGACCGGTTTCCGCATGAGTTTGCCCCTGATTATAATCTGTTTGCTTATCTAAGCGGCTCCATTGGGGATATTCACCAATTTACAGGAATACGTAGATGTTTCTATCATTGTACCTTTCCCGGTATGAATCCAGAAAATCTAAGCAAAAGTTTAACAACCCTTTTAGCGGAACATGAAATCCCTTTTCATTATGTTGGACAGCGTAATTCAGTGCACATATATGGTTTTCTGCGTGTAATACCCAACCATATTACAGAGCTGATAGACTCCTTGATTTAGGCATTTTTTACCATTTTGAAAAAGAACTTCCTGTCTATAAGAAAGCATTCAAAAGAGAGGAAGTTGAAGGTAAGTTTGATTCGGGTAAAATTCCTGAATCTGTAAAAGAAATCAGAACAGTTGAAATTGAAGGTTTTGATAAAAGGCCATGCAGAGATCCTCATGTAGACAATACAAGAGAGACTGGTTATTTTAAAATAACAAGGGCAGAAAGGGTTGGGAAGGATAGGTATAGATTTCTGTTTAAGATAAGGTAATTAACATATCGCGCTTTTATGCACCATAAAAAGTATTGATGAAACCGAAGGCTGGGTAGAGTTATGACGCAGTCAATCGAGAGCCATAAATGAGAATCTTAAAGAGCACAAAGCAGGAAGAATCTTGCATCAGTTGTATGTGCACATTTTAATGACTATTATTTTTTGTTGTGCCCGTAAATTCTTATCTGATCTATAATCAATTGCACCAATTTAGAAATGTACTCTTTATAATTCCCTTTATCCGCTATATCTAATGACTGATAATACCCTTCCCTTTTCTCAAATGGAATAAAAAACATCGGAAATCCTTTCTTCATTAAGATATAGTTCATAACTGTTCTTGCAGTTCTGCCATTTCCATCCTCAAATGGATGTATCCAGGTTATTTTTGCATGAATCAAGGCTGCTAACTCAAATGGATGCAATTTATTTTTATTTGTGCTATACCATTTAAACAAGTTAAGCATGTATCTTTTGACTTCTGTATGAGGAGGCGGAGTATGGGTTGAGCCTTGTATCTGCACATTGAAAAAACGAATTCTTCCGCCATAAACCACTCCTGTGTTTTTGGTAAGGATGCCATTTATCTTTTCAAGTAGTTTAGTGTTTAATTCGCCTTTATAGGATTTTATGTAATCCAGGCATTCTTTTCCGTTTATTGCTTCGTTATAATCCTCTGCCCTCACTCCGGAAGGGATTACTTTATCTTTTAGGATCAGGGCTGTTTGCCTTAAAGTAAGCCTATTGCCTTCAATTGCATTAGAATTATAAGTAAAACGTATTATAAAATCCTCATTCAGTTTTTCCTTAACACTTTTTGGAGTTTCCTTAAGCCATCTGCTGTAACCTTCCTTTAAATCCTGCAGGGTTTCTGCTTCATGCTCCGAAAGATAAGCATAATTTGATACTTTTAAGAAAGGTTTTGACTTATTTTCTATCTCTTTGGCATATTTTTTTATGCCTTCCTGTGAAGGCTTTTTATCCCCTAAGAAAATCCTTATTTTTTTCCATTTATAGAGGCTAAGTCTTATATTTTTTGTAAGGTAGTAGTATTCCTTTTTATTCCGTTTTATAGTTTCAATATAGGCCATACAATACTGTATGGGCACGGACTATATAAAACTTTCTGTTATTTGTGCACATACAGGATTCGGACATATGGATTTAAAGTGGTGAAACATTGTTAGACCCCAAACGTTTAACGGCCAAGGGTGCTATATTCTTTTAATTAGTTTAATATTATTTTTTATGCTTAAATACGCATTAAAACAAAAATTTGCTATTGATTCATAATGGTGCTGGAAAAAGTTGCTTCAACAAGTTTTTTAAACATTAATAGAAATCTATTAGCAGTATGAAACCAAATGAGGGAAGATTGCAAACAGGAGAGCATATCTTAGCAAGGATTATTGAGAATAAGATTAATGATGCGAAGGTTGTGATAGCACGATTTGGCAAAGAGAATGAAGGTTCAGTGGATTTCTCAACTTCAGCTGATCTAAGGACTCTCAATTTAGAAGAATTGGAAAGAGAAACAAATGAAATCATAAAAAAGGAACTTCCTGTCTATAAGAAGTTATTCAAAAGAGAGGAAGTTGAAAGAGATTTTGATTTAAGTAAAATCCCTTTATCAGTAAACGAGATAAGGATAGTTGAAATAGAAGGTTTTGATAAAAGGCCATGCAGGGATCCTCATGTTGACAATACAATGGAGATTGGTTATTTCAAAATAACAAAGGCAGAAAGGGTTGGGAAGGACAGATATAGATTTCTGTTTAAAATTTGACTTCCTGAAGAGAAGTTATGCACGAAGAATAGGTGAAATAATCAACACTTAAAAGGAGGCAATTTTATAAATAAATGTTGATTCCCAATCTATAAAATGGAAATAAATCCAGGTGAAGTTAGGTCATGTGCTAGGCATGTATTAGTAGATGAATGGGGGGTAGATGTAACCTCAAGAATGGTCGAGCACTTCAAAACCAGACTTCAAACAGCATTAGAGAGTTTAGGATATAAACAAAGGATTTATACAAGCGGTAGTGGTATCATAACAGGAGATGCATTTCCTCTGCCAGGAGATTTTGGGCCAGAACCGGAGGCAATAGCCTACATACAAGGAGAAGTTCCATTTAGGAATGAACCTGTTCTGATTGATGATGTGGGGAATATTTACGGTGGCTTTCCAGTTTTAAAGGTAGCAGTAAGGGATGCTAATGGGACTAATAAGGGTATCAATGAACTAATTCTGAAAATTTTGCAGGTTTATGGTATCTCATCGGATGAAGCAAAGAGAAGCGAGAGTCCTCCGCCTGCAAAAGGAACCATTGTTTATGCTTTAAGGAGAGATACCGATAATCATTCAGAAGATGAAGGTTTTCAATATATTGATGATGTATTAGATTCTTTGGGATTAGTTCGTGCTAATGTTCCGATGATTCCGTGTAGATAGCTATTTCTTTTAGTCTGAAAGATTAATTATGACCTTATAAAATAATTTTTAACTAAATAGTAGTTACAATCAGAAATATTTATAAAGGACTCTTTTTTACCAATAAGATATGGCAAGAAAGGATGAAAAGCCAGTTAACAATCTTGAAAGAATTGTAGGAAGAACAGTACTGGAATCGGCAGAAGGTAAACCAATAGCAGAAGAAGTAATGGCAGAACTTACGCAGAAGAATTATGAACAACGCTATGGGAGCCACAATATCAGTGGGAGAGTTATTGGTTTATTGAAGCATGAAGTGATTGCTGCTGCATCTGGTGCTGCTGTAGGATATATAACAGATGGCCCAGAAGGGGCTATGTTAGGTGCTCAATATGGAGCAACTGTTTATACAACATTGTGGGCTGCTTTAAGTTCTTTCAGATTTCTATTCAGAAAGAGGGGAGTTGAATTTGAAGAAGTTTCAGACAAGTGTAAAGCTAACGCGAATAACCAGATAGGAATAAATTTGAACCTGGTTAATGAGCCCATAGCTTCTGCCATGGTTGCAGGCCTGGCAGGTAGCGCAATTATGGTTTGTGCATCTTATCCAGCTGAATGGATAGGGCAACATTTGCCATATGTTTCTGAAGTTGTTCAAAATGCAAAACATTCATTTGGGATTGGAGCATTATTTGGGATAGGCGATTTTGTGTTTAGATACTTTTCAGCCTTAAGGTCTAATGCAAAAATTAGGAGAAGATTTACTGAAGTCGCCAGTGAAGAGCAATTACAAAATCCAAATTTGGATGCGTTACTATCAGACAAAGGGATATATAGAGTGGCTATGAAACAGCTGGAAAAAGCCAGTGATATATTAAAAACTCCCAAAGGAAAAAAAGTAGGTAGGAAAAAAATTTCGGAATTAATTGAAAGCTATTATAAAAATAATTTTAAGTCAGGTCTAACCCAAAAGGCGTGGGGTTTTGCTAAGCAATTAAGTATAACTACGTTAGCAGGTGCCGCTGTAGGTTATGTTGCCGCAGGCCCAGAAGGCACTTTGGCTGGAGCACAATATGCCGCATCTCTTTATGTAATGATATATGGAGCTGCAAATACTTTAAGGCTATTAAAGAAAAGCAACCCATCGTTGGAAAATATAATTGAGAATTGCAGGAATAAGGTAAAAAAGATAATTGATAGTGATATTACAGCGTACAGAAAACCAATAGGAACAACTATAAGCTTGACTTTAGGTATGGGATTAATCATATCAGGCTTATCATATTTGCATGATTGGATAGGTTCAAATATTGAGGGTGTAAACCAAATAGTCCAAAATGCTCATGAATTTGAAATTTCTCCATTTAAGATCGGTTGTCTTCTTGGTTTGACTTCAGTTGTATCGCTATATAAAAATACATTAAGCTTTATGAAAAGTCTATACCAGGGATTAGATGACGCTATATATAGTAATAGGCCGCAAAAGGCAAGAGTATCCAAAGGAAGCGAAGGAGATTTAGATAGTTTTACCAGAACAAATGCAGAAGGGATATTAGAAACTCCAATTATTGATTATATGAATGCCGCTGGCAAAAGGGTTACATATGTTGGGGCTGTTCATATCGCAGAAGCTGAATATTTTGCAAAATTGCAGCAAGAGCTTGATGGCCATGAAAGAGTGTTCTATGAAGCTGTAAAAAAAGGCATGGCTGGATTATTAGATAGAATATCCGGTGGAGCTGTTCTACTCAATAGCCTCCTTAGCCGTTATAAGAGAATGGCTAGGGGCTATAAGTTAACTTTTCAAGGAAAAGAAATAGAATACAGAGATAGTTGGGAAAATGTAGACAAGGATAAAAAAGCCATTATTGACAGGTTGAATAGGTCAAGAACTGTGGCCGGCGGTATTGCAAAGCAACTTTTGTTTTACATTGGCAGCGCCTTATATACAGGAATCTCTTTTTTGGCAGATAATTTTCTTTATATTCCAAAACGTAAATTGTCACAACAAGTCTCTGAGGAGGAAGATGATAGTGATAATTTGTTAAATAACACAATCTTAAAATACAGAAATCAGGTTGTAATGGATAGATTGACACAATTCACCCAAGGAGAAGGCAGAGATGTTGCTGTATTTTATGGCGCAGGTCATTTAGGAGAGTTGCATAAGTTTGTTACACAGAACCTGGGATACAGAGTCCAACAGGTCAGATGGATTGAAGCTTGGTAACTATCCCCGTTCATGTGAAATACTATGATTGATGATTTAACTTTTTTGGAAGAAGGAAGATATACTGCAAGAACAGATATTGTAAGATCTATATCTGAAGGATTAACAGATTCAGATAATAATCCGTGGAGTGCAATAAGTGATTACATTTTTAACATGAGGGATTACAAGAATTGGCTTTATATTTCCACTCCGTTTTTAAGCCAACAGCTAAAAAAGAGACATAATGAACGTGTTTTTAGAAAAAGAACTGCATCAGAGATTCTGGAATCCGGTTATGTAACAGGATGCACTGACAGAGCATTGGTATTTCTGGTTCTTGCAAGGGAATTGGGAATCCCTGCAAGATATGTTGAAACATTTGAAGAACAATGGCTCCATGAAGACACAAGAAAAATAAAAGGCCATATTTTTGTGGATATTTTTGTCTATGGCCAATGGAGGGCCTATGAGCCAATAAAAGGATTTATTAAGGATAATGTTTACACCTTAAGCGGAAATAGATACATAGAAGTAGGCAAAGGCCTTGATTTTTCTGAGGTATACATTAAAGAGGATGGTGAGTATAGATTGCAGCCAATAAATCTTCAATGTTTGGATATGGCGGTTAGGATATTTAAACCACAAACTGTTTTATAAATTCACTCATTTTTATATTAAGAATAAGATACTCACGCATGTTAAACTATTTTCGATGCGAAGTATGGCAAACTTTCCTCCGAAAAGTCCGAGAGCGGGGGAACAATGTTTATAAAAAGGTATATGCTTACATCATTACTATGATAAGGAACCCTGTCTCTTTAGCTTGGGAATACTTGGCTTACAGTGCAGTTTACCATCCGGTAGGAAATTATTTACGAACGAGAATGAGCTTACCTAAAAAAGTATTCATGTGGGGAGATGGCCTATATGATAAAAATGCCCAAGGAATAATTCTTTTTATTGGGGATTCAGGAACAGGTAAAACATCAACCGCCACTGCAGTTCTTTCTAAATATCCAGAACGATTTTTCTTTGCATTAAACGATTCTTTTTGGATTTATTTACCTGAACTGAATGGCAGCAGAAAAAGACCTTTTGCTCAAGCTAGACCGGTTAAAAGGGTAATCAATCCCTACTATGGCGATTATGAACCAATAGAAAATTATATTGGAAAGCTAGATCATATGTGTTGGCCATTAGAAACTGCCAAAATCTTAATGGAACAGGGATTTACTATTGAAGCCATGGATATGACTGGCTTGTCTATTGAGGAAAGAGTTGAAAAAGTAATAAGGCAATTAGAACAACCAGTTCCCTCGAACTGAACTTAACGTATAGCCTGTTCACCGAATTCTAAACGGAGTCTGAGAAGAGTTATGAGTGAAGACAATTTTGTAGCTGTAAACCCAAAAAATTATATGAAAGAAAATTTTGATTTTAATTAGGCTTTGCACATAAATCTTTAATTGCACCTAATATAGAAAGGATTGCACATAAATATTCAGGGATTTTTCTTTCGTCTGGCATCTAACTCTAAATAGTCTTGAGCTATTACATCTGCGGTTCCAAG
>Ga0315282_10008787_pt1 | contig 16257 bp, 11 predicted proteins | sample YL17G07_20_MG_FD_203693 | JGI IMG/M metagenome (GOLD analysis project Ga0315282, IMG submission 203693) | Sediment microbial communities from Yellowstone Lake, YNP, Wyoming, USA - YL17G07_20 | ecosystem: Environmental > Aquatic > Freshwater > Lake > Sediment | place: USA: Wyoming | collected...
CTAATGTTACTGCTGTCTATACGAATTCCGGAACTACATCGCTCTATCTGGACGGACAATCATGCAACAATCCGAACACCACCACTCTGGCTGTTGGCACTCACAGCTACAAGGGAAACATAACTGGAAATACAAACTACACAGCCAATGCAACAGGCGCAACTTATTACGTAAAAGTTGTAGATATAACACCACCTACATATTCCCTAAACTCAACAAACTCAACCGTGGCAGGAACTGCTGTACTTCACTCTCTCAACTGGACTGACAACATCGGGCTGAGCGGATACATCTTCAGCTTCGACAACTGCACTGGTAGCTTAGTTAACGATACTAACTGGGTTTCTTTTGGCGGAGCAACTTGGTCTAATGTAACTAAGAAAATCAATACAACTGCCGGTTGTACAATCAGATGGTGTGTATATGCTAATGATAGTTCAAACAACTGGAACGGCACCAGCTGTCAGAATCCGTTCAGTTACGTAACTATAGAAAACATATTCGTCGTGAACATGGAAGCAGGAGGGCCTTATGTGAAAAATACGGTAGACGGATCTGCAACAGTCCTTATAGTCGGCAACGTGTCATGGCCTGATGGGACAGCTGTACCGTCAGCCGCAGTCGATATAGACATAAGTAAAACTGGTTATTCGAGTACGGATACTATTACAGCATCCTCTTCAGGGAGATTCTCTTTATCGAAAACACTAACTCAGTCAGGGGTTTACACAGTTAACGTAACTGCAACATATTCAGGTACGTCTAGATCAACTATCGATACATTTGAAATATCTGACTCACTACAAGGTTGCACTCAACAGACTATCAGCCTGAGCGGGATAGCTTTGGATTTCGACACAGGCAACAGGATCGAATCCGGGACAGCGAAAATAATCATAAAAGAAAATGGCGATGAGAATACAGTAGACTTCACAAATGGTACTTGGATTATGACTTTCTCATCTTGTCTTCTATCAGGAACACAACACACTGCAATAATTCAGATAACAGATTCTTCGACGGGAAAAACATCTTGGAGTCAGATTGAATTTATAGCACCTTGAAAATATTATTAGGATCATAGAGATTATGATAACTTCACTTCAAAAAAATACTAAGCCAAGAACAATTTTATTTCTCATGTTTCTACCGCTCGTTTCAATTATCTTCTTAGCGACATTAGTTTTTGCCCAAACTTTGAGTGTCACCTGCGAAGCCGGTGGGCCATATGGAACAAACTCTGCAATAGTAATCACAGGTAATGTGACCAACCAGACGGGGACGAGCGAGGCAAATGTCACTGTTGATATCAGAAAATCCGGAACTCTACGGACAACCAAGAACGTGAGTGCAGATTCAAGTGGCAAGTATTATGCTATATTTACTGGATTAGATTATGGAGATTATACAGTCAATATAACCGCGACCCAAAAAAGCACAACTGCAGAATGTTCAGACAGTTTATTGGTGAGACTGGGAGGAATAAGTACATCTTGCAATGATTTTCTGATAAGGGTCTGGGGCAGAGCATTGTACTCTTCAGGTTCTGCGATAACTTCAGGCACAGTTTATGCTACAGTGAAAGATACGTTTTTCAAGAACAGCACAACCTTCTCAAACGGCAACTTTTCAATATATCTTGACTCCTGCCTCTTCATAACAGAAAAATACATTCTCCAATTATCCGTCACAGATACCGTGGGTAGAAAAGGAACATCAGAAATAATATTCAGCCCAACCTAATTCATATTGAGGAATATGGAAAAAAGACTTCTATTTATCATATTTTTATTTCTGTTCTTACCCACTTCAATATCATTAGCAGCTCCAAGTTTTTTCGACCCAGTACCAGCAGACAACGCTTACATTTACGGTAAAAGCACAGATGTATTTTCCATAAACATAACTGAAAGTAGTCTTGACACTTCTAGCGTGAAGCTTCACATCAGGGTAGACGATCCGACATCGGTTTGGTCTGCTGTGATTATGAACTGTGTAAGTTATTCTTCTTCCACTTGGTACTGCAACACCACTGTTTCTGGTCTGGATTCTCTTGTTCATGACGGTAACTGGATACTTTATTTTTTTGATGGCAACGATACATCAGGAGGTTATGGTAATTTCAGTAGTGAGTCAAACCCGCTTAGAGTGAGAATAGACAGAAGTCCACCGGTATTGAATATGATAGTGCCAGGCAATTATTCATCTGGAAGAATTACGATAACATTACAAGCTACTGATTTATATATCGGAGTTAATCAATCTAGTGTATTTTATTCGTTCGACAATTCCACATGGCTCCCCACATCAGGATCAGACTCTACGTACACTAGTTCATCTACTTGGGACACTACTTCTTACACAAATAATCAAACAGTTATCATCTACCAAAAAGCTGCTGATTTGCTCAGCAACTTAGCATATTCATACAACAACACAACTGTGGAGAATGAGCCTCCAACTGTTATTATAGTTACACCTACTTCCGGTCAAATCGAAAATGGGGCTTTTTCAACCACATTTAATCTGAGCGACTACTATTCTGGTGTAGATATTGCTACTCTAAGACTTTCAAATATAGCTGCACAAGATTTAGATTGTGATGGTGACATACATAATTTTAGTTGTTCGGCGAATTTTGATAGCAGTTACGTATCCGATGGAGATTTGGACTTTAGAATCACTGTAGAGGACAATGCGGAAAACGAAGGAGCCGGGGCAATTAACCTTGTCATAGATAATCTTCCTCCCACAATTACAATAATCTCACCATCTCCTTCATCGACAGTAAGAGGTGTCATTAACATTACAGCTACTGTGACCGATGCAGGTTCTGGCACTAGTAATTCCACTTTCAGATGGGAGAGTAGCAGTGTTTTCGGAGAATGGAATAATATGTCTTGTTCAGGTTCTCCTAGGACACGCAGTTGTACTGCTACATGGGACACGAGGCAAGTTGTAGACGGTACTTACAGAATTAGGGTTTCAGCTACAGATGGCACAGGCAAGCAAAATTCTGAATCAGTCCAGATAGGCGTAGTAAATACAGGTTTAGGCCCAGGTGGAACGACAGGAACATCTAGCACGTCAAGCACTACATCTACGACAACTACAACAACGCCAACATCAGGTCAACAGACAGGAAACTTATTGACAGACAGTATGAACAAAATAAAAGAAATTTTTGAAAGTGGTATCGAAAGTGATATTACTGGCGTAGGGGGCTACAACATACTCTTACCTATCATAGCATCAGTGATAGTAGTCATAGCAATGGGTGTCATTCTTGTTATTAAAAAAAATGTAATTCCGAAAGCAACAGGAACGACTTCACTATTGACTTCATTTCATACAGAGGATATTACGGAGAGTTATAAACAAAGATTTGATTCTATTTATGACATGACTGTCGATAGCTTCAAAATTTCTAATCTAGATGAATTGAAAGACAGGATCAGAGTAATAATCATACGAATGAAGCAGATAGAAAAAGATACTGTTCTCAATAAAATCATCAATAGACACCTGTCATCTATTAAAGATAAAAAAGTTTTGTCAGAGTTTAAAAGATACGTTCAAAGTAGACATAGTGATATAGAAAATCTCTATAGAGCTAGGGTAAAGCAACAGTCATATATATTCGATTGCTTGAATGACATAATGGGGTCAGATGATATTAAAAATGCACGTTCTAAATTAACTGAAATCAAGAAGGGACTCGAAGAGATAAAAACTATTTCAGAAAAGGAAGTTGGAATAGTTTCAGATATGTTAAACAAGCTGAAATCTCTCAAATGAAAAATATAAAAAACACTTAAATAAACAAAATCTATTAAAGAATTGATGAAAGAATTGTCAATTGAAATATGGGCAGAGAAATACAGGCCTAACAAATTATCCGAAGTCATAAATCAGAAGCACGTTGTCGATAGGATAAAAACTTTTGTCAAGGAAAAAAATATTCCTCACATGCTTTTTGCTGGTCCTGCAGGAACAGGAAAATGTATTTCAAAAGATACCCCAATAGTTTTAGCCAACGGCAGAATTGTGCCTATAAACGAAGTTAAGAAATATGATGAGGTTTTATCTCTCGATAGTGATGGTTTAATAAAACCAAAAAAAGTTGTGGGTTTAATCAAAAGAAAAGATAAGATTATAAAAATAAAAACGAGATTGGGTAATGAGGTTGAAATAACCCACGAACACCCTTTTTTAACGTTAGAAAATGGTATCCCCGAGTGGAAAGAAGCTATAAAATTAAAAGAAAATGATTTTATTGCCACACCTTTAGTTTTACCAGTAAATACAGATACCTCTGTTGATTTTCAAAGCGTAGATGGTTTATGGGCTGAGCTTAAAGATGATGTTAAGGTAAAAGTTCAAGATTTGTTTGACGGTGTAAAAAAATTAGTTTTAGAAGAATTGATTAAGCAAAAAAATCTTACAAACAAAGAGCTTGCTCAACGGCTTAATTCTAAGATAAGCACTATAACTTGGGCTACAAAAAGTCTCTGCAAAGAAGGAATCTTAAAAAAGCAGGGTTTAAAGAAAATAACATACTCTCTTAAATCAAAAATTGTTTCGACAAATAGGGTGCCACTCGAATTGATTGAAAATAAAGTCGAAAATAAAGAAGGGATAATGAGAATAAGCTATAAAGGTAAATTTAGTGGCTTTTCTGTTTGGGTGAAGCCATTTTATGCTGATAAGAGATTTTATGAGTGGTTAGGATTTTTACTGGCAGAAGGAACAATCGAAAGTTCAAGGTTGATATTTCATAACAAAAACAAAATACTACTTGATAGGTTTTCTAAGTTAACACAAGAAATATTCTGTATATTGCCTATAAAAAAAGAAAATTGTATAATAATCAAAAAAGCCACAACAATTACTAAAATACTCCAAGAAAAATTTGAAGTCTATGTCAAGAAAACGAAGAAATCTTATAATATAGCAGTTCCTACCCCATTATTTAGTTCCTCTAAAGAAAAAATTACCTCATTCATAAGGGCATATTTCGACGGAGATGGAAGCATATCTAACAATCAAATAGAGATTAGCAGCTCCAGTAAAAAAATGTTAATTGGTCTAAAAATACTTTTGCTATATCTTGGCATAATTTCTCGAATTTCTCCTAAGAAAGTTAAGGGAAGAACATATTATAAACTTAGTGTGTCAGATCAGTCTAATATAAAGGTTTTCAAAAAAGAAATTGGTAGCTTGATATGGTTGCCAAAATTCAGAGAGGTAAAAGAAGGAACAGTCAAAGATATCATGGAGATAAACCCAAAACTATTGAATTACGTTCTTGGCACTCTTGGTATTAGCTATGCTGATGTTTTGAGGAAAAATGAAATTAAATATGTTATGGAAAGAAAAAAAGCAAGTCGAAATAAAATACAAAAGATATATTCCAAAGTTATTAGTAATGCTAGATACAAGCTCTCTAAGTTATTAGATATATATTTCACTCTTCAGATTATTCGCCAGAAGATAAATAGATTGCAAAAGTTTGATAAAGTAGCAGAGTCGATTTTGGAAGAAATAAAGAGCAAAGATATAAGAAAAACAATAGAAAATGAAACAAAAATAAGGTGTGATAGATTCTTAGAATATTCGAGAAAACAGCACACACCAACACTAAGAAATTTTTTGCGAATTCTTAAGGTACTAATGAAAATAAGGAAACATTCAAAATACGCTGAAATATATCAAGATATTCTTTTGGTATTAAATTTAAGAGAAAAGATTATTCAAGCTATTGACTTAATGAAAATATCTTATAATTTTATGTCAGAGAGGATAAACTCTCCAAGTACTTCTATGATACTGGAATTAAAAGAAGATAATTTATCATTGGGATCTCTACCAAAACTGTTACAAATATTCGGTTCTGTTGAAGAAGAAATCGAAATTAGAATTTTTGATGAACAACTAATAAACATTTTAGAGTTATTTGAATTTTTATCAAAAGCTCAAATATTTTGGGATAGGATCAAAGAGCTCAATTATCGAGGAATAAAGGAAGTTTACGACATTGAGATTGAGGGTTCTCACAATTTCATAGGTGGATATGGACCTTTTGTTTTGCACAACACTACTGTTGCACTATGTATCGCTCATGAAATTTACGGAAAAGAATGGAAACAAAATGTTCTGGAGACAAACGCAAGTGATGAAAGAAAGTTGGAGACTGTCAGGGGGAAGATAAAAGAATTTGCCAGAACAAAGTCCATAGGTGATGTGCCTTTCAAAATTTTAATTTTGGACGAGGCAGACAACTTAACTCCGGATGCGCAGCAGGCATTGAGGCGCATGATGGAAAATTATTCAAACACAGCCAGATTCATTCTTATCGGAAACTATTCGAACAAAATAATAGAGCCCATACAGAGCAGATGTGCCCTCTTCCGTTTCAAAATGTTGAACGAGTCCGACATTCAAAAGTTCATCTCCAGGATTGCAGAAAATGAAAAAATTAAAGTTACAGAAGATGCTGTAAAAGCCATGATGGAGATTTCTGAAGGCGATTTAAGAAAAGTAGCAAATTTATTACAATCGGTATCATCTCTAGACGGTAAAATAACTGAAGATATGATTTACGATGCTGCCAGTAAAGCCAAACCGACAGACATAAAAGTTATGCTTGAATACGCTTTGAAGGGAAATTTTTCTGAAGCAAGAAATAAATTGCAGGAACTGTTGCTTAGTCAAGGTCTTTCAGGTTTGGATGTGATAACAGAAATTCACAAGCAGATTTATGTTTTGCCATTAACCGAGCAGCAGAAAATCCAACTGATAGAAAAGACAGGTGAGTACGAGTTCAGACTTACTATGGGAGGTAATGATCTCATTCAACTCGAGTCCCTTTTGGCGCAATTTTTGCTTTTTTCTAAAAAAGTTTGAACTGAATTAAATTTTTGTTGTTTTGATATGTGGGCAGAAAAATATAGACCAAAAAATTTGAGAGAATTTGTTAATCAGAAAGATGCTGTAGAAAAATTTCTAAGCTGGATGAAAATAAAGAAACATGAAAAGGCGCTATTGTTATATGGTCCTCCTGGTACTGGGAAGACTGCATTAGTTGAGGCTTATGCAAGCGAAAAAAATTTCAATGTGATTGAGCTCAACGCAAGCGATTACAGAAGTGCCGATCAGATAAAAGAAACTATTGGTAGTTCTGTAACTCAGACAAATCTCTTCAGCAAAGGGAAAATATTTCTTATTGATGAAATTGATGGACTCTCTGGTATAGAGGACAAGGGTGGTGTTGGTGAAATCATAAAATTAGTAAAAGAGTCTAAGTTTCCGATAGTTTTAACTGCTAACTCACCCTATGATCCAAAATTAAGATCACTAAGGCAACATTGCGAAATGGTGCAGTTCAGAAAAATTCATGTTTTTGACATTGAGAAACACCTGAAAAATATCTGTGAGAAAGAAAAAATCGAAACTGATAAAGAAGTTTTAATAGAGATAGCAAAAAAGAGCAAAGGAGATTTAAGATCTGCAATAAATGACTTGGAGGCAATTGCTAACGGTAAGAAAGAAATAAAATCAAAAGACTTAGAAGATTTGGGATACAGGGAGAGAGAAACTAATATTTTTGAAGCATTGAAAACTATTTTCAAAACAAAAAATGGTCTCTCGGCAAAAAATGCAATAAATAATGTTGATAAAGATCCTGAAGAAATTTTCTGGTGGATTGAGAACAACGTTGTAAACGAATTTGAGAAACCTGAAGAGATAGCTGAGGCTTATGATTTTTTGAGTAAAGCAGACTTGTTCAGACACTGGATGGTTTCTCGTCAGTACTGGAGATTTCAAGGCTATATGATTGATTTGATGACAGCTGGGGTATCAAGCGCAAAAAAAGAAATGTACAGGAAATTTACCCGGTATCAGTATCCAAGCAACATAATTATTTTGGGAAGCACAAAGAGTGGAAGAGCAGAAGAAAAGGAAAAGCTTCTTATACTTTCAAGAATTTTGCATTGCTCGACAAAAAAAATAAGGAAAGAATTCATGGTCTTCAATTTTTTCCAAAAGATGCTGAAGCAACTTTAGCAAATTTAATTATTAAAAAAGATATTTTATTCTTATGAAGCGCATCTTGGTTTTATCAGTAATTGTATTTTTTCTATTTTTAATAATTTATGCTACATCTTTTGTGAATGCAGCTTGGTTTGACAGCTCTTGGAGATATAGAAGAAACATAACTATCAGCAATTCGGGTTCTGCTCTTACAGACTATCAAATTAATGTTACATTCGATACTCAAACTCTTATTTCACAAGGAAAAATGCGCTCTGACTGCGGAGATGTTAGATTTACTGACTCAGATGGTGTGACAAAACTAAATTACTGGATAGAGTCCGGATGCAACTCCAGCAATACTAGAGTTTGGATAAAAGTTCCTTCTATACCTGCAAGCTCGACAAAAACAATTTATGTTTATTATGGAAATCCAAGCGCTACTATTCTGAGTAACGGAACTGCTACTTTTAATTTTTTTGATGATTTCAATGACGGAGATGTTTCCGACTGGACATTAGAGACAAATAAAAACGGTCACATAGCTGCTGTTACAACTTACTACCATTCATCTCCTTATTCTATAGAAACTTATTTCGATGCGCCAGGAGACGCTACAGGTGCAGGTTATGTTCGTGCCTATAGATCATTTAGCGTACCAGCAGCAGGAGATTACAAAATAGACTTTTACGCTAAGAGTAGAAGTTGCAGTGGTTGTACGATGTATGCTCAAATGTTTATTGATGGGACACAAGTTTTTAGTGAAAGTATTGCTGGAGATATGGTTTCTCGTAGTGTCACTCAAAATTTAGGTTCTGGCTCTCATCAAATAAAAGTCGGTATGTATACAACAGCTGCTTCTAGTGGACACTTCGCTTCTAACTTTGATGATATTATAGTTAGGAAATACTCTTCACCAGAACCGACAACAAGCGTAGGAACAGAAGAAACTCCTGGAGCCGGAGGTTGGCTCTCAGGTTGGTCTTACAGAAAACCAATAACAATTTCAAATAGCGGAGGTGCCTTAACAGATTATCAAGTTTTGGTTAATTTAGATACTGCAAGCTTAATTTCTGCTAATAAGATGCGTAGCGATTGTGGAGATATAAGATTTACTGATAGCAATGGAGCCACTCAATTACCTTACTGGGCAGAATCTGGCTGTAATTCTGCTTCTACAAAAATTTGGATAAAAGTTCCTTCTATTCCCAGTAGTTCGACAAAAAACATATACATGTATTATGGAAATCCAACGGCTACGAGTTTAAGTAATGGGACTGCCACGTTCATCAAATTTGACGACTTTGGTTCTTCAAGCACGAATGGTAGCAGATATGCAAACGTTATGGCTGGCGGTACTTGGTATAGTGGAAATTATCTTGATGTTTCAGTTGAATCAACTTCTAATACCACAGGAGGTGGAAGAGCAGGTGTTCTCTACGAAAAGGAGATCAGAAATTCCTTGGGACAAACTTCAACTTATGTTGGAGGCTATTCGGATATAGCTTATAGTTTACCAACTCCAACAAATGTTTCAGTTGATTTTGAATATTATTTACAAACACTCTATACACCAGCTAGTTACTGGGTTGTCCATGCGCATGTAGCATTTAAACTTCCTGATGGTAGTTATAAAATGATACGATTAAAAGATCAGTATCAATCAGGTTATCAGTGGAGAGATAACTCAATTTCTACAGGCGCAGCAGCTGGAATAGGGATTGATTCAACTAATACAACCGTTGATGTTGGAGATACAACTGGTGTATGGTATTCAGAGAGTAAGAAGTCAACCCAACTGAGCAACATTGGTGTGACTAATGTTTATCTAGGCGTTGGTGGCGGATACGATAACAACGTGGGATATGGTAGCATAGAGGCTTACTATGACAATATTAGAATTAGAAAATATTCTTCACCAGAGCCAACGACTATCGTCGGATCAGAAGAGACACCGACTACCACAACAACCACAACTACCACTACGACGACAATACCTACCACAACAACCACTATTCCATCAGGTTCATATTCATTCACGATAAAACCAAAATGGAATCTAATTTCTATACCTGCTCAAAGCATGGCATCAATTGCTTCTGACAGCTGTAACATATTTTCAGGAGTTTTCAGAAATTATGATCCTTGGAGCAATACTTACATATCGTCCTATTGGAATCAGCTTGTTGGAGGCAAAGGTTATTGGATTTATTCACGAAATAGCAATGATTGCGTAGTGAACATCAACACCAACGGAGTTGCGACCGTTACCAATCTGAAAGACGGGTATAACATGATTGGTTCATTTTCTACAGATAGAACCGTCAATTCTTTAACAGGATGTACGATAACAGGCGGGCCTTATTATTGGAACCCAACTACTCAGGGATGGGAGCTTTCAACTTCTATCTCAAAGGGATATGGATATTGGGTAAGAGTTGCTGCACCCTGCAATCTTAGCTGAAGAACTGGGTTTTTATAAAAGATTATTGTACAGGCAGCCATGTCTCTGAGAATTTACTATTTATCGATGCGTAGTTGGAGTTGAGTGTTATGTTAAAATTTATAGTCGCTGGTATTTCTGTCCCGTCGGGCAGTTTGCAAGGAGAAACTTCTTGATACTGAAATATGATCATACTTTTTTCATATAAAAAAGATTCTACAAAATTTTTATATTCATCTAGATTGAGTCGTAAATCATCACAGCTCTTACTAGTATTAACAATTAACCTGACCTTCTCTACTATGTTGTTGAAAATAAATGGTTCATCGATAAGAGCAGCTGAAGAAGTGTCAACTATGTTCAAGGGTTCCATCCATCTACTTATGATGTACATTATGCTCACTATCGTAAAAGCAGAGAGAATGAAGAACTGTGCTTTTCTCATCTTAGATTTGTTCCTTAAGCTTGACGAACTGCGCATGCGGGATTTCATCAATAAAAATAATGTTTTCTTTTGTAATAAAACCGTTTTTTTCCGCAATATCGATTATTTTATTTCCGAAAAGGTTTCCTATCGTAGCTTTCCCGAGCGCCTTCACAGCTATGTTCTCGTCGGCAAGCTTTCCGCAGTAGAACTTTTTAGAAATTTGAACCTTGAAGTTCTTGAACCTAAGCGTTTTACCCAAAACTTCTTCATCACAGATTGCTACTACTGTGTTAAATTTTGTCTGGAATGCATTTATCCAAAACAAATCTTTCACCATCATGATTTTGCCGGCGACTTCGCTCCGCACGCCTCACATTTCATGAATAAAAATCTATTTTCTTTGATGAGTTTCGTATCTGGTTCACCACACACTTTACAATACACAAATCCTTTTACATAATTCTCTACTTTCTTCTGCAGAATTTCACGGGAAAATTTTCCTTGGAGAATAAAAAGATTGCCTTGGATGTTTCCTGGAACCGCCAGTTCTTTCGTGAGATATTTTGCAAAATGTGCTGACTCTCTCCTCAGAACTTGCACAATTTCATTGAAGTTTCTAACTATTGTTCTTGGTCCCTGAATCTCGCTGACGACTTGAGGTATCTGGAACCTGTCTGCCACAGGAACTTTCTTAGGCATTTTTTCCATGGCTTTTTTAAGAAGTTCTTTGTATTCTTCGTTCATCCGACTCTCCTCAATCTTCCCAATGAAGGCTCGAATAGCTCACCCGAAGACAACAAGTCATTTATAGTCCTTTCGATTATATTTTCCGGTAAGTCCAATATTTCGAACAATTTTCCTACTTCCACTCCATCATCTTTATCCAGATTTTTTATTATCTCCAAAACCTTTGGTTTGTAATCCACTTCTTGCTTTTTGCTTTGGATGATATACTGAACGCTTTCTCTGTCAAGATTATATTTTTCTTTTGCATAAGTTAAAACCTCTTCCTCACTGACATTCTCTGCAAGGTTTCTTATCTCTTCGGCTAAAATTTTCTGTCTGATAAGCTTTTGAAGAATTTCCAGCTTTCTAAGGTTCTCTTCATTCGGATTCTTAATCTTGCTCGCAACTTCACTATTTATGTAAATCTCCCCGTTGTATTCTTTCACCTTGCCTACGATCAGAATCATGTCGCCTTTTTCTATTCCGGAAAAAAGCCCAACACTGTCTTTAAACACTTTGGCCCTTACAGTTTCACTACTATCATCCAAGGTAACCGAGGCATAATTTCCATCAGAGCTCATAAATTTTTCCACTACAGTTGCTACTGAATTCACTCTAGAAATTTTTTCACCGAACGGAGTTATGATGTAACTCGGGTTGAGATTTTCTTTACTACCTGGGTAAAACTTTCCGTTAACTATGTCGTAAATTCTTGTCTTGATTGCAGGTAACCTTTTTACAACCATTTTTTCAAGTACCCCAAAATAATTGTTCATATCTTTTGGATGAATCCCGGTCTAGGAAAGATTACCCATCCCTCTCTCATCATCTTATTCATTATTTCTTCTGGATTTTCCACAGCTTGTTCTCTAGCCCTCTTTAAAACCTCTTCTTGTGGAATCTCCTTACCAAGTTCAGCGGTAAGATTTTTAATTATCTCTTCAATTATTTTAATCCTTCCCCTCTGTGCGGCAGTCGTTCTTTGTCCTTCTGCCCTATCTATATCAAACAGTCCAGTTGTGGGCTCGAAACCAAAATCTCTAAGAGATTTTTTCATCAGATTTACTGCTCTCAACGCATCGTCAACAAGAACCTCATTTCTCAACTGTACCTTGGCCGACGCTTCTGCGAGTCTGAAAAGAGCTTCATATTGTCTTGGTGTGATTGCTATAGCAGAATCTTCTCCAGATTTACTCCTCAACTCAAGATAGAAATTTTTTATTACTTCTGCAGATTCTTTACTAAATTTGGGATGGCAGTGCTTTCTTGCATAAGAAACATATTTTTTCAGCAAATCTCCATCTATCACTGGCTTTGATTCCTCTTCCTCGAAATATCTCATTTTCAATATATGATCTGCGATTTTCAGATCTCTTTCAGGATTTGGTATGTCTTTTAGCGCGAATTTCAAATCGAACCTCGACAATATTGTTTCTGGTAGATCGATTTGTTCTTTTATTGGCATATAACTATCAAATCTACCCAGCTTTGGATTTCCACCCCCTAATATTGCTGTTTGTGCAGGTAGGGTTGCAACAATACTTGCTTTTGCTATGCTTATCGTATTCTGTTCCATCGCCTCGTGGAGTGCTATCTGATCAGTTTTCTCGATCTTCTCGAACTCGTCTATGCAAAGCAGGCTTCTGTTGCAAAGAACCAACGCTCCGGCCTCGAGGACCCAACCACCCATTAATTCCTCGTCCTTAACAACAGCTGCAGTCAGTCCTGCTCCTGTAACACCTTTTCCCGAGACATATCTTCCACGCGGGATGAGTCCTGAAACAACTTTCATCAGAGCTGATTTTGCCGTGTTGTGTGAAACTATTCCATTGGCAACGAATTTGTGGTATTTTGGCACTTCAATGTCGTACACAGTTTCTGGTGGATGATGGATTATTTTAACTATTTTTTCCCAATATTTTTTGTGTCTCTTTCGTGGAAGCTTCTTTAGTTTATCTTTTAGTTCAACCAACTTTTTCTTCTTTTTAGCGCTGTTGAAACTGATGAATTTCATAAATTTCAAAATAGAGTCAGCTTGCCTTATCATAAGATTATTTCCATATATTCTGGAGTGTATACCAAACCTGAGCAATAGAATTTGTATATCTCGTAATAATTCAATGTCCTTTGCTTTGTAAAGTATGCTATTCTTTCCTCTACCTCCAGCTATCACGGAACCATCACCATCATAAAGCCAGGAAAGAAATGCCGCAACAACACTATTCTTCGAGCACATTATGATATCGGGCATCCTTTTTATTTTTATGAACTTGAGTATATCGGCCAAACCTCTATAATTGAAAACCATTTCTACATTAGTTCCACTTTTTTCCTTGTGATAATCGAATCTTGGAATTACACCAAAAACTTCTTTGAAAAAGGTTTGCATTTTGGGTATCAGGTCAAGTTCATTGTAATTGAACGTGCACCCTACTCTATATTTTTGCACATATCCATCTGCAAGCAAGTATCCCAAAATGCTGGCAAGCTTTTCATTAACTATTTCTGGTATGTTGACTTTCTTGCCTCGTTGTCGTTCTGGGTCCAATTGCCAGTTGGTCTTCACATACTTATGAATGCTACACGGTATCCAAGCTATTGTTCTAACCTTATCACCGACTTCCATTTCATCTAAGCGTTTCCAACCTTTTTTAGTCAGCAAAGGATGATTGAAAGTGCCTTTTATACTTTTACCGCTCTTTGTTATAATCTCGATTATCGGTTGATTTTCAAATTTATGGAAAATGGTGGCAAGGCCACGCTTATACCCTTCAGCTAAATAAACAGGAACATGAATTTTTTCAAGGTGTGAAGACCCCAAAGAACCTATCTTAACTGTCGCTCCATTTCCCAGGATAACTCTTTCATCGCCAACCAAACAGCTAGGGTCACCAATCAACAAAATATGTATGTCTCCTCTGATTTTTGATTTGTCCTTCAATGTTTTCAATTCACCACCGAACAATTGCAGTACTATGGCTTCTTTTATATCCTCCATTCCCCACAGGGCAGGTGCTACAGACAGAACTAGTTTGTTATAAATCTCTGGGTCCTTTGCAAAATCCAAAATCTTTTGCTCGTCTTCTGGTGTGATTTCCAATTCTTCCCACTCAATCTCCACAGATTCTATATTGTTAGCATCTAGAAAAATTTCCATCTGCCTTGAAGTGGTTCCTTTAAACCTTCTGGGCAGTTCCTTTAACACCCCCACGATTTTTATCCTGTTGCCCGGCTCTGTTTTATTTTGCATCCTCGGGGATGTTAGATCCTCCTTCAGGTAAACTTTCAGCTGTGAGGGTCTTTCACCTGTGGTTATTTCAAAAGGTTCCTCAATAACAATCCATCTAGCATCATAAAGCTTCTGACCAACCATTCTGAAACCTTTAGTATTATCACAGTTATCACAAATAGTTGGTGGACGAATGCTAATTTCAGTTTGCACAACAGTTATCTGGGCACCACACTCCAGGCATTTGAATATCACTTCAGAAGCTTCCGGTCTTATTTCACTGGCTCTTCTGACAAAACCTTCAACTACAATCATCTTTCCTATATGTTCTGCACGAACTTTTCTTATTCTTATCTCCTTGCTTTCTGGAAGGTTGAAAAATCTAACTCTTATCTTAGCTTCGGTCATGCCTACATCTAGTTGCTTTGTCGCCTCTTCAGCCAGACTTATAGCCTCTTCTGGGTTTTCAGACAAATAATCAGAAAGTTCCATGTCAAACCTGTCTAAAGAAGAGAAATCAATAAAAATAGATTTTTTTCCCTCATTTATGGCTTGAGCTAGGTCTTGTTTATAGAATTCGTTCAAGAATTCAGCAAATTTTTCTATGACTTCTTCTCTTTCCATGCTATTTGTTTAATAGCATAGGTAGTATTTTATTCTTTTCGTTTGCCTATGAGAACTCAGAAAAAAGTATGGAGGTTCAAAATTAATTAAGCACGCGGTTTGGTCATGGCCTTTATAGACTTCAACTTCTTGTGAACTTTTTCGACTGCCAAGTTTACATCTTTCACGCTTCTAGCGCCCGTGCAAACTATTTTTCCCGATCCGAACAGCAAAAATGCGACCTTAGGTTCATCCATTCTTAAAACCAACCCAGGAAACTGCTCAGGCTCGTACTCAGAATTTTCTAGTTTAAAAGCTATAGTGTCAAGATTCAGACCACCTTCAAGCTTCGCAGATGCAACAATATTTTCTATCTGTACTTTAAAGCCCTTTGGCACCCTCGTTCCAGTTTTTTGTACGATTTTCACAACCTTCTTGAAAACCTCATTGACATCATCCATGCTTCTAGCTCCAGTACAAACTATCTTACCAGATCCGAAGATCAATGCAGCAGCTTTAGGTTTTTCCATCCTGTAAACCAACCCAGGAAACTGCTCAGGCTCGTATTCCATACCCTCGAGCTTAGAAACAATCTTCTCAAGAGGAACTTCAACTCCAAGAGCAGCAGATGCAACAATGTTTTCTATCCTTATGTTGAAAGACTTTGGCATTTTGTCACCTAAAAATATATCATTAATTAGTTTATATTTATTCACTAAAACTATATAAATATCTTTTTTATACCTTTCGCAAAGTTTAAATATAATTTTCTATTTCCTGAAGGAAAGAATTAAG
>Ga0315282_10008788_pt1 | contig 16253 bp, 16 predicted proteins | sample YL17G07_20_MG_FD_203693 | JGI IMG/M metagenome (GOLD analysis project Ga0315282, IMG submission 203693) | Sediment microbial communities from Yellowstone Lake, YNP, Wyoming, USA - YL17G07_20 | ecosystem: Environmental > Aquatic > Freshwater > Lake > Sediment | place: USA: Wyoming | collected...
CCGCCGTCGGCGACGCCGGCTTGGGCTACGAGCCCTTCCTGGGCGTTTACCTACCTACCACTCTCCCCCCACTCACTGCGAATCCCCGCCTCTGCTTCAATTCTACACTGGGTCAGCCCAGGTCAGGCGGTGGACTCCAGCGTGGCCGCGGCGCGAAGCCGGGCCGGGCGACGCGGGGGCACCGCCGGCAGCCTGAGCACCAGGTCGAAGTCGTCGTCGGCCGCGATGCGGTTGTAGCGCTCGAACCCACAGGTCAGGCAGCGGTGCACGACGACGTGCTCGCCTTTCGGTCGGGTGAACGCGCCGATGGGCGCCATCAGGCCCCCGCAGGCGCTCGCCCGATCGCCCGGCACGTTCCCATCGACGTGCCGGGAGTACAGGCAGTAGGGGCAGTGGTTCCGGTGGCTGCCCCCGTAGGCGACCGGGCCGACGAGCATCCCACAGCGACGGCAGCGGAACTCCTCCGACCGGGCGGGCCGGCGTCGCGCTGCCGCGCGATTCCTGTACGTTCTGGACAAGAGCGACCTCTCTTACGCCTAGCCTCTGAATGTGGGGCTGGAACGCAAAAAAGCCACAGGTCATTCTCTCCTGTGACTTTGGCTGTGGGTGCCAGGTTATGGCAGCGGCGTCCCGAAGGCCGTTCGACGCTGGCTCGGCCCGGGCAGCGAAAAGCCACAGGCGCCGCGATGCCTGTGGCCAGGGACGCGCTGCTCAGCTCGCGTGCCCGACCGATCGTCCGACCGCTGGTCGAGCGAACCGGTCAGAGTGTGCGGTCGGCCCCTCTGGGGGCTACCGAGTGGCTAGCGCGCCTCCCCGGTGGAAGACACCGCGGTCCTTGGGCTGACGACAACCGCCGCTGCTCGATTAACCACACACTCCCACCTTTCCGGGATCCCTGCTCCCTGCCTTCACGGGAGGCAGCGCCAACTCGGCGCCGGCACGCTCGCCGGCTGCCCGACGCAGAGTATAGCAGGCGAGCCAGGCCGAGTCAAGGCCGATACTCGACACTACTGCGTTCCGAGTGGAGAGAGGCGCGTGCAATGCCGGAAGACCAGATAAACCTGGTCTGCGCTCGCCCGCTCACACGCGCACGGTCGCCAGTTGCGGCAGGTGCTTCAGCGGCATGGCTGTGCGGGGAATCCTTACAGGATCTTCGCGCTGGCGCTAGCGCGTCGGACGGCCTGGCATCGCCCCGCCGTCGCCGCCCGGACCGGGCGCCGTCTGGCCGGGTGGGGAGGCTGGCCGGGTGGGCTGCGGCTTCGGCCGCGTCGGCCCGACGGGCTCCGGGGTTGCCCGGGCCTTCGGCACCTCACCCAGGCTGATCAGCAGGGAACTGTAACTGGCGTACAGCGCGTCGTACTCCTCGGCGCCGATGCGCCCCGAGCGCCTTAGCGCATCCAGCTCCGCCAGATACGCGTCGAGGATCCGCAGCGCCGCGTCGCGGCTCCCACGGTCGGCGGCCGCTTCCACGGCCTCGAGCTTGGCGAGCAGGCTACGACGAGTCTCGTCGGAGAGGCCGGAGCCCCCCCGCGGCTTCCCGGCCGGAGTCACGCCCTCGGCACCCGGTTATCGTCTGATCGGAGGGCGCCGTGGCCGTGCTCGTGAGGGTTGCCGTGGGCTCCGGCGCGGCCGCCGCGTCGCGCCGGCCGCTCTCCGGCGCGCCCGTGGGCTGGTCGATGGCCACCGCGTCGCTCGGCGACCCGACGCCGCCGGACTCCGGGCGCTCATCGGCGGCGGGCACCTTCTGGCCTCGCCCGCCGGGCATGCGCGCCCAGAGGCGCCGGAGGGGCGAGGTCATCGCACGATCTCGCACCGCCAGGCGGTCGTAGCCGGCGAGCGCCTCGGCCTCTGGATCTGCCCAGCGCTCCCGCCGGCAACCGGCGGAAAGAGCGCCAGCTCGTCGTCGTCGCGCAGTTGGTAGTCGAGTTCTTGCCGGACGCCAGCGACGAAACAGACTCTCGCCTCGGCGCGTGGGATGCCCAGCCGGTCGAGGGCATCGCCAATCGTCGCCCCCGGCGGCAGCTCGACGACGATCGGTTGGCCCAGCGCCGCTTCGGGTACGTACCGCCGCAGCGTCGCGTAGGCTCTCGCCTTGACCTTCATGGCTGGCTCTTGCACCTCGGCTTCCTGGCGCCGCGCCGGGTCATCGACTCGGCGTTGGTGCCCCGCTAACCCGCTCCGACAGAGGGGATGCTGCGGGACTCCTCAGGCCACCGCGCCGGCTGCGCGCTAGCCGTGCACCGAATCGAGCTCCGCGTCGCTCACGTCCCAGACCACGTTGTGGGGCGGGACGGGCTCGTATTTCATGAACTCCGGCAGCCGGTCGGCGTGCCTGTCGATGCCGGCGGCGGCGTTGAAGCCTCGCTCGATCGCGAGGATCTCATTGCCGATCCTGGTCACGTCCTGCGCGGTCCAGGCAGTGCCCAGCACGCCGTTGCACTCCTCGACCATCCCCTCGAAGCCGCTGGCAATGTCCAGGATCGCGAAGGCGATGAACAGGCAATGGCCGCTGGAGTCGATGAAGGCGGTAGTCGACTGGAAGCCCTGGGATAGCGCGCCTTTACTCACGACGAAGGGGTCCACCTTGCCGCCCACGCCCAGGATCTCCGGGGCGATGGTGTAGCCCGCCGTATGGTCCGCACCCATCGTGCTGGTCGCGTAGGTGACGCCGATGCCCTTGACGACCCGCGGCTCGTAGGCGGGCATGTTCTGGCCCTTGACCGCCGGCACACGCACGACGCCGAATGCCTTGCCGGTGACCGCCGCCCCGGCGCCGATGATCCGACCAAGTGGCGTCCCCCGGCGTACCTCCTCCAGCAGGTTGATCGCCCCCTGCGCGTCGCCGAATGGGATTACCCCGCCTTCCATCGCGACGGCGATCGTGCCGCCCGCTTCGATCGTGTCCACACCGATGTCGTTGCACAGCCAGGTCAGCTTCGCCAGGGCGTCCAGGTCGCCGATCCCGCAGTTGGGACCGAAGGCCCAGTCGGTCTCGTACTCGAGGCAGGAGACGATCTCGCTGCCGTCGGCGGCGTGGATGGTGTTGGAGCACTGGATGACGCAGCCCGGGCTGCAGGCGTGGTTGTAGAGCTCCTTCCCGAGGCGCTGTTTGTTCGTCTCGAAGATCGCCTCTCCCGACACCTTGGCCGCGTCCTCGAAGCGCCCGTTGCTGAAGTTGCGCGTGGGCAGGCCGCCGGCCTCGTTCAAGATGTTGATGAGGATGCACGTGCCGTAGGTGTTCAGCCCACCCTCCGGCTTGGTGATGGAGTGGGTTCGGAGAGCCTCGGTCAGTTTCCCGCGGCCCTGGTCGAACAGATCCTTGTTGGCGAGGGGCACGGGGCGGGTTCCCTTGTCGTCCACCACGATGGCCTTGAGGCCCTTGGCTGCCATCACGGCGCCCAGGCCACCCCGGCCGGCGTAGCGGCTGGCCCTGTCCTTCATGTCGTTGAAGCACACGCCGGCCATGGCCATTCTCATCTCGCCGCCCGGCCCAATGCAGCAGATGCCGACGTCACCGTACTTCGCAGCCAGGACGTTCGTGCTCTCGTACGCTCCCTTGCCGGCCAGGTCGCCGGCCGGAAGCAGTCTGGCGCCGTCTTCCTTGATCTCCAGGACGTACGAGCTGCCGCCCTTGGGCTGGCCCTCCACGACGATGGCGCTCAGGCCAAGTCGCGCCTGCTTGGTGGAGAACTTGGTGCCCGCGTTCGCCTCTTTAATCCCGCCCGTCAGAGGGGACTTGCCGCCCACCGAGATACGCGCGCTGGTCGGCGCGGCGGTCCCGGTAACCATACCGGGAGCGAAGACGAGCTTGTTGGTTGGCCCCAGAGGATGGCAGAGGGGGTCTACCTCGTCGGCCACAATGGACGAAGTGAGCCAGCGGCCAGCCCTGAACCTGTACTTTGCCGGTACATCCTCGTACCTAACCGTACCATCGGTCGTGTTCACGCGCAGGATCCTGGACATCTCCACTTGCCCTCTCTTTGCTCAGGTGGCTTACCACCGTGTCTCAAGGAACCAGCATGCCCCACGAAGGATACCCACGGTGCCAGACGGCGAGCTTCCGCCCCAGAAGCCAGGCTGGCAGTGTCTGCTCTGCGTCACCTCCCCGTCCACTCCACGAATCACACGGGTGTATGGCGGATAGCACCCCCTTCCCGCCGGAGCATCGCCTGGTTGAGCTCCGAGCTAACGCTCGCGCCGAAGCGGTACTGGAATGGCCACATGCTCCGGTCGTGAAACAGGGCAACCCGGTCCCCGTCGTGCAGCTCCCGCTCGAGGTCCGCGGCCAGCCCCGGCATGTCGGTCAGTTGGCCGTTGACGAACGTGATCCCCTTCTCCTTCAGCGGCATACCCAGACGCGCCAGCAGGTCACGCATCGTCGAGCCCTCGGGGAACTCCAGGCGAAGCTGCGCGTACGCCTGCGGACTGCCGTTGGTGGCGTACCTCGAGAGCGGTCCGTAGAGCCACACCTCGACGCCGATCATCCGTCACCGCTCCTGGCCCCTTGCGATCTCGGCGTCCTTCGGCGCCTCCGAGGCAGGGCCTCATCGACTTGCAGCGTGCTGTGACCGAGGCGATTCGGGCAGCGAAGGCGCCGGAGACGGGAGCCACGATTGTGTGTGAGTCCCGCCAATGCGCGACTCGGCCGGGGCAGCCGCCGTGCCTACCAGTATACCACATCAGTCAAGCGACCGCGCATCCCGTCCCGGTATTGGCGGGTAGTGTGCGCCGGATTGCGGAAAAGCCACGGACGCGGCACTGAAGTGCTCGCGTCAACCTGGCGAGGTCGGTCCCCGCGCCACTCCGGGTTGACGGCGGACTTCAGTCCGCCGACCTGCCCACGGTCTGCGCAACACTCTGTACGCTACCTATTGCCGTGAGCCCGTAGTGGCCAGTCCCCCGGAGGCATACATCTTGCTTTACCTCCACCACCCCTACGGGGTAGGCATCGCGTCGACTAAGCTGGAGGTGAAGCTTGCAGATGGCGAGACGAATGCTCAGCCCAGCCCTGGCAGCGTTCCTCGCCGCGACCGCGGCGCTGCTGCTCGGGCTTCTGATCCCGCGCCATGCCTCGGCTGCCGAGGCATGGCAGGGGGAAGTCGCCGGGGACGAGATAAACGTGCGGTCCGCTCCATCCACGTCGGCGCCCATCGTCGGCACCCTCAGGGCCGGCCAGCCGGTCAGCGTCTCGGACTGGGCGATCGGCGAGAGGGTCGTGGGCAAGAACGACCTCTGGGCGCACCTCAGCGGCGGTGGCTACGTGTACACGCGTGGCCTGACGAAGGGGGTGCCGGCCACGCCGCCGCCGGCTCCTCCCGCGCCGACGTCGGGCCGCTGGATCGACGTGAACCTGACGCAGCAGATCGCCACGGCCTACGCGGGCAGCAAGCCGGCCTTCTCGGCCGTGGTGTCCACCGGCACGCCCGACTGGGAGACTCCGGTGGGCACCTTCCCGGTGCTCAGGCGCGTCCCGAACGAGACGATGAACAGCAGCACCCTTCGGGTGTCGGTCGCGGAGGGCTACGATCTGCCGAACGTGCTCTACACTCAGTATTTCACCGACTGGGGGCACGCGATCCACGACAACTACTGGAAGTGGGACTCGCCCTTCGGGGTGCCGACTAGCCACGGCTGCATCGGCATGAAGGAGCCGGACGCGCTGGCCTTCTGGAGCTTCGCCGACGTGGGCACGCCGATCGTGATCCACTACTGATGCAGTCGCGCCGCACGACGAAGTCCGGCGCAGGTGAGGGAGCAGGCAGTATCGTCTCAACCCGGGAGAGGGTCGGCCTGAGGGCCGTACCCGTGCGCCGCGGGGGCTGCCCTCCCCCCAGCCCTCTTCCAACGGGGGAGGGGGTAAGCCCGCCCGCCTGAGTCGGACTTCCCTGGGCGAACACTAGCCAGAAGCCTCGCGATGCGGTCAGCCGCCGGCCACGTCCTCGAGCTCTTCCTCGCAGATGCGCTTCAGGCTGGTAAGGCTCTGCTCCAGGTTGTGGGCGACCTGGCGTCCAAACAGCAGCTTCCAGATGAGGTAGATGGGCAACCCAAGCTCGGCGCCCTCTAGCTCCATCGTCGCCCGGGTGCCGGAGCCCTCTGGCTCGAAGGTCCAGACGCTCCGGCCGGCGCGCGCGGACAGGTCGGGCTGCCCCTCGGCGCTCATCTCCTCGCGCATGACCACCCGTCGGGGCGATTCCGCTTCGACGATGGTGGTCTTCCCGACGACGGTCCGCCCGTTGAGGGTCCTGGTGTAGGTGTGGCTGCTGCCCACGGCCGGCCAGTTCTCGTCGGCACTCGCGACACGGTCGACGGTGCTCATCCAATCGGGCAGGCTCTGAAGGTCCCCCAGCGCGAAGTCGTAGACGTCCTGGGGCTCGGCCTCGACGTAGATGCTCTTTCTGGTTCCGGGCCTTGGCATCGTGCCTCCGAATCGGGATGTCTCCAGGCTTCGGCCGAGGTAAGTCTACTCCCTCAGGCCTCGCCCTGCAACACGCCCACCGCCCGCGGCCGCCATCTTCCCATCGTGGCCGGGCAGGGCCTCGTGCTATAATCAACCCAAGCCCTTCCCACCTCAGCTCCAGACCCCGTCTCGGCCCGCGCCGACTCCCGCCCGGGGGCGGGGCCGGGGCGAACGTCGAGGAGGCAGGGGCAGGCTTGTCCCTGGACTCCTTGCTCGCAGGCAGCAGCTAACTTGCCCGTAACCACCGGCTCCCAGACTCGTCTCAGAGTCAGAAGGAGGGCCGGAGGCGATGGCTGTCGGGAGCATCATGGCCACCGACTTCAACGCGGCCCGGGCCGTAGGCGAAGCGACCGACTTCGAGCAGGTGTTCGGCGAGTACCACTCTGCGATCTACGGCTACGTCCTGCGGCTGATCGGCAACGCCGAGGACGCGGCCGACCTGACTCTGGCGAGCTTCGAGAAAGCCCTCCGGGCCTGGCCCCGGCGGCCGGCTGACCTCCAGGTGCGGCCCTGGCTCTACCGAATCGCCACCAACACCTGCCTCGACGAACTGAGGCACCGGCGGCTGATTCGGTGGCTGCCTCTCGACCTCTTCGGGGGGGTGACGCCTCACCCCGTCGCCGACGACGACCCGGAGGACGCCGCCGTCCGGGCGGAGGAGGCGAAGCAGGTGCGGCAGGCGCTGGCCCGGCTCCCGGAGCGCTATCGGGTGGCGCTGCTCCTGCGCGAGTCACAGGGGCTCTCCTGCGAGGAGATCGGGGAAGCGCTCGGCATATCGAGGAGCGCGGCCAAAGTGCTCCTGTTCCGAGCCCGCGAGAAGCTGCGCGAAGTCTACTTCGGCCAGTCCGGCGAGGCGGCAAAGTGAGCTGCGACAGGAAGCTCCTCTCGGAATACCACGACGGCGAGCTCTCGCCCGAGGTCTGCCGGCAGGTCGAGGCGCACGTGACCACGTGCGCCGAGTGCCAGGCCATCCTCCGGCAGTACCAGCGCCTCGGCCTTGCGCTCCGCGGCTTCGCTCACGTGCCGGTCCCGGCGACGCTGCCCGCCCGGTTCCACGCCAGAGCCCGGGCCGAGCCGCGCGCACTCGCCTCGCACCTCGCCGGCCTGCTGCCCGAACTCGGCCGGCGGCGCCCGGTGGCCCTCGGCGCGCTCGGCACGCTTGCCGCCGCCTTCGCCGTCGCCTTCGCGCTCAGCCTGCTGCCGATCCGTCCCCAGGAGCGCCTGGCCGTCGTCGCCGCGTACCCGCCCGACGGCGCCTCCGACGTCGTGCTGGACGAGCCCATCGAGGTGGTGTTCAACGAGCCCGTCGACCCGAGCGCGGTCGAGCTGACCGTCCGGTTCGAGCCGGCCGCGCCGATTGAGTCCACGGTCGACGGCAGGAAGCTCATCGTCCGGCCGGTGGAGCCGCTCCGGCCGGACACGAAGTACGTGGTCGTCATCGAGCCGAGGAAGCCGGCTCCGGTCGCGTCGCAGGTGCCTGCCTCCGCCCCCGCGCCGACGGTAACGCTCAGCTTCAGCACGGGTCGGATGATCGCCGCCGCGCCGACGGCGACGCAGCAGCCTGCCGTAGCCTCCGCGCCGAAGGCGCCGCCTCCGGCGACCGCCAGCCCGGCCCGGGCTATCGCCGCGGCCCCGCCACCTACCCAGACGCCGCTCTCGGCGGTCGCGGCGGCGCAGCCCAGCGCCACCGCCCGGCCCACCCAGGCGATGGGCATCGCCAGCGTCGGCTCGACACCGACCGGCCAGCTTCTCTGCGTCGCCGAGCCAGGGCAGGCGACCACCCGCGAGCTCCGGCAGCGTCCCGACGTCGCGCAGAAGCTCGGCTGCGCGCTGACGCCCGAGCGAAGCCTCGCCGTCGTCGAGCAGCGCTTCGAGGGCGGAGCGATGCTCTGGCTGTCGGACCGGCGGGAGATCGCGGTGCTGCTCGCCACTGGCCGGTGGTCCAGCTTCCCGGACACCTACCAGCCTGCCCCGAGCCCGTCGCCGACGGGCACGGTCACGGCCAGGCCCACGGGCAGCCTCGGCAAGCTCTGGCAGGACCGCCTCGACGTCCGGGGGCCGCTCGGCAAGCCCACCGCCGCGGAGGTCAGCCGGCTCGCCTACGTCCAGAGCTTCGCCCGGGGGCTCGCCATCAGCCCGGACGCGAGCTCGATCGACGTCCTCTACGACGACGGCACCTGGCAGAGGCTGTCCGTCGGCGGGACGCCGCCGCCCACGGCGACGGCGTCCGTCACGCCAACGCCGGGCCAGATCGCGCCGACGGCCACGCCCACCGCGCCGGCCGCGACGGCCACCCCGACCCCCCACACCCCCACGCCCACCCCGACGGCTGCGCCGGCGTCTCCCACCGCCACGCCCGCGCCGGCGGCCACGGCGTCGCCCATCGCGACGCCCGGGACGCCCACGCCAACCGCGACGCCGACGCCCCCGCCCGCCACCGTGAGCCCATCGCCGACGGCCATTCTCTCGCCGACGCCCGCTGGCAGTGCCACGCCGGGCGAGGGCCCCCTTCCCACTGCCACGGCGTCGCCGACCGCGACGCCCACGGTCACTCCGACGCCGACCGAGACCCCTCCGCCGACTGCCAGCCCTCAGGCCGCGGCGACGCCCACCCCAACCGCCACTCCAGCCCCCGGCAGCTCCGCACCGGCGTCCGCAGCCTCCCAACTCGCCGCCCGGATCCAGGACGTCTCGGCGTGCGAGGTGCCGGTGGTCCACAGCTTCGGGCAACTCGAGGCCGCCAACTCCGGGGTCGGCCCGCGCGTCGGCTGCGCCATAGCCTCGGAGCAGACGGTGCAGGCCGCCGAGCAGCAGTTCGAGGGTGGCTACGCCTACTGGCGCGCCGACGTGCGCCAGGTCTACGTGCTCTACGGCAACTCGACGTGGGCGATCTTCGCCGATACCTGGCAGGAGGGGGATCCCGAGAAGCCTGTGGAGGCGCCTCCGAGCGGCCGGCTGGCGCCGGTTCGGGGCATCGGCCGGGTCTGGCGGGAGAGCCAGGGCGTTCGGACGCAGCTCGGCTGGGCGGTTGCGCCGGAGCGGACCTTCTCGGGCGTGGCGCAGCCCTTCGAGCGGGGCCTGATGCTCTGGAGCAGCGCCCGCAGGACCTACGTCCTCTACGCCGACGGGACCTGGCAGGAGTTCCGCGACGAGTCTCGCGAGCCCGGGAGCTAGCGCGGGGCCGACGGCTCGACGCGGGCCAGCATCCGGATCGCCTTGCCGATGGCCGTCTTCGCCTCCTCGGGCGGCATCGTCGCGAGACACTCGTCGACGTGGGTGGTGATTATCTGCTCCGCCACCCGGTCGAGCGCCGCCCGGGCCGCCAACAGCTGGGTGACGACGTCGACGCAGGGCCGGTGCTCGTCCACCATCTTGTAGATGCCCCGGATCTGCCCCTCGACCCGGCGGAGCCGATCCTTCACCAGTTGCTCGCTCTGATCGGGGTGCTCAGCCTCCACCGTCTTCTCCCTCATCGCTCCCCCTCTCCGGCTCTCGTCTCACACGACGATTGTACTATACCCCCGTTGGGTATGTCAACGTTCGGCCTGCGGCGCGCCGTCTTCGGCGTCCACCTGCCCCACCCCGTGCTCACAGTCTGAGTTCGAGTCTGGGTGAGGTGCCGTGGCACGGTTATTGCACAAGACTGCGTCGCTGGCGCCGATACCACTCGGACGGGTAGCCAGCAGCAAGGAAGGGTAGGCATGTTCTGGTTGAAGGCGTGCCCAAAGTGCCACGGCGATCTGCACGACATCAGAGACGTCGGCGATCACTATATCTCCTGCCTTCAGTGCGGACGGATTCTGACCGCTGAGCAAGAGAAGGCGCTGCCGAGGGCAACGTTGCGCCCATTGCCTCGCGCCACCAGGCTCGCTCCGGCTCTCGTAGTCGCCTGAGGTCGGCATCCGGACTGGACATCGCCCCGGCGCCCCGTCGGCGGGATCGACGTCCGGATGGTCCAGATAGCCTTCGCGCTGATTGGGTAGATGGCACTAATCGGATAGATGCGCTGCGGGATGTTCCCCGCAGCGCGCGTTTCTTCGGCGGCCTCCCACCCGGCCCGGCTGGAGGGCCGCCGTCCCTGTACGCTAATCGTACACGGTGGACGCTTTCCGGCACTGGCGGCTGAGAAGCCAGTCGCATGCCACCGCTCGGGAGCGACCAGGCCGCGCGCTGGGCCGCGAAGCGTCTGCCTGGCGCGGGTCCGCCGGGCGTCAGGACCGCGAGGACTCGGCTGCTGGCGCGGCGCCCCTCCGCAACACCGGCACGTACTCGGCCTTCTGCGGACCGAGGTACTCGGCCCGGGGTCGGATCAGCCGGTTGTTGGCGTACTGCTCCAGCACGTGCGCCGCCCAGCCGATGACGCGGCTGACGGCAAACACGGGCGTGTACAGCTCAATCGGTATGCCCGGGGTGTAGTAGAGGGGCGCCGAGTAGAAGTCGACGTTCGGGTAGAGGTGCTTCGCCTCCCAGACCGCATCGGCGACCTGGCGGGCCATGCTGCACCACTTCAGCTCGCCGGTGGAGGCCTCCAGGTCGCACATCAGGTCGCGCAGGATGGCCGCTCGGGGATCCCAGGTCCGGTAGACCCGGTGGCCAAAGCCGGGTATGCGGCGCTTGGCGGCGAGCTCCCCGGCGATGCAGGGTCCCACCTGGTCGGGCGTGTCGATCTCCAGCAGCATGCGCATCACCGCCTCGTTCGCTCCGCCGTGGAGCGGCACCTTCAGGGTTCCGGCTATTGTAGCGTATGGCTCTGCTATATACCCTCTGTAGAGACGCTAGTATCGAGGGTGGGTGTCGTCCCGGACTCCCAGCGGACGATCCGGTCCAGCCGGAAGGTGCGCTGCTCCTGTCTGAGGTGGCAGTAGGCCACGAGGCTCAGGGTGCCCTCCCAGCCGGTGAGGCTGATCGGGTCGACCCAGCGCACTGTCTGGCGGCCATCGGCCGTGACGTACCACAGGCGCAGGCTTTGCCCGCGCTGCACCGCCTCGGCCAGCCTGGGCGGCAGCGCGGGCAGAGCCTGCGCGGCCGGCCAGGGCACCGACCCGCCCTGGCTCCAGAGGACGTCGGAAACCAGGGCGCCCCCGGGGTAGAGATCCCTGACGAAGCGGTAGAAGACCTCCCGGGTCACGAGCGCGTCGGCCAGCGCCCGGTGCTCGGGGCTCCAGATGCCAAGGGCGGCGGCGATCGCCCCCAGGCTGTTGCTCCGGAAGCGGAAGTTGCGGCGGGCGAGCGCCAGCGTGTCGCAGACCGGGCTGGAGGGCACCGGCTCGCCGGCCAGCGCCAGCTCCCGACCCAGGAACCCCAGGTCGAACGCCGCGTTGTGCGCGACGAGGACCGCGCCCTCCAGGGCCTCGCGCACCGCCGAGGCGATCCGGGCGAAGGTGGGCGCGCCGGCGACCATCGCCGGGGTGATGCCGTTGACGGCGAAAGCGCCGGGCGAGATGGCTCGCAGCGGGTTCACCAGCGTCACCACCCGCCCCACCTCCCGGGTACCTTGGAAGCGCACCACCGCCACCTCGCAGATGCGATCCCCCGACCAGGCGTTCAGACCGGTCGTCTCGACGTCGACGAAGGCGAGGGGCGCGTCGTCGAGGGGCAGACGGTCGGTGCGAGCAGGCGGATCGGACGGCATACGCCAGCTCCACGGGGCTCGGCCTGTCCGCGACGCCGCTGGCCGAATCCGGAGGACCGGCAAGACGGGCGGCCGCCCCGTGCCTCCTGTCGCATCATAAGCGCCGTCCGCCGGCCTGTCAACCTTACGCGGAGGCTCGCGCTGGATTGTCCTGGACGTGCCGACCCCGGATGCATCGCTTACCATGATAGAATAGACAGTGGCGCTCGCGGGGGGCGTCCCAGCGAGCGGAGAGGGGCTGCGAGACGGGCACGGCGCAGCCGCGTCGTCGGCCCGGCCCGCCGACCCGGGCGCCTGCCGGCCAGGTGGCCCTCAGGGGAGAGTATGACCTACCGTGGATCGGTCCCGGTCGACGGCGATTGGGTGTGGGAGCTGCCTCCAGACGGCGGCCCGCCCACTGCCCTCGACTGCCTGGCGCGGGGTGAGGCGTGCCTGGCCCAGAGGGCCTTCGACGAGGCGCTCCGCCAGTTCGGCGTGGCCATTCTCCTCGAGCCGGGGCTGCCTCGCGCGCAGCTCGGCGCGGCGCTCGCCCTCGAGGAGCTCGGCCACGCCCAGCGCGCCCGAGAGGTGCTATCCGTCGATGGCCTGGCGGACCGGCTCGGGATCGAGGGGCTGCTGGCGGGCCTGGCGCTAGCCGGCCGCCGCGGCTGGCGGCAGGAGGCCCTCGCGTTCCTGGTCCGAGCCTACCTCCTCCGGCCGAGCCCCGAGGATCTGTCGACCCTCAACGGGCTGGCGACGGGCATTCTGGACCAACTGGCCCCCGAGGTGGCCGCGACGCTCCCGCCGGAGGCCCGACCGGTCCGAACGCTCCGGGCCCGGCGCAACGACCCCTGCCCCTGTGGCAGCGGGAAGAAGTACAAGCGCTGCCACCTCAAGTATGACCAGGAGTTCCGGGGGCCGGCGGTGCGCGGCGAGGCCGACAACCTCGCCATCGTCGCCGTCGTCCGGGAGCGGGGTGGCGACCACGCCGGCGCCGCCGAGCTGTGGGAGTACCTCGCCGACCGCTATCCAGAGGTGCCGTCCTACTGGTCGCGGCTGGGCCGCGCCCGGCTCGAGCTGGGCCAGCTCCGGCCGGCCCTCGCCGCCTACGAGCGTCTCGAGCGCTTCCCCCCGGGCCAGTGGGAGGACGCCGTGGTGGACCGGGCGCGGTGCCTGCATCGGCTCGGCCGTCGGCGCGAGGCGCTGCGAGCCCTCGACAGCCACCCCCGGGCCACCTTCGGCTCGGCCGCCGCGCTCGCCCTCCGGGCCGAGCTGCTCTCCCACCTCGGGCGCCTCTCCGAGGCGCGCGACGACCTCCTGAGGGCCAACCGGCTGGAGCCGGGCCGAGCCGACTACCTGGTCCGCCTCGCCGAGGCCCACCAGATCCTCGGCGAGACCGAGGCGTCTGGTGAGGCGGCGCTCTCCGCGCTCACGCTCAGCGCGGTCCCCGAGCCGGCGGCCTCGCCCGACGCCCGGCTCGACCTGCGGCTGAGCGCCGCCGCCATTCTCGCCGGGTTGGGCTGGGAGCCCGAGCTCGTCCTGGGCGTCTGCGCCGAGATCCTGGCCGCCGACGTCGAGCCGGCGCTGAGGACGCAGGCGCTCTCGGTCCGAGCCTACGCCCTCCTGACCCTTGCCCGGCCCGCCGAGACGGCCGCCGCCGTCGAGGAGGCGCTGGCCCTCGGTGAGAACGTGGAGCTCTACCTGCTCGGCGCGGCCGCGGCCAGCCAGTTAGGCGACTCTCAGACGCGGGTCACTTACCTTCGAGAGGGGGTGCGCTGCCTGGAAGAGGACCCGGGTGCCGACGCCGACGAGCTTGCCGTCGGCGGGTTGATCGCCGCCATCCTGGGCCACTTCGACCGGGCCCTCGCCCTAGCAGACCGGGCCCTGGCCGCGGATCCCGAGTCGGAGGTGGCGCTGCCCGTGCGCGCGCACTGCTTGCTCCGGCTGGACCGGACGGAGGAGGCGCTGGCGACGACCGCGGCCCGGCGCGCCGCCGAGCTCTCCAGCCCGCTGCTCGTCCTGACCCGCGCCGAGGCGCTGGGCCGGCTCGGGCGCCACGACGAGTCCCTGGCCGAGCTGGCCGGCCCGCTGCCGCTGGACACCGGCCCTCTGGCGCCGCTGCTCACTCAGCTCCAGGAGGTGCAGCCCGTCGAGCGGCGCGACCTCCTGCGAGGCCGGGCCCTCCGGCAGTTGGGGCGAGAGGCCGAGGCGCTCGACGTGCTGCGCGACGTGACCCGGCGCAACCCCGGCTACGCCGAGGCCTGGCAGGAGCTGGCCCAGCTCTGGCTGGAGCGCGGCGAGGTCCGAGAGGCGCACCAGGCGCTGCTCGAGGCCGAGCGGCTTGACCCGGGCAACGCGCGGGTCCGCGAGCAACTGGCCCACGTGGAAGGGATGCTCCGGGTGGCGCAGAGGGGGCGGGCCGAGGCCGAGGCCGCGGTGCTCCGGCTGCTGGGGAAGGAAGCCTGGCTCTCCCTGAACGAGGCGGCGCGGCTGAGCCTCGTCGCCGCCGAGGTCACCTGGCGTCAGGCTCGACGGTCCGAGGACCCAGCCGACTTCGGGGCGGCGGTTGCCCAGCAGGCCCGGGCGGTCGAGCTGGGGCTGCACCGGCGTCTCTTCGTGCCCTTCCGAGAGCTCCTGCTGCGGACGTCGGGCCGGGAGGGGCTGCGCCGGGCGACGGCCGAGGAGGCAGACAGCGCGCTCCTGCCGTTCCTGCGCTTCCTCCGCGCTCCCCAGGGCGGGGTCTCTCTCGGGCCGATGCTGGCCGTGGCCGACGCCCTGCTGGCCGGCGGCGTGGAGTCGACGGCGCTGGCGCTGCTGCGCCGCTTCGTCGACGAAGCCTACCCGAACCCGGCCCGGGTCCGCGAGGTGCTCGCCGACCCCGGCCTGCGCGTGCTCAACGCCACGCGCAATCAGGGGCTCCACCGGACCACCGTCGACTGGCACGCGGCCAACCGGTGTCGAGCCTTCCTGCTCGGCGAGGCGCCCGGCCAGGGCTGGCTGACGGCCATGACCCGCTACCTTTCCCCCCGACCGATCGAGGACCTGGCGGCGAGGTGGGGGTGAGGGTTCACAGCCTCATGAAGCCGCTGGTGCCCAGGACGAAGACGAGGCCAGCGCCCACGGTGACGTCCTTCTCCGACGCCTTCCGGGACTCGCAGGTCTGCTCGACGGTCTCGATCACCCGGTCGACGTCCTCCTGGTCGACGCCGACGAGGATGGTGGCGTTGCCCCGCTTGAGGAAGCCGCCGGCGGTGTTGATCCTGGTCGCGCCGAAGCCGCTCGAGACCAGAGCGTCCAGCGTGCGTCCGGCGTCCTGATCCTGGACGATGGCGACGATCAGCTTCTTGGCCATCGCTGTGCCTCCTTAGCACTACACCACTACCACTGACACTCAGCACGAGTCTTGGGCGGAGATGCGGGCGCGCGCCGCGGCCGCCGGCTGGCGGCCCGAGATCCGGACGCGGCGCTCGATCGGCAGCGCGAAGACGACGGCGCCGCCGACCTCTACCTCGATGGGGTAGGCGCCGCCGTCGACGACGACGTCCCCGAGCGGCTGGAACACATACGCCATCCGGGTCTGGCAGGTCCTCTGGATGGCCTCCAGGACGTCCGGCACGTCGTCGCTCGCGACAGCCATCAGGACGACGACGTTGCCGACGCTCAGGAAGCCGCCGGAGGCGTTGATTCGGGTGGCCTGGTGGCCACGACGGTTGACGTCGGCGATGAGGCTCGAGGCATCCTCACGCTGCACGACGGCAAGCAGCAGCGTCTCGTCGCTCCAGTTCGCCACGGCTGACACCACCTCCCGGCGCCAGACGAAAAAGAACCGGAGGCCATAGCCTCCGGTTCTCCTGACGTCTGCTACGCCCCTTTGAAGTGCCTACGAGGTTAGCTGACGGGTTCGGGCTCAAAGAGCTACCCTATCCCTTGGCGGGCACGGCGCCCGCCGCTGGGAATTCACCCCTCGGTTGGTTCCCCCGTTTCCCTGTCGGGAATTCGGCCGTATTCAGTTTGGACGCGGGGACGCGGACGTGCCCCGCTCCCCTTTCCAGCAGAGATACTAGCACGCTTCGCTCGGCCTGTCAAGCCTCCGGAATGCCCGGGGATTCGCAGTAACTCAGGGGGGCGGAGATCAACCCCAGGGGAAGGTTAGGCGCTTCCTCTCCGTGCTCGGCAAGAAGTGCC
>Ga0315282_10008789_pt1 | contig 16253 bp, 17 predicted proteins | sample YL17G07_20_MG_FD_203693 | JGI IMG/M metagenome (GOLD analysis project Ga0315282, IMG submission 203693) | Sediment microbial communities from Yellowstone Lake, YNP, Wyoming, USA - YL17G07_20 | ecosystem: Environmental > Aquatic > Freshwater > Lake > Sediment | place: USA: Wyoming | collected...
AGGGGGGGCCGATAGCGGTGGTCAAAGATGGAGATAAAATTCTGATCGATATTAGGAGCCGAAAGCTGGAGCTTGTGATCCCCGAGTCGGAACTCAAGGAAAGGCTGGCGAAGTTCAAGCCACCGGCACCGAAGGTCAAGCGAGGATATCTGGCCCTTTACTCGCGCGTGGTGAGTTCGGCGGCGGAGGGTGCGATTCGGCTCTGAATCTCGTAAGGCTTTAACATCGATTGTTTAAGAATCAAATGTGGGCCCGTGGCCTAGCCAGGATAGGGCGGCAGCGTCCTAAGCTGTAGATCGTGGGTTCGAATCCCACCGGGCCCGCCTATTTTAAAGATTCGGGTGGATATCACGGTGGAGCTGCTTGAGAAAGGAGGATGAATATGCCTGAGCCAAAAGATTATGCAAAACGTCTTGTCAAAGGGAGTACTATCGTTTTCACGGCGTTCATCGCCTCCGAGGTCATCGGCGTCTTTCTGCGGATGATTTTGGCACGTTCGCTAACCGTTGCAGAGTACGGCCTTTTCTACGCAATTTATGCTTTCATCTCACTGTTTGCTCTTTTCCGGGATCCTGGCATCAGTTCTTCTTTGACAAAACATATCGCCGAGTTTACTGTTCATAAGAGGTTCGCTAAGATAAAATCGTCCATAGTTTTTTCATTGGTTGTTCAAGTAACGGCTGGTCTCATCATTTCGGCTGTGCTGTTCATCTTTTCGGATTACATCGCGCTAGCTATCTTTAAGACCCCAATTGCATCACTTCCACTCAGGATTTTGAGTGTGTGGTTCTTGGTGGAGGCTTTTCGCTCTCTCCTTTCGTCCATGTCACAGGGCTTTCAAAATATGCCGATACTCGCTCTTCTCAATTTCTCCAACGTCCTACTGATCTTTCTCTCGGTAGTATGTTTCGTGGGTATTTTGGGACTGGGGCTCAACGGAGTTGCTCTTGCTTACCCCCTAGCGACTATTTTAGTTAGTATTTTCGGCATAGTTTTTTTCGTCAAAAGATACCGTCACGTGTTTCAGGAAAGAGTTTCTGTTACTAGGCCGCTCGTTAAAAAACTGTTCGCGTTTGCGTTCCCTGTTTTTTTGGGGGGATTTGGTGGCACGATTCTCGCCTACACAGATACTTTGACGATCACCATATTTCGTACACTACCTGAAGTGGGATATTACCAGGCGGCACAACCCTCAGCCCGTATTCTTTGGTATATCACTACCACATTGACGGTAGTTCTATACCCTATGATTTCTGAACTCTGGGCGAAAAAGGAGAAAAAATTACTGAGGCAGGCTCTTCACTTTCTAATAAAGTTCTCATTCATCCTAATCATGCCGGCCGCCCTTATCTTCATAGTCTTCCCCGATATAGTGATAAATCTCTTATTCGGATCTAGCTACCTTGCAGGGGCAACGGTGCTCCAAATTTTTGGTGCTGCTGCGCTCATCTACGCGCTGTATGACATCCTTGTAACAGTGATAGCAGGGATAGGTAGGCCGAGAGCTACGGCAAAAGTTGTTGGGGCCATGGGAGTTTTCAATTTAATAGGAGATCTTGTACTGGTCCCCATTTACGGCATTGAAGGAGCTGCGGCGACGACCTTTGCGGCTTTCTTATTAGGCCTTATCTTGCTGGTCTACTATGCGAGGAAGTTCATTGGATTCACGGTCCCAGCCGCACCTTTGCTCAAAGCGCTGATGGGCGGAACGCTCACTCTGATCCTCATCCTCGGCATCAAATCTATTTTGACACTCCCCCCTTGGCCTAAGGCATTTGCGGTCATGATACCGGGCTTGTTGTTCTACGGGGCCTGGATTCTGGCCACGAAGGCGATAACGAAGGATGACCTAAGGCTCATCGCGAAGATCGTGCCGATGCCCAAGTGGCTTGTCAAAGCGGTGGGAAAGATCATTGGGGAGTAAGTTATCTCATTGTCGCCCATGTTGGCTTGTGTTGTTTCATGTAAAGCAGGCCCTCCTTGATCGCCAGAGGCCTCACTCCCAGTTCTTTTTCCATCTTGTCTGTGACGTAACAAGTGTTTTTTGGTCTAGGGGCAGGGAATTTTAAAAAGTCACTTTTAACCGGTTTGATTAAAGTTTTATCGAGTTCAAACACATCAGCAGTTTTTAACGCTAGCTCATAAATGGAGATGCAGTCTTTTCCCGCTATATGATAAGTACCTACTTTATCCAATTTTACAATTGCCCAGATAGCATCCGCGCAGTTATCTACAAACAGGTGGTTGTTGTAGATATCGTCGACCACATGCACCGCCTCTGCATTCATCAGCTTTGATAACAACCAAGTAACAGGGTTTTGTCTTTCACTGGGATTGTTCCACCCATACATGGTCATCAGCCTGGCCACGGCGTGTTCTGCCCCCCTCTTTCGGACAAGGGTTTCAGCTTCCAGCTTTGTTTTGCCGTAATAGTTGATGGGATTTGGTTCATCTTCTTCAGAGTAAGGGGCGTGCTCTCCATCAAACACAGCATTAGTCGAAGTGAAGATCATCTTTGTGTCGTGTTTATCACAGGCATCCAGCAGATTCTCTGTTCCTGCAACATTAACGCGCCATACTTCCTCTTTGTGCGTTTCGCAGTAATCAACGTTCGCTGTCGCTGCTGTGTGTATCAAAACTTCGGGTTTTATCTCATCAAACACTTCAAAAACCCTAGTTTTATCGGTTATATCAATTTGTATGAAGCGCGCACGTTCCGTGATCATAGTATTTTTATTGTATGACGCTTCCACTTCGAACTCTTTTGGAGCTGTGCGCACAAGAGTAGACCCGAGGAGTCCAGTTCCCCCCGTCACAAATATTTTATAAGACACCCTTTCCCCCGCTCTTAGTTAAAAACCAAGCTTGTTTTCGTAGGCCAACCTATTTGCCCTAGAATATGTCTCGAATGTGCCGGCATCGGTCCAAGGGCCTTTTATTATGCTGAATGTCATCAGTCCTTTCTTGACATATGCATCATTCACGTCGGTTATCTCGTATTCCCCCCTCGCAGAGGGCTTAAACGTTCTTATGATGTCAAACACATCGGAATCGTACAAATAAGTTCCTGTAACTACATAGTTGCTTTTTGGGTGTTTCGGTTTTTCTTCTATGCTTACGACTTTGTTGCCCTTAACCTCAGCGACGCCGTATCTTGTTATATCGCCTTTAACCCGCTTGAGAAATATGTGGGCCCCCGTCTCTCGCTTCTCGAACTTTTCTACTTCTTTTTTGAGATTGTCGCGCATGATGTTGTCCCCCAGCACGACCATTAGCTTGTCTCCCTGAGAAAAGTGCTCTGCCAAAGACAACGCGTGGGCAACGCCGCCCGCCTCATCCTGCACTTTGTAAGTGAAATTAACGCCGTATTCTGCTCCACTGCCAAGATAATTCACGATGTCCCCCACATGGCCTGCTCCAGTCACCACTAGTATTTCTTTGATGCCACACATCGTCAGGGTGCGCAAAGGATACTCTATCATGGCTTTCTGACCGATGGGCAACAAGTGCTTGTTCGTAGCCTTGGTCACGGGCCTTAGTCGAGTTGCATGACCGCCAGCTAGTATTACGCCTTTCATATTCGTTTTCGCCTTCCTTTTTCGTTTGACTATCCGGCAGCTTTAATTTTCTTCCACCACTTCACATTTTGTGTGTACCATTTCACCGTTTCCTTTAAGCCTTTTTCAAGAGGGTATTCAGGTTTCCATCCAAGTGCCTTCAACTTCCCGCAGTTTAGAGAATAGCGCCGGTCGTGCCCGGGCCTATCTTTCACGAATTCTATCATGCTATTCGGTTTTCCCAGCTCTTTAAGGATGAAAGTTGCGATCTTCAGATTCGTTTTTTCATTTCCCGCGCCGACGTTGTAAATCTTTCCACTTCTCCCCTTCCTTAGGATGAGATCAATGGCCTCGCAGTTGTCAACCACGTAAAGCCAATCTCTCACGCTTTTGCCATCCCCATAGATCGGGAGGGGTTTCCCGGATATAGCGTTAATGATCAATTTTGGTATTAATTTTTCGGGATGCTGATAAGGACCGAAGTTGTTGGTGCTTCGGGTGATTACCACAGGCAAGCCGTAGGTAACGATATAGGAATGGGCCAGCATATCTGCAGCGGCTTTGCTAGCGGCATAGGGGCTTGAAGGTCTTAAAGGATCCTCTTCCTTGAAAGAACCGCTACTTATACTGCCATAGACTTCGTCAGTTGATATTTGGACGAACTTCTCGTGGTCGAACCTCCTCGCCGCTTCCAGCAGCACTTGGGTGCCAATAACGTTTGTTCTCAAAAATGGCTCCGGCTCCGCAATCGATCTATCGACGTGGCTTTCCGCCGCGAAATTTATGATCACGTCAACCTCCTTCGCTACTTTCTCAACGAGTTTTCTGTCGCAGATGTCTCCCTTTATAAAGGTGTAGCGCGGGTCATTTTCTATGTCTTTCAAATTAGCAGGGTTGGCTGCATATGTTATCACATCTAGATCTACAATGTGGTGGTCGAGATGTTTGCTGAGCACATATCTAATAAAATTACTGCCTATGAAACCTAAACCTCCCGTTATTAACAATTTCATAAACTCACCTCCCGGTCAATCCTAGATAAGAAGCTTTACGTGAAACAGCAGATTTTGTACGACCCAGTTTTGCTAATATTCTTTTCCAATTTGTCCCCCGTCCTAAATAGTTCTGACCCAAATATTTTATCTCACCCCGTTGCCATTTTTTCCAATTGCTCGGCCCACAAATTTTGTACGTCATCGTTGGGATACTGTACTGCTTTATAAGCGAGAAAAATTTATCTCGTTCTTTGGCATGAAATAACATTAAAAATTTTCCTTTCGCAGGGGATGGTTTTATTTCCGTCGTTATCCCCCACTTTTTGAACAAAAATCTTTGTAGCAATTTTAGTTCCTCGCGACTAAAAGATTCCGTTGATATTCTCATTTGGCGAGTGCTTCGTGTAATACTACCATCACCCAGGTACCAAAAAGCCAAGCTGAGAGGAGTCAGATTTCTAATCCATCCATTGTTTATTCTTTTCCTACCCTTTGAGTAAACAAGATAATAAATTTTAGTGAAATTCGGATGTGAAATTGTATCAAAATAGTAAAGATTTGATCTACCTTGCTTCCTATAAATTTTAATTTTGCTCCCGACAAAATTTTTCATAATCCTGTATTGCCACTTCACATATTGGAGATTAATTTGTCCGATTGACAAATATGCATTGCTGTTATCTGTATTTTTTTTAAGACATGCGTCTCCAAGCAAGGCACCATAAATGTACTCTTTTTGAGCTTGAGAGAGAGGCATATCCTCTTTTCTCTCGTGACGCTTCAGCGCAGGGATGTTGCATTTTTTTCTTAAAACATTAATCCAAGTAGCTGTACACCCATATTTTTTGGCTATTTGATAGCTAGTCAATTTATTAACCAGATATTCTCTTTTTAGCACGTTTTTTGACAGTTGTCTTTTCATTTTAATCACCCGTGTTTTAGTCCGGTTAGCCAATGAAACCAGCGCCAGCCGTTACGAGCAGTTTCATGAAACTAGCCCTCCTCACGCGCCCAGTTGTACGGTACTTTTTTGCTATGTGGGGGTATTCTGAATTCGTCTGGTTTTTTGTAGTTGTAAACTTCAGTCGGGCAACATATTACTATTGCTTCTTTTGTACCAATGCCCTTGAAACCATGGTATACTAAAGGCGGGATTTGCAGTATTGAAAAGTTGTGCTCACCCATGAAAAACTCGTTTATTTGCCGGTAAGTGAGGGATCCTTTTCTAGAGTCATACAAAACGACTTTTAGCATGCCGCTTACGACTATGAAGTTGTCAGTTTGCTTTTTGTGATAATGCCAGCCTTTGACAACTCCGGGGTAAACAGTTGTCGCATAAAGCTGCCCGAACTTTATAAAAAAGTCTTTGTCGTCGTTGCGCAGCATCTCCATTAATCTGCCCCTTTCATCAGAAATTACTTTTAGTTGTTTAAACTTGACGCCTTTAATCAGGTTTTTCATGATCATCACCTCAATTCTTTATAAACCATACCTATAAAACAGAGTTTCTAGATCGTGAAAGGGGATGAATTGCTTAAGCATCCTCGGAAGCTTCTTGTACAATTTTACAAAAACTTTTAACCCCTTCCAGCCCGACAAAATGATGAAGGGGTAGACTAGTGTCGGGGGCCAAATCAAATTTTTCTTTTCTAATTTTAAAGCCCTGAAAAAGAGGTTTAATGCCCTATCTCTTCCACCGCTTGGTAACCCCACAGCTGAATTTAATAATGCCCGTTTTGCGGCTCTCCTCGCACCCTCTTCCACAAAGGACACCAACTCGGGAGTATCTAGCCCTTTTTGGAGCTTTTTAAGCATAAAGTACTCCTGCATCGCGGTTTCAAAACTAGTGTATAATAACGCAGAAACACTTCTTTTGTGTACACGATAGTAGCATAAATAATCTGAGAGGCAAGCAGAGTCATACTTTAAAGAAATTCTGAGCCACATGTTCCAGTCATTGGGGTACGGAAATTCCTCATCAAACAAACCAATATCCTCATAACACCTCTTCCTAACCAATACCGCCGAAGGAGAAAAGTAGTTCTGAATGGCCAATTTCTTGAACTCCTCTTTAGATTCGAACGTTTTATCGCAATCGCATAATTTGGTCCTTGTTATAATTTTGTCCCATTCGTCCACCACTGTATACGAGGAATATACGAGCCCAACCCGCGGATTCTCATCGAATGTCTTTAGCGCGGTTTCAATCATTTTTGGAGCGTAGTAATCATCAGAATGCAATATTCCAACAATTTCTCCGTTAGCAAGTTTCAGCGCTTTATTCGTGCTGCGTACCATCCCGAGGTTTTTTTCGTTTTTGAAAAATCTGATTCTCGGGTCCTTGAAACTTTTGATAACTTCCTCAGAGTTGTCCGTTGAACAATCATCGACAATAATAATTTCAAAGTCTTGCTGAGTTTGATCTAGCACGCTCTGGATGGTTTTCCCTATGAAAGCACCACAATTGTAACTGGGGATGCAGATGCTGACTTTGGGCAATTTTATACACCAAGTTAATTAAATCGTATAAGTAGTTAAAAATGGGCATCACTGTGGTAGTTATTCAGGTAAACCCTAACTTTCATACCATAGGCGGAAAGAGCGTCATCCGCGGCAGAGGTCCACGCTTTCTAGAATACCGCAGAAGATGGGCGGAGTGGCCCAGAAAATTTTACGTGGGCAAGTTCCCGCTTCACTTGGATATAGAAGCGACCTGCTCATGTAACCTCCGGTGCCCTTTCTGCGCGACCACATATGAGCCGATAGGTGGCGGGGGGTTCATGTCATTCGATACCTTCAAGAAGATAATCGATGAGGGGGCCGAGTACGGGCTCCGCGCTATAAAGCTTAACTCCGGCGGACGTGGTGAACCCATGTTGAACAAGTCGTTGCCTGAGATGGTGGCATATGCAAAAAGCAAGGGGATAATGGACGTTTATTTTAATACTAACGCAACGCTTCTGACTCACGACATCGGCACGAAGCTCATCAAAGCTGGACTAGACAGAATCTCTATATCTTTGGAAGGAACTGACGCAAATGTGTACGAGAAATATCGTGTTGGCGCCTCCTTCGAGAAGGTTCTAAAAAACATCAAAGAGTTTATCAAACTTAGAGATGAGATGAATTTGGGTAAGCCGCTCGTGAGAATCCAAGCCGTCGACCTGCCAGAACTGCGGCCCGGGCTGCAGAGGTACAAGGAGTTCTGGGAGAAAATAGTCGATGAGGTAGCGACCATCGATTTCAAGGACTACTCGCACCTTCAACGAAATTTGGCCAACGATTGGGCCTGCCCGTACCTCTGGCAAAGGATGATGGTGGGCTGGGATGGCACGATCTCCCTTTGTCAGTTTGACTATTCTAATTCCTGCAAACTTGGGAATATCAACGATGGAGACACGATACGCTCTGCTTGGGGGGGTAAGATCATGGAAAAAGTGCGGGAGCTTCATAAAAAGGGCAGAGCACATGAAATCTCTATTTGTAATGGTTGCGCGTTCAGGACTACGGAGATACTGAAGCTGATGGGGGGCAAATAGGATGATCGTGGCACTTCTAATGGCACGTGAGGGCAGCGCGGGGTTTCCAGGCAAAAATACTTATCCCGCTCTGGGAAGGCCGTTAATCGCATACCCCATGCTGGCGGCGAAAAATGCGAAAACCGTGGATAGGGTATATGTTACCACCGATTCTCCAAAAATTAAAGAGATGGGGAAAAAATATGGCGCGGAAATTATCGACCGCCCGCCCGAGCTGGCCACAGACTCCGCACTGGGCGAAGATGTGTTCGTGCATGGGTACCGCTTCATTAAGGGCGCTCTAAAACATGAAAAAAAAGAAATTGAACTCATAGTGCTCTTGCTTGGTAACTCGCCCACGGTTTTATCAGAAACCATTGACGAAGGAGTGAGGGTTTTACACGAAAATCCTGGATACGACTCCGCGGTGACCGTTTCAAGATACAACATGTGGAGTCCGCTGAGGGCCAGGAGAATAGGCAACGATGGCCTGCTGCATCCTTTCGTCCCATTCGAAACTTTTGGGGATCCAAAGACGATGAGCTGCGACCGCGATTCCCAGGGAGACGTGTGGTTTGCCGACATGGGGGTTTCGGTGGTTAGGCCGAGATGCCTCGAGAATATCCATGATGGGCTTTTACCTCAAAAGTGGATGGGACAAAAAATTTATCCCCTAAAGCAGTGGGGGGGCCTTGATATTGATTATGAATGGCAGGTGCCACAGGTCGAATTATGGTTAAAGGCACATGGATTTACGGAGAAAAAAACTCCTTATGGGTGAGAAGATGTTTGAGGGAATAAAAGGTAAAAAAGTTCTGATAACAGGAGCGAGCACTGGCATCGGAGCCGCTATAGCTGAACTTTTCGCCAAGTACGGAGCTTTGGTTGGGATACATTATAACAAAAGCAGAAAAGAAGCGCTTGCGCTCAGAGAAAAGATAGTATCTGCTGGCGGTAAGGCTGAAGTCTTCAAGGCCGACCTGCTTAAAAAATCCGAGAGAGCGACACTTGTAAAGCGGTTCACAGACGCGTTCGGCGGAATAGATGTTCTTGTAAACAACGCAGGCGGTGTTTATGGGCCAAAGGAGATACTCGATCTTGACGAAACTTCGTGGGATAAAACGTTTGCCCTGAACACTGCTGCACCTTTCTTCCTAGCCAGGGATGCCTTTTTACATATGAAAAGCCACGGCGGCGGGAGGATCATTAACATAAGCTCAATTTCGGCAAAATACGGTGGCTCGCCGACAACGATACACTACGGGGCCGCCAAAGCTGCCCTAGATGCGGTTACAAAAGGCTTGGCGAGGGCAGGGGCGCCATACAACATACTCGTGAATTCTGTGAGGGGCGGCGTTATAGATACGCCGTTCCACGAAAAGATACTCCGGGACAGAAAGAACCTTGAAGAGCGAATAAAACTCATTCCACTAAAGCGGATGGGGAAACCCATAGAAATGGCGAGAATGGTCCTGTTTCTGGCGTCGGAAGCTGGGGATTATATCACTGGGGAAATTTTCACCGTCGCGGGTGGCGATTGAAAGCTAGGGTGGCTTTTTTGAAGGCATTCATCTCTACCAGCTCTTTTGCGGAATACGACAAGACGCCCTTGGATTTGCTGAAATCAGGTGGTTTTGAGGTTATTCTCAATCCACACAAACGCAAACTGAAGCCGGGGGAAGTGATAGAGCTGGCAAGGGACTGCGAGGGCATAATTGCAGGCACGGAACCGCTGACCGAGGATGTGTTCAAACGGCTCCCCAAGCTGAGGGCGGTAAGTAGGTGTGGGGTTGGGATGGACAATGTGGATCTAAAGGCAGCCAAAAAACGTGGGATCTCAGTAAGTAGTACTCCGGATGCGCCGACTCAATCGGTAGCCGAGCTTACGGTTGCTCTTATTCTAAATTTGTTGAGGCGGGTGAACCTCATGGACAGGCAGGTGCGCAGCGGGACATGGGGCAAAGAGATGGGATGGCTGCTCTCGGGAAAAACCGTCGGGATAATAGGGTTGGGGAGGATAGGAAGGCGCGTGGTCGAACTCCTAAGGCCATTTGGGGTGAGGATACTGGCGAGCGAGCCGAAACCAGATAAAAAATGGGTGAAAAAAAACAGGGTTACTCTGGCCTCCTTGGAAGAACTGCTTAAAAAGAGCGACATAGTGACTTTGCATATCCCCTACACGGAGAAGAACCGTAACCTAATAAACGCTGTAAAGCTAGAGATTATGAAAAGGGGGGCAATTTTGATAAACACTTCCCGTGGCGGGCTCGTTGACGAGGATGCCCTTTACCAGGCCCTGAAAAGCGGGCATTTGGGCGGGGCGGCGCTCGACGCGATGGAAACAGAGCCCTATCACGGCCCGCTGAAGGAGCTAAACAATGTGATACTCACCCCCCACATTGGATCCTATGCGCTTGAGGCGCGGGTGCGGATGGAGGTGGAAGCGACGAAGAATCTGATAAAGATGCTGAAAGGAGGAAGAAAATGAAGGTTGTGGTTTTCGGCGGTTCTGGGTTTGTGGGAAGCCATGTGGCGGATGAATTGACGGAGAGGGGCCACGAGGTTATAATCTATGATCTTCGAAAGTCCCCATACATGAAAAAAGGACAGGAGATGATTGTCGGTGATATACTGGACAAGGATAAGGTTTTTGAGGCTGTGGAAGGATGCGACGCGGTGTACAACTTTGCGGGGATAGCAGATCTTGATACTGCCACCACCCAGCCGATAGATACAATAAATCAAAACATCTTCGGGAACGCTCTTGTATTAGATGCATCGGTTAAGGCCGGGGCAAAACGCTTCGTATACGCTAGCACGATTTATGTGTACAGCTCGCTGGGCGGTTTTTATAGGTGCAGCAAACAGGCCGCTGAGTTATACATTGAGGAGTATCAGAAAAGGTACGGACTGGACTTCACAATATTAAGATATGGCACGCTCTACGGCCCGCGAGCTGACGAGAGAAACAGCGTTTACAGGTACATGAAACAGGCCCTGCTTAACAAAAAAATAACTGTTTATGGCACTGGCGATGAGTTCAGAGAATACATCCACGTAAAAGACGCCGCAAAGCTGAGCGTGGATATACTCTCGGACGAGTTTAAAAATACGCATGTCGTTATCACTGGCCATCACCCGATAAAGTTCGGAGAGATGCTTAGCACGATAAAAGAGATGCTGGGCGGCAAAGTGGAAATCGAGTTCAAGCCGCCAGTTGAGGATAGTCGCTACGGCGCCCATTACACTATAACTCCATATTCCTTCATTCCAAAAATATGCCAAAAGCTCGTCAGCAATTATTACATCGACTTGGGCCAAGGCTTGCTTGAATCTCTTCATGAGATCTCCAAGGCTGAAAAATAGCGATTTTGGGGTCTCGTGGAATTTAATATGTCAAGGTTTTAGATTACTATGAGAGTACAGCCTCTCTGAGCCTAGGTGAACACATGTCTTTGAAATCCATTCTGAAAAAGGTGAGCGTTTATGACTATGCGCTGTCTTATCTGCGCAAAACCGCAGTCCACTATTACAAAAAGAGAATTGACCAAGACGAAAAATTAAGAGCTACCATAAATGAACTCAATCGCGCGAAAACGCTTGAAACACATTATGGGTGGAAGAAACACAAGGAAGAATTTGTTTTATTCCATCTAAGCATCCAGCTCGCAGAAATAATTAACACTCTAAAGGAGAGGCTACAACTAACGGATTCAAATTATCGAAATGCATCTTTCCTTGACGCCGGTGATCCAGATAGAATCGTGTTGAGAAGCATAGGGAGCAAGAGGGGAGTAAGCCTTAATATAGTGGATGACTGCGTGAAACAGATAAAAAATGTCGGAGGCTTTCCAGTAAAAGGCGATATCCAAATGATGCCTTTCCATGATAAAAGTTTTGATTATGTTCTCTGCTTTGAGACCTTAGAGCATCTCGAAAATCCCGTACGGGGCCTTAAGGAATTGTCCCGCGTATGCGCCAAAAAAGTCTTCGTTTCAATTCCGTGGGTCGAAAAAACCCAAATACATGGGAGGGAGCACACCCACAGCGAACCTGCGGGTCAAACCCACATATTTGAATTCAACCAAAAGGATTTTTCAAAAATTGTGGCCCGCACTGATTTGGAAATCACGTTTTATAAGGAGATAAAAATATTCCCAAAGATCGTTAACCCGATTAACAATTTCTTGCTTGGAAAATTCTATTTCCCATCCTTTTTCCCAAAATTTCAATTCTATGAGCTGACAAAAGAGGGGGCAAATGTTTAAGCTGATCATTCTCGACTTCGATGGGGTAATAGTAGAATCGGCGGACATAAAGACGGAAGCGTTCAGAAAGCTGTTTAGTGACTGCCCAGAGCATGTGGGTGCAATAGTAGAGTATCATAAGAAGCACGTAGGAGTATCTCGCTACGAAAAGTTCTCCCACATATATGAGACCATCCTCAAACGGCCCTTGGGCAAAGAAAAGATGGCAGAGCTCGGCAGGCGTTTCTCCGCACTTGTGTTGGATGAAATAAAAGCGTGCCCTCTAGTGCCAGGCGCGCTGGAGTTCTTAGAGAAATACTCGAAAAGGGCGAAGCTATTCATCGCTTCCAGTACGCCGGAGGAGGAGTTGAGATATCTCGTGAAAGCGCGAGGGCTGGAGGAATATTTTAAGGGAGCATACGGGGCGCCCCTAAAAAAATCTGAGATTATATCGCGAATAATGAAAAAAGAAAATGTGAAAAAAGAGGAGATTTTATTCGTCGGGGACAGCACTGCAGATTACGCGGAGGCGAAAAAGGTGGGCGTTTCGTTCTTGGGGCGCGTGACAGACCCGATCAACTCCCATTTCCCTCATGGCGTTAAAACGGTCTTAAACTTGATTGAACTAAGCACGGTAGTTAAAAGATTACTGCGAGAGGATAATAAATGCCGAGTTTAAAATCACTAGTAACTAAGTTGTATCTTTTAATTTGTGCTATTCCGGGCGCGCTATTGTGGTATTCTCCCTTAAGAAAACGCTTTTTACCCACCTTATTTAGCCCAGAAAAATCTGCGTTGCAGAGAAGCTTTTCTCTGTTTGTTTTAGACATCCTCTTTTACACAGATGTCTCTAAATACAGATCCCTAATTATTTCTCAGGAAGCGGGCGATGTGTGGTGCGATATCTATCGTTCAAGAAAGGATACATATAAGAAACTGTTTTCTAATTGGTTCGATTTGCTCGAAAAAATTATACTTTCTAACGGGTTAGCTAGGGTCATGCAAGTTGGCTGTGCGGGGGGGAGAACTTTTTCATCTCGCAAAAAGATTGCCACAAATAAGCTTCATTGGGGTTGATTTAAATAAAACGACTATCGAACGTAATCGTGAAGTATATAAAGAAATTACCAACATCGAGTTTGTTCACGGGGATGTTTTTGTTAGAAATTTTTTCAGTGAGTATAAACCTCAACTAGTTTTCACTTCAGGCACGGCAGAGTATTTTACTGAAAACGAGTTAAAAACCTTTATTGCGCAGGCCAAAAAAGAGGGAGTCGCTTTCATAATATTCCGTGAACCTATAACAACCGCTATATTCGATTATCTACATGAAACTCGATCCAAACCGCGGGGCGGGATGGCTTTTAATCACAACTATACATTTTACCTATCACAGTTCGGGTTTCAAGTTAGCGAGAGCGTAGATAAGACATCTACAAAAGACGTCAAAGATGTTATAGTAGTTGGCAGGCGCAATTCGGTCGATTAACACAAAAATTTTTACGTGGAGAACTAGATTCTTTTGTGTAACCCAAACGATAGAATGGTTTTATGAGGTGCGGATCTAGAAAAAATTTGAGGAGGCGGGCGATAATGACATTTACCCCACAAATTTTAACGTCAAGGTCGTCGGGATTTGCACAAGCTAAGTGAAGGATTGCCATGTCGATAAAACTTCTCCTCTTGTCATACCCCATTAGCGTCGAAACCCCAGTTTACGGAAACTCGTCAAAGCCCAAGATAATGCCCGACAAATCGATAGTCGCCGGGGACACCAGTAACACCTACACTATCACTGTCTGTAACCACACGGGTACCCATGTAGACGCCCAAGCGCACTTCGTGCCGAGCGGCAGGAGCATCTTTGATTATTCGCCGGAAGAGCTGGTTTTTCGTCGGCCGTTGCTGGTTGACATACCCAAAGGGCCGGGAGGATGGGTCGAGAAAGAAAACTTGGAGAAAATAGTAAAATTGGAAAGCGAGGACTGCCTTTTGGTCCGAACCGGGTTTGGAGCTTTGAGAAGCCAAGAGATTTATAAAACCCATAACCCAGGCATCTCACCCGAGGCTATTCTATGGTTGAGGCGGGAGTTGCATAAGATCCGATGCGTTGGTATAGACAGCATTTCCATTTCTGGGTTTCAGGATAGACCACGCGGAAGAAAGGCGCACCTCGCAGCATTTGACACCCGCCCAGACCTCAGCGAGCCATTGCTCCTGTTGGAAGATATGAACCTCTCCGTTTTGAGAAAGGGCGAGAAAATACGAAAGCTTCAAGTTGTGCCATGGCGCATCGCAGGCATAGATAGCGCCCCCTGCACAGTTCTTGCGGAGGTCTCCGACCATGAGTAAACTTGGGAAGGGAACATGTGTAATAAGCCCATCCTCCAAACGCTCGGTCAAAAAAATTCTGAAAAAAATGAAAGGCAGGAAATTCAAATGGGTCTACCTCGGGGATGACGTGTCTAGGGCGATTTTGACCGACGAGATGATGCACGACAGCGGACAGAGAGTTGAAACCGCAGAAATGCTCCAAGAGACTGCCAAGTCGCTGCGGCAAAGTTACACAGACTACATAGGTAAACTCAGCCTCAAGAAGGATTCTATGATGTGGTGGGCGAGTTCAGTTTCTGAAAAAAGCCCGTATCGGTCCAAGGCCTTTTTACATGTCTGCTATTTAAAAATCTGCACCGACATTTTGAAAAAATATCCCGATGAACCCATTGTCTTCTTCGTTCAGGAGAAGGCTGTACGGCAGGCCATACTTGAAAACATGCCAATTGATAATCTTGAACACATCAAAGATACCAGGGAATCTATTCGTGGGACCCTAAAAGATCTGAAAGATTTCATCCTTTACAAAGGATGGTTTCTGTTAAGCAATATCTACCGCATAGCAATTGCTAAATACGTTTACCGGATGCAAAAGCGGGTCGGGTCTCAGCGGCCCTCCACACTGATTCACACTTGGGTGGACTGGCGCTCTTTTGATCAAAAAGGAGCTTATCGGGAAAGTTATTTTGGAGAACTTCCAAATTATCTGGAGAAGAGCGATGAAAACGTCATTATAGTCCCCCACGTTTTAGGCACAGTTCCGTACCGAAAAACTGTTGACAACATGGCAAAATCCGAACACAATTTTTTGGTGCCTCATGCCTTTCTCTCAATTCGGGACGTCATCAGCGTTTTTTACATAACCTCAGCAAACAAACCGAAAAAAATACGTTACCCCAAATTTGAAAACATGGATATCTCATGGATTATCTACGAGGATTTGAAAAACGATTGGATCGGAGCGTATGTAGCATTCGACCTGCTGCTTTACCGTTTTGTGCGACGTCTGAAAGAAAAGCGGGTCCCTGTTGACACCGTGATCTACCTTTATGAAAACCAAATCTGGGAGAAGGTGCTATGCGCCGCCATGCGGAAGTTCTACCCCTCCGCATATCTGATCGGTTACCAGCATTCCGCAATTTCTAGGATGTATTTGAACTACTTCTTTTCTAAACGAGAACTAGGTATAATGCCGTTTCCTGATAAAATCGTTGCCAATGGTAGGTACACCAAGGACGTATTCGTTGAATCCGGTTACCCAAGAGAAAAAGTGGTCCAAGGTGGTGCAGTGAGGTATGCATACTTGCTGGGACCGAAAATGGTTATGGGCCGCCGAAAAAAAGGCAAACCCGTTATCTTGGTCACTCCTTCCATTAGCAAGTTCGATGCCATGGAGCTGATCTGGAAGATTTTTAAAGCATTTGAGCACCGTGATGAATACAAAATTTTGATAAAATGCCACCCGACTATGCCCTTCGAGAAGATATCCGGGCATTTGAACATTAAACTGCCGAAACATTTCACAGTGTCTAATAAGCCAGTTGTCGAGTTGTTAAGCGAGAGCGACGTTTTACTCTACACATACTCAACCACATGCGTTGA
>Ga0315282_10008791_pt1 | contig 16250 bp, 12 predicted proteins | sample YL17G07_20_MG_FD_203693 | JGI IMG/M metagenome (GOLD analysis project Ga0315282, IMG submission 203693) | Sediment microbial communities from Yellowstone Lake, YNP, Wyoming, USA - YL17G07_20 | ecosystem: Environmental > Aquatic > Freshwater > Lake > Sediment | place: USA: Wyoming | collected...
GGGGCGTGGATGAATAATATGCCCGGTTCTGGAGCAAAACCATCGCTCAACCGACATGAAGTCGGCGGGGGCGTGGATGAATAATATGCCCGGTTCTGGAGCAAAACCATCGCTCCACCGACATGAAGTCGGCGGGGGCGTGGATGAATAATATGCCCGGTTCTGGAGCAAAATCATCGCTCCACCGACATGAAGTCGGCGGGGGCGGCGTTTGAAAGCGGCAGGCGAGACGCCCGCCCTACTTTGTCCGTCCCCACAGTCTGGTGGCGGAGTCAAGATGCGCCTTCGAAGCACAGGATGCTACTTGCGCAGCATGATGAGCGTGTTCCAGCAAAGGGGTCTCAGAAAGGGGAGGAGGGCAAGGAGGACTCGATCGCCGCGGTGTAGAAGGCGAAAAGCCCAGCCCATTCTCTTTGCGTCCTTGAGGATCTGCTTCCAGTAGCGTGTTTTGCCGGGATGGCGGCGCTCGACGAGGAAGTAGTAAAGGAAGATGGCAAGGGCCAGGAACCAGAATTCCTTGTGGGTGACGGAGGAGAAATGAGGTTTGAAGAGCCGGATGTCACGAAAGCGAAGAGGGTTCTCGTGAGGCGAGCGGACCGCGCGGGCCAAGTGGCGATACACTTCGATCAAGGGGTTGTAGGCAAGAGGATCAATGAAGAACGCGCGTCCACCTGGTTTCAAAACGCGCGCCACTTCCTGAGCCGTCTCCTCGAGCGGCACATGGTGCAGGACACCATAGCCATAGACCACGTCGAACTGGGCGTCGGCGAAGGGGAGCAGGGAAGCGGACGCAGAGAGGGGACGCAGTTGGACGCCGTGCTTTCGTCCGAGGTCCCTGGCAACCTTCAGCATCCCAGTCGAGATGTCAAGACTCCAAACTCGCGCGCCTTGCATGGAGAGGTACACGCTTGCTTCGCCGGTCCCGCAGCCCAAGTCCAGGATGTCCAGCCCCCGGGGATTCCCAAGCAGGCGAAGGACTTCGTGGTTCTCAGGCGCGGAAGGCGATTCGAAGGTCTCTCTCACCAGAATGTCGCCCAGCGCGAGCTCGGCGGCTGTCTGGTCGTGAAAGGCGATCTCTTCGGCGAACCGATCTCGCCTCAAGGTTTCGATTCCTCCGCGCGGTCGCATCGGTCCTCTTGGACAATGTACAGGGGGCGTCCCTTTGTCTCATCATAAATTCGGGCGACGTAGAGGCCTAGAATTCCAATGGTGGTGAGCTGGACGCCGCCCAGAAAGAGGACAGTCAGCATGATGGACGCCCAGCCGAGAACCGCATGGGGGTTGAACAGGCGCACGATAACGGCAGCGACGGCAAGCAGGGCGCCGATGAAGGCACAGAAGAACCCGAGATAAGAGGCGATGTGTAACGGGACCTTGGAACTGGACAGGATGCCGTCGAATGCAAAAAAGATCATGCGCCTGACGTTGAACTTGGTGCGTCCGGCGCGCCGCGGGTCCCGGGTGTACAAAACGGCCTTTCGCGGATAGCCCAGCCAGAATACCATGCCGCGCAGATAGCGGTGGTGCTCGCGCATGGCCAGAAGGCGCTCGAGGGCGCGGCGGCTCAGCAGGTAAAAGTCGCCGACGTTTTCGGGGGTTGTGTCCTGCGAAAGGCGGCGCATGAGCCAGTAGAACAGGCGGGCCGAGTTCAGTTTGAACCAGTTTTCGCCCTCCCGCGAACGGCGCTGACCGTATACCACATCATGCCCTTGCTGCCAGAGCCGCGCCATCTCAATGACCACGCTCACCGGATCCTGCAAATCCGCATCCATCACGGCCACGGCGTCGCCCCGCGCATGCTCCAAGCCCGCGGTTAGGGCCGCCTGGTGGCCGAAGTTCCGGCTCAGCCGTATCAGGTGATACCGGGAATCGCGCTTGTGCCGGGCGAGCATCAGGTTCCAGGAATCATCGGCGCTGCCGTCATCCACCAGCACAAACTCCACAGACAGGGATTCCAATAGACGGAATTCCTCGTCCAACGCTTCAAACAGAGGCGGCAACGCTTGCTCTTCGTCTTTGATGGGGATGACCACGCTCAGCAACTGCATTTTGCATCTCCCGGGATATCGTTTCTCAGGCAGAAGACAAGATAATGGGCCAATCCATTGCCGGAGCGAAGATGCAGAATCCGCTCCCGCTTCAGGCCCGATCTCTCCGTCAACTCGACATAGTTTGACTGTGAGCGTACGTAACGCCCGCGATCCAGGACCGCGAGCAGATTGTTCATCCATTTGCCAGGCATATAAACCACGTCCAGTGTGACTATCCGCATGGGATGGCCTGCGCCGGCGAGCATGCCCAGGAGAGCGGAGGCTTCCACGTCCGAAAGATGGTGGAGCAGGCCCGCCAGAATAACGCGGCTGGGGCGAATACGGCGGAGGTCGTCCTCCGTAACCGGTCCGGCATGCGCGTGCACAGCCGGGTCTGGATGCCTGGCTTTCAGGACTTCCAGACTCCCGGCATCTATATCATATCCATGGTAGGATTGGAAAGCGTTAAGATAGCCCAGCGCCATTCCCGTGCCGCATCCGACGTCCAGCACCACATCATCGGGACCGACGCGGAGCCAGTCGAAGAGGGGATGAAAAGGGAACCCTCCCAGAAACCACGGCCGGACGCGGTCATAAACCCAGTGGTTACCGATGATGTGTTTGCAGAGGTTCACGTTTGTGGTTTTGGGTCCTGCCCGAATTGGATTCGGGCAAAGGAATGCGCGCATTCCCGTGCTAGGAGGTTATTCTAGCTTGCGATGGAAGGGGTGTCAAGGCAAAGATTTGCGCACACTCTCCTTTTGAGGTTGTGTGGCTGACTTCCTTGTATACAATACAAGGCACTAAGAGTTGGCGCCTGTGTCCACACGCCCCCAATTTGAAGTAGGCGAGTTGTTTAGGCAAGAAACAAAGGACTCTTTGCGCTCAACCTGGCCGCTCAAGGTGTGCAGGGCTCCTGTTCGGTGCGTACGTATTCAGCCCAGCACGAGCTCCCCGGTATGAAGTCGGGCAGGAGTTTGTACTCGCGGAAAAAGGCGGCCGCCAGGGCGGCGTGGGCGGGGCGGGCCGCGGGTCCGGGCGCTTTGATGCGTATGGATCTTTTTCCGCCGCGGAGTCGCTGCATCATGCCCGCCAGGTAGAGGGCGTGGAAAAAATAGCCGGCTCCCCTGGCGCGCCAGCCCTCTGGCGCGGTGTCCGTGAGAAGCCGGCTTCGTGTGTAACGGCTGAAGTGACCGTAATACTCGTCGTAGTTTGACCAGAGTTCGACGCGGGCCGGCACGGTCACGAACAGGCATCGGCACCGGGGAAAACTGTTTGAGCAATGCGCCAGGAATGCCTCGGTGTCTTCAATGTGTTCCAGCACGTCGAGCAGCAACAGCGTGGTGACACTTTCGCGGAACTCGACCGGCAGCGCGAGCGCATCGGCGCCGAGTGTGAGGTAGTGCTCCACATCTGCAGGTATGCCGTCGGGGGCCGCCAAATCGCTGCCGAACGCATTGAACCCTTCGCGGCGAAGGGCGCGAACGACGATCCCGCGGCCGCAGCCAATCTCGAGAATGCAGTCGAGGGCTTTGGGAGCTTGTGCGCGGAGGCGGCCAAGCCTGTGCGCGATCAGGCGATTGCGCGCGAGCGTCCAGTAGTGGCGCTCAATTCCCGGAGGATAGCACGCAGCGAAGCGCTCCCTGTCAAAGGCGGTGGTGGATGCCATTACTGCCGATCTCCTGTCTGGTCGCATAATCGGTAACTGGGGGACACAAGCCGGTAGGTGGGATGAGGGCCGCCCATGATTCGGACAATGCGTTTCCCGTTTTTCTCGATCCATTTCCGCAATTCGGCATCAGCGTCCCGAAAGAAGCGCAGTTCCGTGCTCATGGCGCTGTAGGCAATCAGATCCGGCTGGTAAGCGCGCACAGTGTCCAGAAAGCAGCCCGAGCGAAGAATGGCCAGCCGGGTGTCGTGCGCCGCGCGGCGGCAGACGGCCGCCAGCAGCATGGCGCCCAGAGGCTCGGAAAGAAAGGGGGTGGTGGTGACAAAAAGAACCTTCATAAATCATGGGTCTTCCATGTCTTGAGAGTACCGAGTTGTTACAGCCTGCGTCTCGGGCTGCTCCTTAAGATTGAGTTTGCACAATCCGGTCTCCGCGTCGATCCATTTTTTTGGCCGGGAGGAACGGCGCACAAGACAAGGTAGTCAACACTGGGCCAGGAGAGTCGTCGCGAAAACCTGTTGCGCCGGCAAAAGGGCTAAATTAGAGTAAGGGAGGTTGATCACCGGGAATGCCGTGGCGCAAGACCCGGATTGCGCGCTTGGAAGCGCCGGGAGCCGGGCGGTGAAAGGTGCGGGCAGGAATGGGTCGGTTCACACAAGTGGTTGAGTTCCTGCGCGAGAAGCGTTTCCTGACGCTCCTCATTCTATGGTGCGCCGTCAACCTTCTGGTCCCCTTTGACCGGAAATGCCTCTCGTCGGTTCTGAACCTGGCGCCCGTGTTTCTCGTCTATGGCGCGTGGGTTCTCGGTTGGCGGGGCAATCCAACGCTCAATCGCAAAGGCGTTGTGGGGGTTTTGGCGGCATGGGGAGGGCTATTTCTGATCGCCTGCATCCGTGTGATTGCCGTGCGCCACAGTCTTGGCCTGGGCTCTTTCCTGGCGCCCCACGATCTTGGGCTTCTGTTTCAGGACAAGTTCGAGCGTCCCCGCGAGATGATCGAAGCGCCGGCGCTGGCGATCCTGTCGGTCCTCCTGTTTTTCCGCACACGCCTGCTCGCGCGCTCCGATGGACGGTGGACGCCCTCCCTGCGGCAGGCCGCCGCGATTCTGCCGCTCCTGTCGTGCGTTTTCTACCTCTCGAGCATCTTGAGTTCGGACCCGGTCCGCAGCATCTACCTCTATGCGCGCGAAGGCGGTCTGTACATCCCGTTGGCGCAGATTCTGATTCTCTGGGCCGCGGAGACGGGGTCCATCCGGCCCATCCTGAAACCGCTTTGCTACACGGGTCTGATTCTCGCGGTGGCCGGGGGGGCGGTGTGTCTCGCCGCGGCGCTTGGAACCCGCGAAGCCCGGTTGTGGATGGCGGCCAAGCCCCTCGAATGGATTCGGTGGGACTCCAGCGCTGCCGCGGACCGTTTCTGGCGTTTGCAGTTTCCCTTCGAGCATCACAACCGCGCGGCCAGCTATTTCCTGCTGGTGGTATTCACGCCACTGGCGCTTTTCGGTCGGGCTCCACGCAAACGTCTTCCGCAATCTTCAATTCCCAATCCGCAATCCGCAATCCGCAATCCGCAATCTTCAATTCCCAATTCGCAATCCGCAATCCGCAATCCGCAATCTTCAATTCCCAATCCGCAATCCGCAATCCGCAATCCGCAATCTTCAATTCCCAATTCGCAATCCGCAATCCGCAATCCGCAATCCGCAATCCGCAATCCGCAATTGCTACAGGCTCTTGCGCTGCTCCCGCTGTTCGCCTTGCTCGCCTCGAAGACGAGGGGAGCTTACGTCGCTTTGGCGGTGGGGCTGGCCGTGATGCTGCTAGCCGCGGGCAACTGGAGGAAGCTGTGGTCGTGGGGCATCTTGCTGGCGGGATGCGTCCTGCTGTTCCTCTTGCCAGGCCCGCGGAATCAGGTCCTCTCGATCTTCCGCTCCGAAACGTACACGCGCCGCGGCGACACGCTTTACCTGCGCTACGCGGGCTGGCGCGCAGCCGTCGAGATGATCCGGAGCCATCCCGTGCTGGGCGTCGGCTATGGGTCGGAGGTCTTTGAGGAGGTATACCGGCGGGATTTTCAGAATCTGTACAAAGATCCGGAGAAGAAGCCCCACGCGCACAACAATTTCCTGGAGATCGCGTCGGAGAGCGGGCTTGGGGCGCTGGCTCTCTTTCTGTGGCTCAACGGTTTGATCGCGTGGAGGTTGTGGCGGCGGCGGAAAATGCCCGGCGGGTGCTATCGGCCCGCTCTGCTCGGGCTCCTCGCGGCCATACACGCCTACGGCATGGCGAACTACAACCTGAGGCAGGGAATCGGCTTTCTTCTTTGGGGCCTGCTGGCCCTGCTGTTGGCGGATTCGCTGGAGGAGAAAGCCGCCTGTACCTCTGAAACGCCCTCCGCTCCCGCGAAATCGTCCTGACACCGATGGACGTGGACAGAGGATTCGATGGAACGCAACACAGCCGGTGTTGGAGCATTCTTTGCTGGTCCGCGGCTTTCTTTCCCCGCGTGGCATTGGCTGCTCGCGCTTGCCGGGGCCGCGGCTTTCGTTGCCTCCCCCGGCCTGCAATGCAACGTTGTGAACCAGAACGCTTACTTTCTATTCGCTCGCCGTTTGACGGATCCGGCTTTTGCGATCAACGACTGGTACACCTGGAAAGTGTTTCACCACCACCAAGTCTTCGGATACGTTCTTGCGGGTCTTATGCGCTTAGGGCCTCTTTTCGCTGTCTCCAACGCGGCCCATTTTCTTTGCGTGTATGGTTTTTCGTTTGGCTTGCTTTGCTGGTGCAGGCGTGCCTGCCGCTATCCCGCTGTCGCGTTTTCCGGGCTTTTCCTCTTGATGTCGCTTGTAAATCCCGACGTGCTGGGGGTAGGCCTTATGAACCTTGTGTCCACTTACCTTCAACCCTCTTCCGTGGCCGGCTGTCTCATGGTTTTGGGGAGCGGTTTGATGGTGGCGCGGCGCGACCTCACGGCCGGTATTGCCTTGGGCCTGGGTTCCGTGTTTCATGCCGCCTTTGCATGCGCGTTTGCGCCGGTTGTTGCGTTCCACGCCTTCCTGACCGGCGTCTTCCACGACCGACGGCGCGCGGTTCGTTGGGGGATTCCAATGGCTCTGGGATTCTCATATATCTTTGGCTTTTCGGTCTGGAACATTCTGCACGCCGGGATAGTTTCTCCCGCAAACCGGCCTGTTTTCGATCTGAATTGGCTTTTCGTTGATTATCCCTCCTCCTATCACTATGTGATTTCTCAATGGGATACAAGGAGTCTGCTCCTTTGGGGGGGATGGTGGACGTTGGGCGCGATCGCGATATTCTCCCGGGATCGTTCGTCCGCCCGCAACGAGATTGCGGCGATCTGGAGCGCTTCTTTGCTGGTCTCGCTGGTTGGCATTCTGATGGCCCTCATGAGAGTTTCTCCGTTCGTCACCATGATGACAACTTGGAGAATAGCGCCCTTCTGCATGATGCTCGGTCTGATTGGCTGGTATGACTACATGACCCATTTCTGCTTTTCGGGACGCCGTCCTTCGGCCGGGGTCGTCTTGTTATTCGCCGCAGCAGTGTTTCTGTGGTGGGAGTGGCTTTCGGAGATTCGCGTCGGGGCGGCATGGCCCCAGCCTTCGCTTTTGAGGGCTGTTTTTTGGATGGCTCCCTTGTGGGCTCTCCTGATATCGCGGCGCATTGGGCTTAGCTCGCTGAAAGAGGCGATAGTCTTGCTGCTTGGTGTCGGGGCGGCTCTTTCCGCCGGATTGCCGCAAGCCCACCCTCTTCACCTATGTTGGATCGGATGGTTATGGGCTCCAGCCGGATTTGCCGTTGCAGGCCGCTTGGCTATCACGAAACTCGGTGAGGAGAGGGGAGAATGGAAGTATGCCGGCGCAGTGGGAGGGCTTGTGCTTCTCATGGCAGTCAGTTCCGTTTACGGTCTGGGCAATTTCAGCCGGGATGGCGTTGATCCGAAGGCCATTGACAGAGTCCGCCCCGGGCTGGGTCGTGTCATTGAATGGATACGGGATGAAAGCCCGAAAGGATCGGTATTCGTGACGCCTGCTCATCTCTCCGTTTTCACGTTTGCGACTTCGAGAGCTATTGTCGCCAATATCTATGCCGCCCCCGTTCGCGCGACGGAAACCTTGGGGTGGTTCCAACGGATCGCGCTGATACACGGCTATGATTCCCGAGGTCCCATTCCATCATCCTGTGACATAAATGTGATGAGGAGAGATTATGGAACCATGAATTCTCAACGGGCTCGCGAACTGAGAAAGCGCTACGGCGCGGATTATCTACTGGTCAACCATGCTTTTCAGACAGGGGACATATCGGAACTGGAGCTTGCTTTCAGAAATGGCCCGTGGGCCGTGTATCGGATCAACTGAAGAGGCGCTCGTTTTTTGCCACGGAATACACGGAACAGACGGAAGAGTTCCCTTTCCGTGTGTTCCGTGTATTCCGTGGCGAGTTCTGTTCTTTCTTTTCTGTGTCACATTTTCCGTCTGGTTGCGGCTCCGCTGCTCGAAGTGTTCCGCGTATTCCGTGGTTTTCTTCAATCTTCGTGCTCGCGGCACGGTAGGGAGCGCCTTACAGGATTTCCTCGGCCTCGGAGGTCCGCCATGGATCCACGACAATCGCGTTTCGCTGGCTTGCGTCCACCCGCTCCTTCAGACGCAGCTCGCGGTCATATTGCACGATGATAGCGGACAGGATCCAGAGGTAGGCCGTGAGTTCCGTGGTGTCGAGCCGGGAGCCAAAGAAGTTTGCGCTCATGACACCGAGCATCATTCCGACGCCCGCCAGCCCCACCGACCGCATGAAGAGATCCGCGCCGTGGCGGTAAACGTGCAGGCAACTGCGCAGGATGAGAATCAGGGTCGCCACAAAGAAGGCAAGGGCGATGATGCCCATTTCCGCGGCGATTCCGAGATAGCTGTTGTGGGGATCGCGCCCGGCCACGATGAGATCATATTCCCCACTGCGCCCGAAATACCCAACCTGCTTCGGGAACTCGCCGTAGCCATAGCCGAACCATGGATTCCCCTTCACCATGCGCAGTCCAGCGCCCCAGATTTGGCGGCGGCCCTGGGAGCTTGCGTCCAGGCGTTCGAGGACCGAATCCCCCTTGTCCTCCTCACTAACCCAGGGTGTTTCGTCGGGCGCCTTGGGGCGGACGGTTGATAAGAGACGGCCCGAGATCGTCTCTGGAAGGTACTGGGGGAATTGGAGGCCAAGAAGGACGGTAAGGAGAGCCACGGCAAAAAGCGCTCTGGAACGGATCAGGATGGTGGCCAGGATGGCGAGGGTAAAGGCAATGAGACCGCCGCGGGAGTTGGCGAGGGTCATCGCGCGGCCGCAAAGGAAAAAGGGGATAAGCAGGAGCCAGGCGTAGCGGTTTTGGCGCCAGTAGCAGAGGAAGAAGCCCAGGAAAAGAAGGGTATAATAGACGAAGAAAGCGCCGGTGCCGTTGGGGCTTCCCAAGACGCCGCGCACTCGGATTCTGTCCCAGGTGCCCCGCGGGCCGATGTCGTAGGATTCCTTCATGGTGAGAATGGCGATGGCGGTCACGGCGACGCAGATCGCGACGATCAGGTGTTTCACGCCTCTTTCGTTGCGCTTGGTGTTGACAAAAAGGAAGTAGAGCAGGAAAGGAAACAACCAGCGCTTAAGGCGGATGAACTGGTCCATGAAAGGCACGCCGCCCGCTTCGATGCCAACGCGCAGGACCGAGATACTGCTGAAGAAACAGAACAGAAGGAGGGGCAGATCCGGGGCGTTGAAACGCAGAAGACGCTCCTTCATGTAGCTGCGCTGCATTGCCCACTGAAGAATGACGGGGAGAATGAGGATATTGGTGAAGTTGAAGCCTTTCAGTATGTTTCCGAAGTCTCCAGGATACTCCCCGCTGAAAGGAATGTAGACGCAGAAAGCGATGCTGCTCCAGTAATACTGGGGCCGCAGATAGGAGGCGAGCATAAGGCCGCACACCGCCAGGAAGGCGATAGTGGCGAGAATGCCGGAGGGTATCCGGACTTCGCGATAGGGATACGTGATCACGAAGAAGGCGGATACGCCCGCGAGGATCGCCATATAGAATATGCGGTCGCTGGGAGGTTGCTGTACCTCTTCGTCGGGGTCGTTATTGTCGAGCTGGAGGCGTGTGGCCATTCTCGCGCCTTCCTATTCACCACCGGGCCGCAGGCGGTCGGGGCCGGAGGAAGCTCGGGCGCCCCAGGGAAGCCCTCGCCGATTCAGAAAGAAGTAGTAGATTCCCGCCAACGCCGCGGTGTTCAGCATCACAAAATAGTACGGAAGCGTGAAAATGCGGACGGGACGGCCCTGTCGCCTCGTCAGATATCCCAATAGCGCGAGGGCATAAAAAGCCAACTGCAGGAAGAGGAAGGCTCCATACAACGCAAGAGAGAAACGAAGATCCGGCCCGGCGGCGGCACTCACGCGCTGCTGCTCGGCGGAGCGGTAGACCAGGGCGCCGTTGGCGGCCAACAGGACAATCAGCCACAGCGGGGAAACAACTCTCAGGAATTTGTGGCAGAACATCTGAAAGGCCGCGCGCCCACGCCCGAAGTCCAGCGCCAGCCCGCGGAACATCCAGAGGTGTTCGCAGTTCCCCGCCATGATGCGCACCCGGCGCGGAAACTCCATCCTGGCATTCTCGGATTCGTCCTCCACGGCCGTAGCCTCGGGCTCCAGCAACGTGCGGTACCCCTTTGATGAAACGGTCATAGGCACGACAAAATCATCGTTGATGACTTGGGGGTCGAGGGGTTCGTAGAGATCGGACCGCACGGCGTAGAGCGCCCCGGACGCCCCCAGCAGTCCTCCGAACTCGCTTTCCTTGCGCCTCAGGAAATTCTCGTACCGCCAATAGAAACCCGCCCCGGCCGCATTCGCCCCGCGCACGCCTCCGGGAACGTACCGGCCGGCAACGCATCCCACCACGGGATTGGCGAAGGGACGCACCAGCGGCCTCAGGCTGCCCGGAGCGATCAGGCTGTCGGCGTCGGAGAAAACCAGCACCTCGCCGCGTGCCTCCCCCACACCTCGGTTGAGGGCGGCCGCCTTTCCAAGGCGGCGTGGCTGCCTAAGGACCCTCAGCGTCGGGAGCGGGCCGCCGTCAGCCGCCGCCGCAAGCCTCTCAAACGCGGCTTCGGCACGGCCAGCCGTTCCATCCCCGCTACCGTCGTCTATGACAATGATATCGAGCTTCTGTGGAGGGTAGTCCAGTTCGCAACAGTTTCGGATTTTGGCCTCGATGTGATCCGCCTCGTTCCGGGCCGGCACCAGCAGGCTCACGGAGGGCTCAATGGAGTGCTGAGTGCTGAGTGCTGAGCGCTGAGGGCTGAGTGCTGAGTGCTGAGTGCTGAGTGGTGAGTGCTGAGTGGTGAGTGCTGAGTGCTGAGGGCTGAGTGCTGAGTGCTGAGTGCTGAGTGCTGAGCGCTGAGTGGTGAGTGCTGAGGGCTGAGTGGTGAGTGCTGAGTGCTGAAACGAGTTCCCGGGAACGCAGTCCCTGCCGCGGAACGCGGTCAAGAGGACCAGCAGGGCGGGATAGCCCAAGTAGGTGAAGAACAGGACACCAAGAGGAATCCAGAACGCCGGATGCAGCCACATCATTCGGTTTCCCTTTTGAGTGCTGGGTGCTGAGGACTGAGAAGATAGGACTGAGGACTGAGTGCTGAAGAAGATAGTGCTGAGTGCTGAGGACTGAGTGCTGAGTGACCATCATTATGAACTCATGATTCACAATCCCAAATCCCCAATCCGCAATCCGCAATCCCAAATCCCCAATCCGCAATCCTCAGCACTCAGCACTCAGTCCTCAGCACTATCTTCTCAATACTCCCCGTAGTAGTAGCGGCTCCAGATCTTGGGCAGGAAGGTCCTCACGTTGTTGATGACGTATCCGAGCAAACGGATCTCGAGCCGCGCGATTCGCTGCCGGGCTTCCTGAATCTGCTCCCGCTTGGTTTTGCGGGCCCTGAGAAGAAACAGCATCCCGTCGCTCCGGGCTCCCAGGGTCAGCGAATCGGTCGCGAGCAGAACCGGGGGCGTGTCTACAATGATCAGGGAGTAGTGGTCTCGCAGCAGGTCCAGGAGGCGCGTCATGTTCGGACTGTCCAGCAAAGGGGCGGGATTGTTCTTCGTTGACTGCGCCGTCAGGAGGTGCAAGCCGGTGTCCGTCCGCACCAGGCAGTCCGTCAGAATCCTCTCGGGCGCGCTGCTGGCCAGCAGATCGTTGAAACCCGTCGAGGGAGGCAAACCCAGGTAACGATGTAGCTTGGGATGCCGCATATCCCCATCCAGCAGGAGCACGCGGTCCTTGTAGTCCTCAGCGAGGATGAGCGCCAGGTTCATGCAGGTGAGCGTTTTGCCCTCGTTTCGGACGGAACTGGTCAATATGATGACTTTGCCCCGCCTCAGGTTCTCGGAACCGTTGGAGAAAGTGTGCAGGAGATTCTTGCCGAGCAGACGGTACTCCTCGCAGATATGGTGCCTGGGATCATAGAAAGCAAGCACCCTCTTGTCGGGCCGGGGAGCCACCCGGACAATTCGGTTGATGAATGCCGGGTCCGGCTCCGGTCCTGGAACTGGGATCTCGCCTTTAGCTCGGCGGGCTCTATAGGGAGTTTGAGGAGAACGCGCCTCCGCCTGCCTGCCCGCCTGAACAAACAGGACCGATTCTGTTTTCCCCCCGGCGGCGTCCTTTGCGGATGACAGCGCTTCCTCCTCGAGTTCCCGGGGAAAGAGGGGAACCGCCGGCACCCTCTCTTGGAGACGAGAGGCAGCGGTTGGAGCGGGAACGGCATCCGGGGAGACGGGAGGGGCGCCAGTGCCTGGGGGAACGCCGGCTGAGGGAATGGCGGTCGCGGGTGGCGGCTCAGGAAGAACCGAGACGGAGGTCTCGGGTTCGTTCATTGCTGTCTCCTTGGCCTTTTCCCCACTTTTGAGGGCTGGCCTCTTGGCCTCAGAAGCGCTTGGCGTCAAGACCACGGGCTCCAGAACCGCTGGCCGCAGTTCCTCCGGTTGCAGGAAGAGGGCGGGAGATTCCACGGGTTTTCCAGGGCGTTCGGAGACTGCGGGACGCTCCTGTTCGAGTTCGCCCGGGAATGTTCGGACAGGAGGTGGCGTGGGTTCCTTGGGGATCTCGAGCGCTCCGCGGCGCTCCTCCTCGAGTTCCCTGGGGAAAAGATCGGGGGCGGGCGGGGCTGCCTGTGCGCCGGACGGCGGTTCCGCCCACGCGGCGCCCTGGGAGACGGGCACAGATTCCCTCTCCGTCTTGCCGCGCTTGAGAGCCGCCTCGCGTGCTTCTTTTGCCTTCCGGATCTGGTCCAGGAATCTACTCAAGACAGTTCCCCTGTCACCGGCCCACCGAGAACGGCCGTCTGAAAGCAGTAACGGGCTTGGGGGCGCTGTGCAGACGCGCGAACTCCGCCAGGACGGCCTGGGCCGTATCCAAGGAGACCTTGCCGGAGCGTTTTGCATATTCGGCGAGGAGGCAACGGTCGCACGCCGCGTTTATCAGGCGCGGCACCCCCTGAGAGAAATCGTGGATCATCTGCACGGCATTCATTTCGAAGAGTTCCACGCCGGGCAAGCCCGCCACGTCAATGCGGTGCTGGATATACTCGCAAGTGTCACTGAAGGAAAAGGGTTCGAGATGACAGTTCACAACCACCCTCTGTCGAAGTTGGCGAAGGTCGGTGGAAGCCATCGTGTCGCGCAGTTCCTCCTGCCCCACGAGGATGATCTGGAGAATTTTCTCCTTCTCGGTCTCCATGTTCGAAAGCATGCGGATCTCTTCGAGCATGTTGATGTCCAGGTGCTGGGCTTCGTCAATGATCAGCACGACGTTCCCCCCCTCGTTGAGCTGCTGGATGAGATACTGCTGAATCTGCTCGATTCGGGCGTAGTTGCCACGCGCTTCCGTGTCGATCTGGAGCTCATCCATGACGGCCAGCAGGAGATCTCCGCGTTTACGCGGGGGGTGGACGATGAGCGCGGTCTGCGTATCCTTGCCCAGGCGGGACAGAAGAATACGGCAGAGCATGGTCTTGCCCGTGCCGATCCCGCCGGTCAGTATGCCGAATCCCTTGCGGAATTCGACGAGGTAGATCAGGCCGGCGATTGCGGCCCGGTGCTGTTTGCTGGGGAAGAAGAACGCCGGATCGGGCGTCATCCGGAAAGGTTCTTCGCGAAGCCCAAAATGCTCGAGATACATAGTGTCCTTCTTTCCCGCCTCAGATAACCCAGGACCGGGCAATCCCGGGGATTCTCGCGGTTATGCGGTTGCCCGCCTGCGCCGCTTCGCCTGGCGCCGGGCAATGCCGGCCATCTCCGGAATCACTCCCAGAATGGGCAGATCCAGGAAACGGCTCGCGTCCTCCAGGTTGCGGAACGAGGTGTCGGTGAACTCCTTCAGGAAACACCACGCGATGCCAAACGCCATTCCCAGAAACGTTCCCATGAGCAGGATGAACCGCGAATTGGGGCGGATGGGATCCCGGTTTGCGTAAGCGCCAAGGCGTTCAAAAGTCAGGGTTTCCGCCTCCTCGAGGGATCTTGTGAGTTTCGCCTTTTCGTAGCGCATGTGGATATCGTTGTACATGCTTTGCTGGATGGACACTTCCCTGTTGATGCGCATCCTTTCCAGTTCCTTCTCCGGTATCTTCGCAACCCGCATCTGGAGCTCTTTCGATTGGGACACCAGGTGCTCTTGTTCTTTGCGTTTCGACTCGATTTCCGCTTTCAGGCTCGCCAACTGGATCTTCAGGTTTTCGCGGACGGGATTGGCGGTTTTCTGTTCCTCGCGGACAACCGGGCTGCCCAGTTCCTCCAGTTTGGCGCGGTAGCGGGCGATCTCACCCATCTTCTCGCGGACAAGCGGGTGTTCGTCCGAACGATCCTTGCGGATGGTTTCCAGCTCCGTGAGGGCCTTCGCAAGAAGAGCCTCCATTTGCTTGTGCATCTCCGATTGCCCGGTGGTGAACTCCTTGACGCGGAACTCCGGTTCGGCCTGGATCTGGGATTCGATCGCGGCGCACTTGGCGCTCAGGGCCTGCAGTTCCAGTTCGTTAGAGGAGTGGCGATCCAGAAGGCTGATGAGACGCGCCAAGAGGCCCTTCGGGCTTTCGGAAACAGCGTCCAATTCGTTGGCCATCCTCAACATGTCTTCCTGGGTGCCGGCCAGATCTATCTGGTTGTACGACTTGAAATCCCGAAGATCCTCCTCATTCTTCGTCAGAAGATTCTTGTACTTCTCGAGAAGGCCGGCAAGAGTCCCGGTGATCGAGGTGAGGCGATCGCCGCTGAAACGCTGGAGTTCCGCCTCAACGCTGGGTTCCAGGGTCTCCACGACCGCAAGGGCTTCATCGGGGTTCTGCCGCTCCGCGCGGATTGTGAGTACGCCGCCTCGAATATCCATGAATACAGATCCGGATAGTTCCCGCGCGGCGTCGGAGGCCTTGGCGTCTTTCTCCAGGGAAGGCCGTTGGCCCTGGTAGCGGGGATCGCTCAGGATCTGCCGAACCGTGTTCTTCAGTTCGGCCGGGGCCAGCAGCCGGCTGCGCATTGTGGTGAAGCGTTGCGCCATGGTGGTGGTCACCCCGAGGCCCTGGAGCAGGGGTTCATTCGCGCTGCGGTCATTAATCTTGATTTCCGCCTTGGCTTCATAGACCTTGTCGGTCAGACTTGTGTAGAGGTACGCGATCGAAAGCCCCAGAAAGACGGACAGCAAGAAGCGCCACTTGTTCTGGAAGATCACTTCCAGAATCTCATGAACACTCATCTGGCTTGCCTGAAGAGGCATGGTCGCTTCCTTGCAGCGGTCAGATCTTAGTATCCAGATCCATATCCGCGTGCGCGTCCGCTTTCATTGTTATATTCCCATTCGCGGTTATCCTCGTTGCGGACCGGGCGTGGAGCATAGCTCAAGCGGTTCGCCGTGACGTCAAACCCCAGCAGAACGGCGAACGGCTCGAGCATCAGCTTCGCGTGGAACACGAAGTCGGCCGTGTATGTGTAGGGGACCCAGACTACGTCCCCTTCTTTCAACTCGTAGTTCTCGGTCAGATCTCCCCTATAGAGAATATCCTGCAAGCGGAGACTGCGGGTTGCATTGCGGTCTGGTTCCGAGCTGACGAGCTTGGCTCGGTTGAGCGCCGCCACGCCGCGCAACGGCCATCCCGCCCGAACCACTGCTTCGCGCACGTCCAGCCTTTCGTCCCGGATGGGGTATTTCCCGGGCCCGGCCACAGCGCCCAGCACGTAGACGAACTTGCTGTTGGGGGCCATCAGATCCAGCCGGACTTCCGGCTCCCGGCGAATGTATGGGCGAAGCGCTTCCACTACCTGCGCTTCCAGTTGGGGAACCGTCAGCCCTTCCGCGTAAACGACCTGGAAAGTGAAGGGGAGGCGAATGTTACCCATCCGGTCCACCGCGATTTCCCCGTTGAACTCGTCCAGCCCGCGAACGGTCAACTTGAGGCGGTCTCCCGTGCCGAGTAGGTATCCCTGCTCGCCAGGAGTTGGTTTGCC
>Ga0315282_10008792_pt1 | contig 16250 bp, 15 predicted proteins | sample YL17G07_20_MG_FD_203693 | JGI IMG/M metagenome (GOLD analysis project Ga0315282, IMG submission 203693) | Sediment microbial communities from Yellowstone Lake, YNP, Wyoming, USA - YL17G07_20 | ecosystem: Environmental > Aquatic > Freshwater > Lake > Sediment | place: USA: Wyoming | collected...
GGACCGTTTGGAGCGAACAGCCGAATGTATCAGTCGAGACGACCGTTAAGGGGAATATCTTCACAACCGTGTATAAGACTCCTGTAGGAAATGTATCAACAGCTGTTAAGAGTTACCTCGGGAGGGGCGTTGACTCTCAGCAGTTACACGGATTGATCAGGTCCGAGGCAGACTACGATGCTGCCATATACATGATCGATGATACGATCTACCATGAGAAATATGATGATTACCACCACGCCGTGAGGGACCTTGGCCCCGACGGGGTAGTCAGGGGGAGCGGAATTGAGCCCCCTTATAGTGAGTCGACGACTTTCTATTGGCCAAGTTTATCCGATTGGGTTGTCGCCCAGTATAAGCACAAGCATGAGTTCCAGAAGCTCCTCAAAGCCCTCGAGAGGAGGGATGAAAGGCTCCTCCCCCTCGTCATCGAGGCCCCGGCTGAATTCATAGATTTGGGAAGCGTGGATGGCTACTACGGGCCGTCCCAATTCGAGAAATACGACCTCCCCTTCTTCCAGAGGTACACTCGGACTTTTAGGGGTAAAGGCAAGATCTGCGCAACACACGCGCACTCCTCCACCCTCAAGAGCCTCAAGCATCTAATGGGCAGAACTGGTCTTGATGTCATAGAGGCTTTTACGCCACCTCCCATAGGCGACCTATCAGTAGCTGAGGCAAGGGAGGCATGGGGCGATGATATGGTCATTTGGGTCAACTTCCCCGAGACCGTCTTCTGGAGCGGTCCTGAGGAGACCAGAAAGTATACCATCGATCTGCTAAGGAGTGATGCACCGGGGAATAGGCTCGTGATAGGCATGACGGAGATGGGCACAACGGGAATTAAAGATGGGGAAAGTGAGAGGGTCTATCGCCTTGGAATGAATGCACTGGCAGATGCGTTGAATGACCATGGCGTGTATCCGATTGTGTTATAATACATGGGACAATAACATTACAGAGGTAGAGAAAGCGCAAAACTGTGCGCAGGAAGTTGCGAAAGCACTTTTCAAAATGAGTCTTGAATAGTCTGTGACTATTCTATGTCCAATCTAGAACAATGCCTAATGCTTTATCCTTCTCGTCCCGAAGCAGCCTATACGCTTCTGAAGCTTCTGTAAAATGCATCTTGTGGGTGATCAACTTTCCTACGTTCAACCTGCCATCAGATATCATGCGTAGAATTTGCCGCCGATTATATTGTTGTGTCCAAGGAAAGTATATAGTTTCGGCTGTTGGGCACTTTGGTTGATGGGCGCCAATTAATGTAAGGTCTTTTAAATGAAAATCTATAAAGTCCACTTCAATTTTGCGATTCCAGATGGAACCCAGTATTATGATTCTGCCACCAATACGTGCTAGGTCGAAGGCCGTTAGGAGAGCTTCTGGATATCCTGATGCCTCAATAATCACATCTAAGCCCCTTCCATTCGTCAGTTCCTTGACTCTTTCCCGGATGTCGCAGGTTTTGAGATTACAGATGTATGTTGCACCGAGTTCTTCTGCCATTTTGAGGCGAAAATCATAAACATCAGTCGCCAGCAAAGACTCACATCCGGTTTGAGACGCCAATTGTAATGTCAGTTGTCCCACTAAGCCCATTCCAGAGATAGCGACGAACTCTCCTAGCTCAATTTTGGCCTTTCGAACTCTATTCATCGCAACGCTTCCAAGGACTCCGAAGGATGCATGATCGAAAGAGACGTTATCTGGTATGGGAGCTACTTCCTCTGGTTTTGCAGAAACGGTGACGTGCGTCGCGTGGTTCCCCAAAGACAAAACATGATCACCGATCGACAGGTTCCTCACATCCTTTCCGACGGCGATAATCCTTCCCGCATTAGAATAGCCTGGATAGAAATCGCTTTTACTCACCTCTTGGTTTCCTAATTCCGTACCAGCGCTGATTAATGAGCTAATTGTCTTTATGAGAACTTCATCAGGATCTGGTTCACGAATGACAAACTTCTCAATTTCGCACTTTCCTTCTGCTTTTACTAAAATGCGTTCACCTTGCGTATGGCTAACTCTATCCATAAACTGTTCCTCTATAATTTGACTCTTGTCTCTAAAAGGGAGAATAAAAACTTTCGCCTTCAAAAGACAAAAAAAGTTTACAGTTAGGATAATATTATATCAATTAGAAATAGGGCGATTGCCATGCCAATTAATGGCTATGTAGATTACAAGAGAAGAGACTACTGCAATGATGTAAAGTGCCCCATTCAGATGTTGATGAATACTAAAGGTGAAGACACCCCTGATCATAATTCATTAAGAGAAATTTGTAAAAGTGATTGTATCCACACGACATATGACTTCCACCATTGGCTCATCAATAAAGGATATATAATTGTGAGAGCCGAGAATATATAATAGAGAGGATATGAAATGAGCATTAATAATAACATAAAATATTACATGGATTGGGGAATGAAGAACAGGATATCAAGGATCATAAGCCCTGAGACTGGTCGCTGTGTGATGCTTGCTGTTGACCATGGTTATTTCCAAGGACCAACAACTGGCCTCAGGAATCTAGGGGAATCCGTAAATCCACTACTTCCCTACGCCGATGCCATAATGATTACTAGTGGTGCCCTTAAAAATTGGATTAACCCGGCCATGAATAAGCCCGTTGTCCTTCGCGTATCGGGAGGGAACAGCATGGAGCTTCCTGATGAGCTTTCAGATGAGATAATCACGACAAATATAGAGGATGCCATAAGAATTAATGCATCTGCAATAACATGTTCAGTCTACATAGGTTCTCCCCATCAGAGGCAGACCATTGAGAACCTAGCGAAGATAATAAACGAAGGGAATAAGTACGGTATTCCAGTTCTTGCTGTCACTGCCGTTGGAAGGAAGCTTTCTCAAGAGGGAGGAAAGGATGCGAAGGAAATCGTGAGAAACGAGCGTTACCTTGGATTAGCATCAAGGATTTGCGTTGAGATGGGTGCCCACATCGTTAAGACCTACTATTGCGATGAGTTTGAGAAGGTGGTGGAAGCATGTGGAAATATCCCTGTTGTCATTGCTGGTGGAAAGAAGATTGACGAGCTTGACGCCCTAAAGATGGCCCATAATGCTATCTCTGCAGGTGCAAGAGGCGTTGACATGGGAAGGAACATCTTTCAGAGCGAATGCCCAGTTGGAATGATTAAGGCAACTCGCGCCATCGTACATGATAATGCTTCTGTAGATGGTGCTTATGGTATTTACCTTAAGGAAAAGGCGAGAAGCGGCTGACAATGAAAGTTGCAGTTTACTATAGTGCTTCTGACATACGCATAGAAGAAAGGCCAAAGCCTCGAATAGAAGATGAAGAAATTCTCGTTAAGATGAAGTGTTGTGGCATCTGTGGCTCCGATCTCATGGAGTGGTACAGGATTAAGAAGGCACCGCGAATCCTTGGTCACGAGATGGTCGGAGTCATTGTGGAGTCAAAGACCAAAAAATACAAGACAGGAGAAAGAGTCTTCGTAAGCCACCATGTTCCCTGCAATAACTGTAAATACTGTAATGAAGGAAACCACACTGCTTGCGAAACACTGCACAAGGGTAATTTTGATCCAGGTGGCTTTAGCGAGTACATCAGAGTTCCAAAGGTAAATGTCGATTTTGGTACATATGTTCTACCTGAAAATGTCTCAATGGATGAAGGCACAATGATTGAGCCTCTGGCTTGTTGTGTGCGAGGTCAACGTGTCATCGATGTAAGGCCTAATCATATCGTCCTCATACCAGGAGCAGGTGTTTCTGGTTTATTGAACATACAGATAGCAAAACTTCGAGGTGCTTATGTCGTATCCACGGATATAGATGATTATAGACTTGAGAAGGCAAAGGAATTTGGCGCAGATAAGGTTGTGAATGCAGAAGAGACTCTCGATGTTAAGGCAGACAGGATAATCATGTGCACAGGGGCAAAGAGTGCGTTTGATAAAATGTGGAACTATCTCGATAGAAAGGGCAGGATACTCACCTTTGCGATACCCAAGGAAAACATGACCGTCCCGTCAGAAAATTTCTGGAGGAATGAGTATGCTATGGCCTCAAGCTATGGCGCTGCACCATTGGATATTGAAGAATCTTTGGATTTGATCAGTTCTGGAAAAGTCAAAGTGAATAGCATGATCACTGACTATTTTACGCTTGACAACATCCTGGAGGGATGGAAGGCCGCAGGAAAAGGCGGAAGAACGCTTAAAGTGTTGATTACCGAGAATTCTTAGACAATTACGATGGTATATCACAGTATCGATGATGGCATCTCACTATTTCATGAGGTGCTCGAGATTACCATGGTATATTTTGGCATAGTCCTCTTCTGCGAGTTTCAGGCTCTCCAATAATTTTATGTGGATATCTTGGGGTTCGTAGAAGCCTTCCAAGTCCGTACCGTATATGAGTTTGCGATTCAGTTTCTTGACAAATCCCCCTGCGAACTCGGGGTCCCTGTTCAGGGCATTATAACCCGAGCCGGCAGATATGTCGCCGTAGACGTTGCTATAGGCCTCTAGAATATGTGGCGTCCTGCCAGAAGCAACTATGGGCCCCTTAGGATACGGGTCATCAGGGGGCACTACAGAGGACATGCAGCTCCACCAACCCGGGCCATGCATTATGAAATCCACATTTGTATACTTCCTCACGACACCCTCCAATCCACTGAGATCCGACGAGTCCATGGCACCATATGTCTCCGATCTCCCAAAGGCTAGGTGCATAAGTATAGGAATCTCGAGCCTGCCGCACAGCCTGTAGAGTTCTTGGTTCAGCTTATGGTCGATTGGCAATTTCGAGGTATGCTCTCCGAAGCCACGGCACCCCATGTCCACATAGCGTATGACCCTCTCCTCAAAGCATTGCTCTCTCACCTCGACGGCGCAAAATGGTATTAGCCTATCCGGATATTTTTTCGATGCCTCAAGCGCGTATTCGGTGGGCATGATTGTGTCCACATTCCAACTTGAGAGGGGCAGGACAACGGCCTTAGCGACATCCTGGCCATCAAGATAGGACAACAAGGCCTCCAGGGTGACCTTGCTCCATGAGGAGTTCTTGTTGGTGACGTCTTCATAGAACCCGATGTGCGTGTGACAGTCGATAATCACTGTCATCAGGATACTCACACAGATGAGCGTCCTCGAATGCGGTAGCCCTTAAAGCTATTCCCTACCCAAGCGACACTGCCCCTTGAAGGGCGTTGTGAATGAGGCGTTCGATCGGCAATCGCTTACAACTTCATCAGAACTGTCAATAATCCGTTGATGCCAATTTATAATGAAACCCTGCAAAAGGTTCTCTCCTTCGTCCAATATCTCGTCATAAGCATTTATACGATACTCGAGGATTGGGTAGGATTTGAATTCGTCAACGGAAATAAGAGAGGAGAAGATCCCTTGGATGCCAATAATTCTCCTGACCATCATCTTCGGTTTCTTTGGACCCCTTTATACTAGCTTAACGCCCAACGCGAGCTGGTACGGCCTTGGAAGCATTGGCTGTAAACTCCTTCTTCTCGTAATGCCCCTATTCCTCATAATGGGAGCTGCCATTATAGGCAGGCTCCTGGGCAAGACGATCAACCTCACTACCTACACCTTCATCTATGCAATTGGCACCAGCCTGTACATAGCCGCATCCAATCAAGGTTTCCCGTTAGGTACTACTATTCCAGGATATTTCTTCGATAGGATCTCACTTGCCCCTGGAGTCGATCCTTGGCCGCTTCTCTGGGCGCCTTCCGCTGATGTCATTGAGCCGATGGTGAATGGGGGTGCCCTCGTTCCTTGGGCCGCCTGGGTGCCAGCGTTCTCATGGTGGGGGATGGAATCGGTTTCTTTTGCCTTATTCGCGCTGGGCTGGGGTGTTGTATGGAGGCGTCGCTGGGTGGACGTGGAGAAGGTGCCCTTTCCACAAACCCAGATTTCAATGCAATTTGTGAACAGGATAACAGGCGCTGAGAAGTCCCTCAGAGCGCGCCTCGGTCTGCCGATGTTGGTGGGCATGATGCTTGGGATCGTTTTTCAGCTCCCACTCCTCCTAGCGTATATGTTTCCCTGGTTCCCAGACATCTATGGCTGGAGGACGAACACGTGCTCAATGGGTGCACAGTATTTAACCCCTGATTCCCCACTAGCTGGTATTGCCGGGTTCGCCCAATTCAATAAGGATCCCGCCGTCGGAGCGATCTTCTACATGGCGCCGCTCAACGTCCTCTTCGGCGCATGGTTCTGGTACCTCATCTTTGTGATACTGATACAGGTAGCATTCACGATGGGCTACTACACCGGCATAACGGGCAACCCAGGCTGCGGTCGGGTATGGTGCGGCACATCGGGATACAGGGTCGGCGATCCGTTCAAGTGGGATGCCTTCTCCAGCGCAGGCGTGACCACGGGGATCTTCATCTCGTATATTGCCCTTAACTGAAAATATCTGGCGGAGACCCTCAATGCCGCCATCGGCAGGCTCGGTGAAGACAAGTTGAGGGAGCTCGAGAGGACGGAGCCAACGTCCTATAGAAATGCCTACATAATGATGGGCATAGCGACGATCCTAATCATAGCCCTGTTCATGGTAGTCGATGTGAGTTTTGCGGCCGCACTGCTATTCCTCGTATCCACAGTCATTGTAGGCTTTGTCGCCACTCGAGCCTACTCCCTGGTTGGCTTCGTTGTGCCTGCTGGTTCGGACTTCTACCTCGGGCCAATGAAGATGCTACTCGGTGGAGGCGTTGGCGGTGGAACGAGGGAGTGGTATGTCATGATGAGTCTCGGTACGGTAACAATTGTTGAGCCGATAACATCGGGAGGTGGCCTTGCCCCATTCGCGACATCGCTTGGTACATATCAGATGGCAAGTGCCAACAGGGTATCTACAAAGAGCGTATTCAAGATCATGCTCTTCGTCTCCATCCTAGCGCCAGTCATCGCCCTAGTGGGAGATATCTGGGGGATGTACACCTTAGGGGTTACGCATCTCCCAGGCGTCTCATGGTCCTCGGGGGCCTATTCGGCGGTCACTCCGGAGGCTCTGGCGAACAGACCCGCCTACGAGCCGTGGTGGCCCCAAATGCTCGCGGGGACGGTCTTCGCGATGCTCCTCAGCATCATGCACGCGAGGTTCGTCTGGTTCCCGCTCGAGCCCATTGGCTTTCTATTAGCTACGGATGGGCATGCCCTCATAGAAGGCATATGGACAATGGCACTGGTAGCATGGATAGCCAAGACGATAACACTTCGAGTAGGTGGAAGCAAACTCTATGAGAGATCGGGCATACCTGTGGCCATAGGCTTCATAATCGGTCTCGTTATCATCACGATAGTCGGGGGAGCACTTCTCGACTTCAGGTTCATCGATGTTCACATGCACGTGGTACCCAAGCACTCCTTCAAGAGTGAACCTATTACTAACGAAGTGCTCCTCAGGAGGATGGCTGAACTTGGGATAGAGAAGGCCGTCATCCTGCCAGAAGTGAGCCCTGAGGGGATATTCTACTATTGCACTACCGAAACCGCTCTCTCATCATGTAAGGACTTCCCCGATAAGCTCATCCCATTCTGCAACATCGACCCCAGGTGTGGGGGCAACTCCCCCGATACCGATTTCAGGTGGGTCCTCTCGGAGTATAAGGAGGCGGGGTGCAGGGGCTTGGGCGAGGTCACCGCGAACATATACCTCGACGATCCCAGGGCCCTTAACCTGTTCAAGCAGTGCGGCGGAATCGGATTCCCAGTCCTCTTCCACATGGGAGCGAAGATTGGCGGCGTTTACGGACCTGCTGATGAGATTGGAATGCCAAGGCTTGAGAAGGCGCTATCGAGCCTCCCTGAGACGACCTTCATAGGTCATGCCATGTCATTCTGGGCCGAGATAAGCTCTGAAGTCGATCCATCGACGAGGGGCGAATATCCTGGGGGCCCAATACGCAGCCCCGGGCGCCTGCAGGCGCTGCTATCGAGGTACGATAACCTTTACGGGGACCTATCGGCGGGCAGCGGCTTCAATGCCATAAGCCGGGATCCGGAATATGGACCCAAGTTCTTGGAGGATTTCCAAGACAAGCTCCTATTCGGAACTGACATATATTTTGTTAACGAGGAAGCTCCTATAGCGGAATATCTCCGAAACCTAGTTGGGCATGATAAGATAAGCATGAAAGCTTTTAGAAAGATATCTCAGGACAATATAAGGAAGCTCATCAACATTTAATCATAAGTTACAATATAAATTCGATAAACCGTTGGGATGTAGAGATGATGGATCCACAAAAAGATGCTGTTAGAAAGGTCGACATAGTGCAGCGCCTCAGGAGGTTGGGCCTTAAAGAGGGTGATGCCGTCCTCGTTCACAGCTCGCTGAGTAGTTTTGGTTATGTCGAGGGCGGAGCCGATACCGTGATAGACGCGTTGCTCGAGACCGTTGGACTATCGGGCACTGTCGTCGTACCAACCCACACTGCCACCGAGCGACATTCGGCCGATAATCCTCCCGTCTTCTCCCCCTCGACAACGCCATCATTAGTAGGTATGGTTTCGGAGACCTTCAGGAAACGGAGGGAGGCGATCAGGAGCAGGGATCCGACGCATTCCGTCGCGGCCATTGGCGCGAAAGCGATATACTTAACCAAAGATCATGAGAAGTGCATCACCCCCTGCGGGATCGGTACACCTTACTTGAAACTCGCGGAGATAGACGGATACATCCTCTTCATAGGCGTTGGACTTGAATTCAATACCACGTTCCATGCTGTCGAGGAGATAGCGAACGTCCCCTATCACCTACAACCTGACTGGGTTTATGGGAGGATCATAAATGACGATGGAACAGTGGAGGTGGTAAAGCAAAAGATACACCTGTGGGCAGCGGAGAGGGACTTCACGAAGATGGAACCGATCCTCATGTCAAATGGCATCATGAAGATGGACAAGATCGGGAAGGCTACTGTCAGGCTCGTCAGAGTCAAACCGATGATAGACCTGACACTTAAGCTAGTTGAAAAGGATCCCGAGTACCTCCTCAAGAAGACTCTTTAGTAGCATGTTTTATTGATATAACAAAAGATAACGGAAATCCTGTCCTGATCTCGCCTTGAGTTGTAAAAGGTATCGCAGAACTAACCCGCAGTTTCGATGTTTATGATTACACCTTAAAGCTTACAACTATATACTACTTATATCCCAGATATTAGGTATGGGTCGACATAAAAAAATGAACTTTGATAAGCCTTTGACAGGTTTCAGCCCGAAAGGACCCATACAGGACTGGATTGTTCAGGCCTTCAATGCCGAAAAGGTGGGAACCAAGCTCCTGATGTATTCCTACACGAACTCCGCGATAGAGAAAGCCCAGCTGGACATGATTGGCAGGGGCGCGTGGAGTAAAAACGTCCTCGACCGCATCCAGACGAATGGAGCTCAGGCCAAAATCCACGACGACATTGAGGCGAAGATTAAGGCCTCGGAGAACCCGAAGAGTAGCATCGCGCTGTTGAGCCCCAAAGGGGGAATAATGCACATCAAGGGCTGCGTCTTCGTGGGTCTGGGGCTGATGACCTTCGGCAGTTTCAACTGGACGGAAAGGGCGCAGAACGCGAATTATGAAATCGCCCACGTAACGAGCGACCCCGCACTTGTTAAAGCATTGAACGACGAGTTCGACCGGGTTTCGCCGCTTGCCAGCCTCGAAGTACCAATTTCCCAACGGGAACATGAAAGAACTGAAAGATCTAAATTGGCTGCCTCTATACAATATTAACCACACAGAGAGGATGAGGCAAGCTAGACTGCCTGCGATGAAGGATGTGCTCAGGAAGGTAGTTAATCGAGTCTTCAATAAGTTGAAAGGATGATTTCGCACAATTGCGCTTTAATGTCTTCTTGAAGGAGCCTCGGACCTGCCCTCAGCATAACCTTTGCTTCGCTTTCCTCAAGAAGTGGAGAGAGTTGTTCCATGTTTCTTCGGTGAGGCTTTTTGCCGGGGGCACCATCAGGAGATTGGGTTGAAAATATGGGATTCGTATTCAACATAGATCCTAGTCTTCATATGTAGACAGAAGCATTCACCCATGAATGGAGTTAACCAGTGAGTTAAACATTTAAACGGGCATTCGATAACAATATTGTCATCGTCGAGGAGTGATTATGGAATATGAGGGCTCGCATTGCGACAGTTTGTCAGTCTGGATCCTTCTATAATTCCGTTGAAGAAAATCGTAAACACGTTATTGGACTTTTAGATTTAGCGCTTCGTCAAAAGCCCGATCTTGTTTGTCTTCCAGAGACCTTTACGACCGTCTCCGTTGCTGATAAGCTAAAAATGGACTTAGCTGAGACCGTTCCCGGTCCCACAACGGATGCTATTTCCAAAAGAGCGAAGGCAAGTAAATGTTATGTGATCTGTCCCATCAACACAAAACGGGATCTAAAGCTTTGGAATTCTGCGATCGTTATCGACAGGTTGGGTGAAATTATCGGAATATACGATAAGGTGCATCCTGTTACGACTTCGAGCGATTATAAAATTTTCGAGGATGGGGTAACGCCAGGAAACAAAATTCCTGTTTTCGATCTAGACTTTGGCCGCGTCGGTATTCAAATCTGTTACGACATCGGTTTTCCGGAGAGCTGGGAGGAACTGGCCAAAAAGGGAGCGAAAATGGTCTTCTGGTCCTCGGCGTATAATGGCGGTTTCCCACTCCAGGTCTACGCTTACCTACATCACTACTATGTCATATCTTCAGTCCTCTCCGACAAATCCAAGATAATCGATCCATGTGGCGTAATTATCGCTGAAACGGATAATCACGTGAACGTCACCTATCATGACATCAATCCGGATTTCGTGGTTTCACATTACGATTTCAACTACAGCATTCCGGACAAGATCATGAAAGCTTACCCAGACCGTGTTGAGATACGGTCCCATCTGGACGAGGGACATTTTTTGGTGGAACCGATCGACGATACTTTGACAACGCAGCAACTACAACAGGAATTCGGCTTCGAGTCCACGTTCCAATATCACCAAAGACACCGAGAAGCATATCGGTTGATCGTCCAAGGTAAACCGCCTTTTGCCCAGAAGGCAGCACATGGGGATAGGCCACAGTACTCTAAGGTTGATGAATAACGCTCACTTGGTTATTGCAATAACAGCTCTGCGACAAATGAAAAACATGTTCTCGTGCTGGCTACGTCCTCGAGATCTTTCCGTCAAATCTACTGGTTCCAATATCTTTTGAGCCATCATGTTAGAGATTGAACGAAATTGTAGAACGGCGCGTCGCCCAAGAGATAGATCGTAGTCTCACACGGATGATGGCTTTCCCCAAGAGCTCCCTCTTACTGATGCTCTTCCTCTCCCCTTCCCATTGAGACCCCTGCGAACTCCCTTAACTTTCCGGCCATCTCCTTCAAGCTCTCGTCTACCATGTAATTTACTGTCCCCTTCTCGAATTTTCCGTCAGGAAGTCTCATGCCAGCCTTGACCTCCGTTAGAACTTCGATCCCCTGATCTATGGTCTTCACTGGGTATATGTGGAACTTCCCGGCCTTAACAGCCTCCACGACCTCTTCCTTCAGCATCAGGTTCTGGGCATTGCTCTCGGGGATCATCACCCCATGCTTGCCCGTAAGGCCTCTGGCCTTGCAGACCTCGAAGAACCCCTCTATCTTTTCATTCACCCCGCCGATGGCCTGAACCTCGCCCTTCTGGTTCACAGAGCCCGTGACAGCGAGGTTCTGTTTGATCGGCAGTCCATAGAGAGCCGAGAGGATTGAGTAAAGTTCTGTGCTCGAGGCGCTGTCTCCCTCAACACCGCTGTAACTTTGCTCGAACACGAGTCTTGCTGAGAGCGTTAGAGGCTTGTCGCGGGCGTACTTCTGGGCCAGATAACCGCTAAGTATCATCACCCCTTTGGTGTGGATTGGCCCTCCCATCCTCGCCCTCCGCTCTATGTCGATGACCCCTTCCCTTCCCATGCCTATGCTAGCGGTGACCCTTGAGGGCGTACCAAAGGAAGTCCCCAAGGCTCATGACCGAGAGCCCATTGACCTGACCCACGGCCTCGCCTTCCGTGTCTATCAGCAGTACCTTACGCTGAATCATCTCCTGGATCTTTTCCTGAATCATGTTGGAGCGATACAGTTTCTCCTCGATGGCCTTCTCAATGTGATCCCCGGTTGTATACTTGGCGCCATCGCGGTCAGCATAGAAACTAGCTTCTCGGATGATGTCAGCAACGTCAGCAAAATGGGTGGACATCTTCTCTTGGTCTTCAGCCAGTCTCGAACCGTACTCAATTATCTTAGCTATTGCCGATGATTCGAGGTGCTTCAGGTTCTCCTTTTGGCAGAAGGTGCAGATGAAAGCGGTATATTTCTGCACATTATCGTCTGTGCGGTCCATGGTGGTGTCGAAGTCTGCCTTGACTTTGAACAACTCCTTGAAGTCCTTATCGTACGTGTAAAGTAGTTGGTGGAGAAGCGGTTCCCCTATCAGGACCACCTTGACGTTGAGTGAGATCGGCTTCGGCCTCATGCCCTTCGTCGTTATGGCGCCCAAGCGTTCCCCTATCTCCTCGATGACGATTCGCTTGTCCCTCAGGGCGCTCTTCAGGCCTTCCCACGAGAATATGTTCCGAAGTGTCTCCTCAATGGGGATCATGAGATACCCGCCGTTGGCCTTGTGCAAGGAGCCTCCGCGTATCATCGTGAAATCGGTCGACAAGACGCCGAACTGCGCCTCCTTCTCCATTTTCCCGAAAAGATTTTGGTAGGTTGGGTTGAATTCAATGACCACCGGGGCTCCCTTGAGCCCAGAGTTGTCCACCATGACATTGACCTCATACTTCCTGAGGGGCGGCTCCTTCACCCAAGGAATCGGAGAGGGGGCCTGAGGGGCCTCCTGGGCGGATGCTTCGGGCTTCAGGAACTGTACGAGGTTCTCCAAGATGTCCTTTTGCACATCACCCAGATAGGTGGCAACCTCGGGGAACTCCTTGTACTTCTCCTTCAGATCGTCGAAGAGGTGACCGACCGCGAAGAGCGCAACGTCGTGGTTCAGCTTCTCGATATCTTCTTTAACCTTCCCCTCAAGTGATCTCAGTTGCCTCATTGCATCCCTCAGATCAGCATTCACCTGTTCTCTTTTCTTCTGGATCTCATCCCTGACTTGAGGGCTTAGGGCCATGAACTCTCGTTCATTGAGGGGTTTGCCCCTCAACACGGGAACGACGATGATGCCTATGCTACTGATCTGAATCGCGAACCCTTGCTCAAGGGCCTTCTTGTTTAAATCGGAAAGAAGCGCGTCCCTTTCCTCCTCGAGGGATTTGATCGTCGCCTCCCTCTTCGTTGCATACTCCTCGCTCTCGAAGGCCTTCGGGAGTGCCCTCTGCACCTCATCGATGACCCTCGATATTGCGTCTTCGAAGTTCTTTCCCTCACCCGGAGGGAGCCTTATCGCTTTGGGTTCATACGGATTGGCGAAATCGTTCACATAGTACCAATCCGAAGGCACCGGTTTCGTCTTTGCCACCGCCTCCAAGAAGTCCCTCACTGCGGTGGTCCTACCAGTCCCCGGGTAGCCAGCCACGTAGATGTTGAATCCTGCTTGCTCGATATCCAGGCCGAACTTGGGCGCTTTCATCGCCCTCTCTTGACCAATGATCCCTTCGAGTGGCGTGATCTCCTCAGTCGTCTCGCATTGCAGCGATACAGGGTCGCATCGCTTTCTGAGTTTCTCAAACGATAGCTCGTTTACCAAATTATATCACCCTCAATCCTAAGACACGTGCACATTTGCCTACGACCCTGGATCCCAGCATAAAAGCCTTCACTTAGCACATGCATGTTTCTTGCTAGTGAACCTCCTGTAGGCCTCTTTATTAGAAGCACGAGTGCCAGGAACCTCCGCTTCTGTGCGTATGTCCGATTCTGTATCTGGAAAGCCTCTTGATCTCCTATCAGCCCACTTCTTCGGGGGTGAACTTTATGTAGATGAAGACCCCGAGGACGAAAAGGCCGATCCGATATCTCTTGCATATTGTTACTCGTCCTGGTCAGGGAAATTTCATACTTCATTAATGATGTAGCCCTTTTCTAGAGTTTTGGTAATTTCTCCGTAATTTGCGCGAAAGCCAATATTATCCTCGTTAAATGTAACGGCCCTTCCTTAAAAACAAAGAAACGATTCTCCCATGCGGGCTCAAATTTATCCTTATACGATTTCAGTCCTTTATAAGAGAAGATCATTTGTAGATGTTCGTATAGAAAATGCATTGCCTGTTCTTTGTGAGATGATCCCGGTTCCTCGCTGACTCCGGCTAACGGTGCCATACCCATGTTGAAGGTCTTATAGCCTTCCTCGTACTTATCTTCAAAGAGATGTAAGAAGAGATTATCCATACAACTATTAGGCACATCAATCCGATGACGCATGAGATCTATTGTCGTTTCGCCCTTCTTGTACGAAGGAATTAGATTCATAAATGCCAATATATGCCCGTCTGAGTTCTCCAGGCAATAAAGTGGTGTGGTATTGAGGTACTCATGGTTAAAATAGCCTAATGTGAATGTCCTTTCCCTCTTTCCCGGTAATGTAAGCCACTCCTTCGATACCTCTTCCAAATTATCCAGTAGTGAGTCAGTGTGAGGGGGAATATACAGTCTACAGACATAGCCCTCATGTTCAAACTTCCTTTTTATATGGCGAAAATGGTTATTTTTAATTGTTGAATCGCAGAATTTAGACAAGTCTATTATGGCGTCTTCGCCGATCTTGACCACTTCAAAACCAAGTTTTTTATAGATCGATATGTAATCGGACAATGTTTGATGGAATGCTAGGCACCAGTGTTTTTCCTGACAGAATTGCAAAAACGCGGAGATCGTTTGTTCCATTTTCTCTTGAGGGCCTACTGGATCGCCTAACACAATTGCCACGTTTTCGGACATCTTATACGATAGAAAAGATAAGCCATCCTCTGGAAAAAATAAGTTCTTATCAGGAAATATCTTATAATAATCTATTGATGACTGACCAAATTTATCCAAAATGTCTCGAACTTTTGGGTCTTCAGAATAAATATCCCATTTCCGTGAACTCTCTGACTTGTCGAAAATAAGATGCTCCTGTTTACCTCTATGACATTCTGGTTCAACCATAACCTCATGGCCTCGTTGATGAGCTCTCCTACATCCTTTCCGCGCTTGTCGGCCTCCTCCTTGATCTCTAAATACGCGGCTTCCTCCAAACCCTCTATTGTAATATCTTTTTGTGGCTTTCTCATTTCCAAGCACCCAGTTCCTCTGCACGTCAATCAATTGGGTAATTCGTTTAAAATGTTTTTATTAGAGGCCGTCTATATACTGGGTCGGCTAACACATGAGGTATGTCAATTGAGCCCAAAGAGGACTGATAAAACTAGTTTGACGCCCTTATCGGAACTTATTTCTTTGAGCCAGAAAAGGGCATTGATTACTGGTTCGGGCGCTGGCATCGGTAAAGCAATAGCTTATCGGTTCGCCGAGGCAGGAGCAGACTTGGATCTCATCGATATCAACGAAGAAGGAATAAAAGCTGCGAAGGAAGAGCTGAAGGAGTTTGGCGTTAAAATAAACACTCACAAGGTTAATCTCTCAAAGAAAGAGGAAATAGATGATTTATGGAAAAAACTGGATGGAAGTGAGCCTGATATATTGGTGAATAATGCTGGGATTTATCCAACCAGATCCTTCCTAACCGTGGATGAAGCATTCCTAAGGGAAGTGATGGATGTTAATCTTAATTCGGTTTTTTGGATGTGCCAGCACATGATAAGAAGCAGATTGAAGAGGGGTGGTGTGATTATAAATATGGGCTCGATCGAAGCAGTGATGCCTTTCAAGGAAGACCTTTGCCACTACGACATCAGCAAGGCAGGCATAATGGTTCTCTCAAGGGCCTTGGCCAACGAATATGGCAAATGTGGTTTTAGGATAAATGTCCTTGTACCGGGCGGAATATGGACATCGGGAACTAAGAACTTGGCAGAGGCGCTTAAACTGAAGCTTGGTGTTATCAAATCAGGAATAGAGTATAGCATGAGGACTCCGGTTGGTAGATTAGGTGTAGCGTAGCAGAGATAATGACACTCGGGCGTAGCAGAGATAATGACACTTCTACTATGCTGCCTTTCGATGCAGGGACATGGCGAAAGCGACCCTTGCAGAACGGATCCGAGTTGTCCTCCTTTA
>Ga0315282_10008793_pt1 | contig 16248 bp, 21 predicted proteins | sample YL17G07_20_MG_FD_203693 | JGI IMG/M metagenome (GOLD analysis project Ga0315282, IMG submission 203693) | Sediment microbial communities from Yellowstone Lake, YNP, Wyoming, USA - YL17G07_20 | ecosystem: Environmental > Aquatic > Freshwater > Lake > Sediment | place: USA: Wyoming | collected...
TGGTGCGGAAGTATGGCTTTTTGAATCTTTCATTTTCAAATCGATTATGACCATTTTTGCCTTCAATGCCAGTATTTTCAATGTGTTATGCTATTTTGCAAGTTCAACGTTGGGACAGTAGTGATTTCAAATATAATATCTTTTACAGGGTATCAAGTCCTACAGCCTCGATTTTAACCTGGCTGTCCCCGATGAGCTTTACTGATATTACCCTAACTTTCTCCGGCCAGAAAGGCACCTTTAGGATACCGTCAGGATGAATTTGATTCATTTAACCCCTAAAATAATTTTCTAAAACCAAGCCCCACTTCTTCAAAATGGCTGTCAGCAGTTAAGGCATCAGAAATACCCTTTTCTTTCATTACTACAAAAGAGGAAAAGTCAAAAAATGAAATATACGGTTTGTCATAATACTTTTTGCTTAAGTTCCACGCCTTTTCCCATCTCCTCTCATCTATCCTTTCAAGCACTATTTTCCCCTCTTGTACAGCATCAAAGATTGCATCTATAAAGATGCCTACTTTATCAGGAGACATCTTCGCCCTTGAAAGTGTTATGGTTTCGGCAAGAACATAATCTGTTGTGACAGGTATCCCATTATTGATCAGGAAAGTCCTGTAAAAAGATATTACCTTTGTATGATGAGGGTCGTTCTTATTGGCGATGGCCACCCATCCCCATGTATCAAAAAATACTCTTTTCAGTTTTTGTTTATCCCATATAGGTATTTATCATGCTTATCAGCAAGGTCTGGCGGTCCTTCACAAATACCTACGATAGAAAGGAGTTTCATTGTTATTTCATCCATTACAGGCATTTTCATTTCATTTTTCTTTTCTAACAAAAATTTATCTATAGCTATTCTTACTAATTCTGCTACAGAAACTTTTGAATCCTGTTGTAACTTCTCCAACGCCTCTTTTTGTTTTTCTTCCAAAAACATTTGAAATCTTACTTTAGCCATACTTCCTCCTACACATATCATAAAAAAAGAATATGTGTATGTCAATATGTTTCACAAGAAATCTATATGTTAGTCCTTATCATTAATTATTATCGTTGGCACCACTGACATGCCGACGCGTAATACATGCTGAGGATCTGTATTTTTATCGAGCAGAATTTTTATAGGTATTCTTTGAACTACCTTCACATAATTCCCTGTGGCATTTTCTGGAGGGAATAATGAAAATACAGCACCTGAGCCTGCCATGATGCTCTCGATTTTTCCTTTGAACACCTCTCCTGGATAGGTATCCACTTTTATCTTTACCTTCTGTCCAGGTCTTACTTTTTCGAGCTGGGTTTCCTTATAATTTGCGACTATCCATATATCATTTAAAGAGACAACTGCCATTAATGGCTGGCCAGCCTGTATCTGGTTTCCAAGCTCCACGGATTTTTTTGTCACATAACCATCAGAAGGGGCAGGAAGTTTTGTGTATCCATAATTAAGTTCTGCTGCATTCAGTATTGCCTCCTTCTCTTTTATGACCGACAACTGTGAGGGCCTTGATGCCTCTGCTTGCTTTATCAGTGCTTTTTGAGTCTCAACAGCCATTTCAGACTGGTTTAACTGTTCTTCTGCTGATTTTACTCTTGAAACAGAAACTTCATATCCCGTTTTTGTATTATCATATCGTTCTTTTGGGATTGCCTCTTTTTCATAAAGATTTACTGCCCTCTTCAAGTCTATTTCTGCAAGTTTTAGGTTTGCCTCTTGAAGTTCGAGATTTGCCTTTGTTGCCTTCATTGTTGCGTTGAGCTCAGAGAGCTTCCGCTTTGAAGCCTCAATTCTGGCATCGATCTCTACAAGTTTTGCCTTTTCTTTATTCAGCACTGATGCGGCCTCTTTTACCTTTACGTCATAATCCACAGGGTCTATTTCGAGAAGGATGTCTCCCTTTTTAACAGGCTGATTATCCTCCACATAAATTCCCTTCACCGTTCCTGAAACTTTTGAGGCAATGGTATGTATGTGACCTTCTATATAGGCATCATCAGTTGTAATATGAGTAGCTTTATACCTGAGATAAAAGTGAACAACTACTGCACCGATCAGCGCAAGGGTGATAAAAACTATGACTGAAACCTTTTTCTTTTTATTACTACCTTTACCAACTGAAATATCCGAATTCGCAGAGCCCTCTTTCTTTATCTTTTCCACAGGCACCTCTTTTTTAATGTGAATACATTGATACTAAATCCAATCCTATTGCATACTGGAGTTCAGCTTGGGCACGTCTGAGTTCATACACTGCCCTGTGATAGTTTGTTTCTGCCGTTGTAAGAAGTGTAATTGCATCAACCACATCCGTTGATGTAGCAATACCTTCCTCATATCTGATCTTATGAATCCTCAGGTTTTCTTCAGCCTGACTGGCAGCATCCTTCGTTACCTGAATTTTTTCTATAGCATTTTTCAAATCAAGATAGCTTTTTTCTACCTCGAGTTCGATATCATCCACGAGTTTCCTCTTCTGCTCAAGGAGTTGCTCCCGCCTGTATATAACCTTTGATACTTCAGCCTTTGTGCTTCCACCGCTGAAAAGATTAACGTTCATGCCAAGAACCATAGACCAGTTGCCCTGTGGAAACTGGTAGCGGTTTTCAGTAAAATTGTATCCTCCCTGGGCAAAAAGTTTTGGATAGTATTCAGATTTTGTGGCTGTCTCTTGTAGATCGAGAATCTTTAATTCATGGTCGATAATCATTATTTCACTTCTCTCTGTTTCAGCTGTCTTCCAAGCCTTTTCAAGTTCAAGAGCTTCAGAGACATCCATTGGTACATCAATTACTCGGACTTCTGCATTTATTGGCCTTGCCAGGATATTATTCATCTTTGAGGCATTTGTTGACCTCATGTTTTTCATTGTGAGGAGCCGCTGTCTTGCGTCAGAGAGCATAACCTCAGCCTGGAGCAGATCGTTTTTTGTGATGACCCCCTCGGTATAAAGACTCTGTGCAACCTTGAGGTGTTCTTCAAACCTTTCCACCTCCTTCTGTGCTACAAGAATCATCTTTTCTGTCTCGAGGAGGTCAAAATATGTATTAATAAAATCAAGGGCAACGAGGTTCCTTATCCTTACTATATCAAGCTTCGTAACATCGAGTACGGTTTTGGATGCTTCATAACGAGAGACGTTAGCTCTAAAGTCATAAATTGTTTGATAAAGATTTATTCCATAGGATAGATAATCTTTTTGAGATAAGAATGCCGTTTGGGAGCCGAAAACTGTTCCTGGCTGATGCGCTAAATAGGTCTGGCTGAAAGAGGCATTGAGACTTGGCAGTAACTTTGATTTTGCTACTAACGTATCTGTAGAGGCGATATCCTTATTGAATGAGGCAATCTTTATAAGGCGGTTATTATCTGTCGCAAGTCTTAGTCCCTCAGAAATGGTTATTATCCCTGCAATATCCTCTGCAAAACAGTTACTGAAAAAGGAAAGAACAAATAGGGCAAGAAGAATTCTCACGAATACCTTATAGAGCGTCAAAGTTCTTCCGCATAATTTTTCAGAAAAGGCTGAATTTGAAGTATTTTTTGGGGTTATCCCTAATGTCTTTTGTCAGTTCGCTAAGCTCCATGATTGCGTTCTTTAAATCACTGGCAAGTTTTTTATCGGAGATCAAGTCGCCGGCTATCCCTTCGCCTGTCTCTATTTTCTGTAAGATAGATGATAGTTGTTGAGTTGCCTTGTTAAGATTTTCATACAATTCTGGATCTTCGGCGAGCCTCCTGAGGGTCCCCTGTCGTTGATTCAGTACAATACTGAACTCCTCTACGGAGGATGTAGCGGATAGCATTCTATTGTAAAGAGATGGGTCTTCTATGAGTTTATGAAGTGTACCAGAGCTTTCATTTATCTTTCTGCTTATTTCTTCTAACGATGAAGTCATAGCTACCAGTTTATTATAGAGGGATGGATCTTCTAAGAGCATCTTGAAGGTGCCCTTTCCATTTTCTATATCTCTGAGTATGGCTGAAAGTGTTTTTGTGGTCTCCTTTAAATTGTTGTAAATCGCAGGGTCTGTGAGGAATTTGGCAATTGTCCCTTCACCCCTTTCAATCTTTGTGACAAGATGGTCAAGTTTGTTTATGAAATCTGACATCTTTGCGATCGAGGAGGCGCTTGCCTCCACAACATCTTTCAACTCAATTACTGCTGTCCCCTTTATCATATCATCTGGTTTGAGTGGTTCTGCCTTGGCCGAGCCGCCACTGAGTTCTACATATTTGTCTCCAAGCAATCCCATAGTCATGACGCTCGCCTCAGAGTCTTTTCTCAGATACCCCAGGGCTTTCTTGTTTATGGATAAGGTGACTATTGTTCCATATTCTGGATGAAGGTTAATGCTTTTTACAGAGCCCACCTCTATACCTGATACCCATACTGGCGCACCCTCTCTTAATCCTTTAACATTTTGGATCTGTGCTTTTAGCTGCACTTTTGGAGATAGTATCTTCTCGATACCTCCCGCAAAGAATATGGCAATGAAAAAAGTACAAAGTGCAAGGGTTATAACGACACCTACTTTGAGCTTTGACCATTGGAACTGTTTTTTTATGTCAAACATCTCGTCCTCCCGTTTATATTTACGATATTGGCCTCTGAGATTTAAGATTTACTTCTCCTATAAATAATTGAATTTCGGGAATGGTCGTGTTTATCAGTTTCTCTTTATCTCCATCGAATATTATCATACCATCTCTTAAAAACATAAATCGGTCAGCTACTTTCATTGCATCAAAGACCTTATGGGTAACTATTATAAAGCCCCTTTCATTTTTGGAAAGTTCAAGAATCAACCTACAAATATTATCTGCGTTGACAGGGTCAAGTCCTGATGTTGGTTCATCATAGAGAAACATCTTCGGTTCATATGCTGCAAGTGACCGGGCGATAGCAACCCTCCTGTGCATGCCGCCACTCAGTTCTTCGGTCATGAGTTCTATCGCCTCTTCCACGCCAACAATCCGGAGTAATTCCCTCACCCGTTTGTCTATCTCATCTTCTGACATTTTTGTATATTCCCTCAAACAAAATGCTACATTCTCTTTTACATCCAGAGAATCAAACAGAGCTCCTTCCTGGAAAACAATGCTGAATTTCCTCCTCACCGGACTTAATTCATCTTCTGTTTTATTTGTTATATCCTCTCCATCAATGATGATACGTCCAGAATCTGGTCTTATGAGCCCCAGTATCAACCTAAGTATGGTGGTTTTCCCTTCTCCGCTTTCGCCGAGGATTGATACCCTATCATGAGCATTGATAGAGAAACTTACATCCTTCAGAACCTCTCTTTTACCGTAGGAAAACCAGACTCTGTCAAATACAATCATACTGAAAATCCGAGGGCATAAAGTAATATTCTTGTCAGCATAAAATCAGAAACGATGATTACGATCATCGATGTTACGACTGCACGGGTGGTTGACCTTCTGAGACCTATCGCTCCTCCCCTTGTAGAAAGCCCCATGTAACAACTAATGCATGCTATGAGATAACCGAAAATAAAAGGTTTGATAGAACCTGCAAAGACATTTTCAAAAATCAGGATTTCTTGAATTGAACTCCAGTAAAAAGTGCTACTCTGGTGACTTACAAAGGCTGCTATGTAATAGCCGCCAAAAAGGGAAACGGCATCTCCTATAAGGGTGAGAGCGGGAAGCATCACGAGGGAACTCAGTATCCTTGGGGCAACAAGCTTCTTAATAGGATCAACTCCGAAGACCCTGAGAGTATCCACTTGATGGCCAAGGATCATGGAACCCAGCTCTGATGCCATTCCTGCACCAACCCTTCCTGCAAATACTAGGGCAGCAGTAACGGGGCCAATCTCCCTGATAACAGAAAAGCCCACAATCCTTCCCGTATACATCTTAAGCCCCAGAGCTGAAAGTTCAGCAGACAGTTGAAGTGAGAGGGCCATACCGATAAAGAGGGAAACAAGAAGGATTATCAGAAAGGAGCCTGCGCCTGCATAGTCCATTTGTTCGATAGTATCCTTGAAATAAAAGGGTTTTTTTACGACACTGACAAGTCCACGGATGGAAAGAAGATAAAAATCCTGAAGGTCACTTATGGACTCTTTTATTTTTATGGTTTTCATCCAATCTTTACAAGTAACGGGGCGGGCTTGCGAAACAAAAACGCCAAGGTCGAGAGTCCAATTATGAAGCGTTTTTGTTTGCCTTTTGGCCTTTGCGCAAGCCTGTTGTTAAATGAAGTTTCGGGCATTCTTCAAATAGAACCGTCACCTTTCCTTTTTTCTGTAGAGAAGCCGTTTAGCCTCTGTTACCTGACGTTGTCTTCAAATGACGTACTTGATGTTTTGCTATAAGTTCCCTAACGGCAGAGACTAATTGAACAGGGATTTCTATTATGGCCTGAGACTTATCTTCATATGCTGCCTCATCCTCGGCCAAGGCTTCTTCTTCAGTTTGTTTTTCATAATGGGCAAGAACTCTCTTTACCCTTTTTTCATCCCATCCTTTCGGAAATCTACTTTTTTTCATTTTTTCTTTCGCCTCCTGCGTTTATATGCTGTTAATGGTTTGCCGGACAACTCAAAAGCAGTTATGACAAAGACACTTTCCGGCTCCGGGTCTGGAACATATATAACCCTAAGATAACGTCCTCCATTTGTCTGCCCCAAAGCAATTCGTGTCCCCTCTCTGCCGAGACGGTCTTCCCCCGGTTTTAATAAAACATCTTTTACTTCGCGCTCAAATACATTGTGCTTATAGATATGTGGAAAGCCTGTTTCGGGGTCGATATAATAACGAATATTCATAATTACATCATAAACCAATATTTGCCTTCATCACAATGGCAGTGCCGCCCGCTTCTTGTTATGTCCATGAACACAAATAATTGGGGTGTCGCAACCTGGTTGTTGAATAAAGTTTCTGGCGTTCTTAAGAACAGTAACGTTCCCATTTTCTCCTCATTTCCTTTTTCCAGTTACATGTGTGTTGTCTGGTTAACTGTCAAGTGCTCTCCTGACATGTTTCTGAAATTTATTTCTCAGAAAAGCTTATTTACTAAACTGGCAGTCTTCATTATATCATACTCAGAAAGGTAGAAAAGTGTCTGTTATATGTATTAGGTGATTGAGTTATGCTCTGTCGAGCTCATATAAAATTGTTCTTGCGGATCATGACTAAACCATCTATACTTGAGGGGTCTTATGAGGAGATGGATATCTACTATTTTTATAATGGGAGGGTCTTAAGGGGAGAATAGTTTGTGTTAAAATATCCCCCATATTTTATATATCTGGAGGAGCCATGAAAGATAGAAAAATAGTACTTCCCGAGAAGGAGATACCAAGACAGTGGTATAATGTCCAAGCAGACCTGCCAAATCCTCTTCCACCCCCACTCAATCCGGCAACAGGACAACCTATAACACCTGACATGCTTGCACCTGTTTTCCCCATGAATTTGATTGAACAAGAGGTTAGCTCAGAGAGGTGGATTGATATACCCGAGCAGGTCTTAGAAAAATACCTTATATGGAGGCCGACACCTCTGCACAGGGCATATTCCTTAGAAAAGTTCCTTGGAACACCTGCACGTATATATTTCAAAAACGAGGGTGTCAGCCCACCAGGAAGTCATAAACCTAATACAGCTATAGCTCAGGCATACTATAACAAAGTTTTTGGCATTAAAAGGCTTGCGACAGAAACTGGAGCTGGGCAGTGGGGAAGTGCCCTCGCCTTTGCATGTAACCAGTTTGGCCTTGAATGCAAAGTCTATATGGTACGGGTGAGCTATAATCAGAAGCCTTACAGGAGGATTATGATGGAAACCTGGGGGGCGAAGTGTGTGCCAAGTCCAAGCCCGGATACAAATGCCGGGAGGAAATTCCTTGCGCAAAATCCGGAACATCCTGGAAGTTTAGGGATATCTATCAGTGAGGCAATCGAAGATGCTGTGACTTCGAAAGACACACGGTATTCCCTCGGGAGCGTTCTCAACCATGTTTTATTGCATCAGACTGTAATAGGTCTTGAGACACATAAGCAACTCGCCATGATCGGGGAGTACCCTGACATAGTAATAGGATGTGCTGGTGGTGGAAGTAACTTTTCTGGCTTTGCTCTTCCCTTTGTCAGAGATAAAATACATGGTAAGGAATTGAAGATCATAGCGGCTGAGCCCACCTCATGCCCCACGATGACCAAGGGCCCGTATGTATACGATTTTGGAGATACTGCAGAGACAACGCCCCTTATACCTATGCATTCTCTCGGCCATGGTTTCGTCCCACCCCCTATCCATGCCGGTGGTCTCAGGTATCATGGCATGGCTCCTATCCTGAGCAGGCTTGTTGTTGATGGTTTCGTAGAAGCAAGAGCGTATGCTCAGCTCGAGACCTTTGCAGCGGGTATTACCTTTGCGAGAACAGAAGGGTATATCCCGGCCCCGGAGACGAATCATGCCATTGCATGTGTTTTAGAAGAGGCAAAAAAGGCAAAAGAGGAAGGAAAAGAACAGGTCATAATTATGAACTGGAGTGGACACGGTATTATAGACCTTGCTGCGTATGATGCTTATCTATCGGGAAAACTTGAAGATTTTGTATTACCAGATGAAGAGATACAGAAGCTCATAAAAGATTTGGAAAAGTTTCCAAAACCTGGAAAATAGTTTAAAATACTTTAAAGGTCTAACAATTGAACCATTAAACCGTTTAACTATTGAACATTTAGTTATGGAAATTTACTGTAATCAACTGGGAATGGTAATAGATTTTTCTTACTGTGTATCTACGAATGAAGGATTGCCTTGTAGAAATATTGTAGGTTGTTTCCAGGGAAGAATGGATATCATTACATTATTGAGAGAAAGATTTACAGAGGATGAATTAAAGAGGGCCTTCAAGGGATTACCAAAATCAAGGATAGAGAGGATAATAGAGTCTGTAAATTCTGATAGCTGAGCCCTAAATCTTATAGTAAACTTAAATTTAGCCTGCCTATGCAGCTTGCCCCCTTGCAAAAAAGCTATTTTTATGTTAGGCTTTCAATCCTAAAGGTATTACCCAAAATGTCGCGGTAACCTCATTTCCAGTAAGTCGGTAATTCAAGAACAGGAAGGGAAATGGTGAAAGAACAGGAGGAGAAAAGGAAAATATGGTAGCTACAATTAAGGAACTTCTTGAGGCGGGTGTACACTTTGGTCATCAGGTAAAGAGATGGCATCCAAAGATGAAGAAATACATTTTTGGCGAGAAAAATGGTATCTACATTATTGACCTCCAAAAGACACTCAAAGGGCTTGAAGATGCTTATAATTTTGTAAAAGAGGTGGCCTCAACAGGGGCTTCGATACTTTTCGTAGGTACAAAGAAGCAATCACAAGATTCTATCCAGGAGGAATCAACCCGCGCAGGTGGGTTTTATGTTAATCAGCGTTGGCTTGGGGGAATGCTTACGAATTTCTCGACAATAAAGAAGAGCATTGAGAGACTTAAAAAGATTGAATCTATGAAAGAGGATGGCACTTTTGATCTCCTTCCCAAAAAAGAGGTTGCTGCCCTTGAGAAGGAAAGGGCTCAGTTAGAAAGAAATCTCTCAGGCATCAAAGACATGGCGTCCCTTCCAGGGGCAATTTTCATAGTAGATCCGAAGAAAGAAAGGATAGCTATAGCTGAGGCAAGGAAGCTTGCTGTGCCGATCGTTGCAATAGTAGACACAAACTGTGACCCTGATGAAGTTGACTATGTGATCCCTGGTAATGATGATGCTATAAGGGCTATAAAACTTATAACCTCGAAGATGGCGGATGCTGTTCTTGAAGGGAGAGAAGTCTTATCAAAGAAAATGGCAGAAGAGGCTGAGAAGGTCAAAGTTGAGGAAAAGATACAGCAGGAAGAAGCCGAGGTAACAGAATGACAGCGCTCTCATCGGAAATGATCAAGGACCTCAGGGAAAGGACGGGGGCTGGTATGCTGGATTGCAAAAAGGCACTCGCAGAAAGTAACGGGAATTTTGACAAGGCTGTGACTCTGCTCAGGCAGAAGGGCCTTGCAACAGCAGCAAAAAAGGCTGGGAGGGCAGCCTCCGAGGGAATAATTGGCTCATACATTCATATGGGGAAGATAGGAGTAATGGTCGAAATGAACTGCGAGACAGACTTTGTTGCCAGGACTGAAGATTTCAAAGAACTCGTCAAGGATATAGCTATGCACATAGCCGCTGCAAACCCTTCATACCTATCGAGGGAAGATGTTCCACAGAATGTTATGGAGCAGGAAAAGGAGATATACAGGGCACAGATTACAGACAAACCACAGCACGTTATTGAAAAAATTGTGGAAGGGAAGCTCGAAAAATTTTACTCTGATAACTGCCTTCTTGACCAGATATTTATCAAAGATCCCGAACAGAAGAAGAGGGTTAAAGACCTGATTGCCGAGAATATTGCACGAATAGGAGAGAATATTGTCATCAGGAGGTTCATCAGGTTCCAGCTTGGCGAGACAGATAGGGGATGAGAGGATTGAAATACCGTAGAATACTTCTGAAGATTAGCGGTGAAGCCATGATGGGAGATAAAGACTATGGTATTGATTCATCTATCGCTGATTTTATTGCTAAAGAGATAAAAGAAGCAGTCTCACGAGGAGTTGAAATAGCAATCGTGATAGGCGGAGGGAATATCTTTAGAGGAGTAGAGGCCAGTATGAAAGGAATAGAAAGGGCTTCGGCAGATTACATGGGGATGCTTGCAACTGTTATTAATGCCCTTGCCCTTCAAAACTTCCTTGAAAAGCACGGTATTCCAACAAGGGTCCAGTCGGCGATTGAAATGAAGGAACTTGCAGAGCCATATATAAGGCGAAAGGCAATAAGACATCTGGAAAAGGGGAGAACGGTTGTTTTTGCCGCGGGTACAGGAAACCCTTACTTTACAACTGATACAGCTGCAGCGTTAAGGGCAATGGAAATTGGAGCAGATGTAATACTTAAGGCAACAAAGGTAGATGGTATATATTCTTGTGATCCTGTAAAAGACCCTAGGGCAAAAAAATATGATACCATGACTTACATTGATGTCCTGAAAAGGGGACTCAGTGTTATGGATTCAGCTGCTGTATCGCTCTGCATGGATAACAATCTCCCTATCATCGTATTTAATCTGAGGGGCAAGGGTAATATAAGAAAGATTATAGAAGGGACAAAGATAGGGACTCTTGTAAAGGGGAGTAATGGAACAAGAGTTAAAAAGAAAGACCACTGAGCGGATGGCTGGTGCCATCGAAGCCCTGAAGAAAGAATTCGCCTCAATCAGGACAGGAAGGGCTTCTTTAGCACTTCTTGATGGAATAGTAGTTAATTATTATGGTGTGTCAACTCCTCTTCAACAACTTGCAAGCCTGAGCATACCCGAGAGCCGACTGATAGCTATACAGCCTTGGGACCCAAAAATCATTCCTGACATCGAAAAGGCTATTATGAAATCAGACCTAGGCATTACACCTGTGGACGATGGCAGGATGATAAGGATACAGATCCCTCCCTTGACAGAGGAAAGAAGAAAGCAACTCGTGAAGGTTGTAAAGAAAAAGGCAGAAGATGCAAAGATAGCAATAAGGAATATCAGGAGAGACACAATCGATGAACTTAAAAAACTTGAGAAAGAAAAACACCTCAGTGAAGATGATGTCAAGAGATCCCAGGATGAGATTCAGAAGATTACAGACTCTTATATAACCAAGGTGGATGAAGTTTTAAGTCACAAGGAAAAAGAAATCATGGAGGTTTAAGATTTAAAAAAAGACAATGGCAGGGGAAAAAATTAAAAAGAATCTAAGCAGTAAGTCTCGTGGAAAGGTTGCCAAGAAGATTTCTCGTGGGGGTAAAACGAAAGGGAGGCAGGAAAGAAAGGCAAAGGGAGTTAAAACCACCAAAAAGGGTAAGACCTCCCCAAAAAGTAAAGTCATCCAGAAAGTTAAGCCGCGTAAAAAAGTCAAAGTCCCAAAGAAGGTTAAAATCCCAAAGAAAGTTAAGGTAGCAAAAAAGGTTAAGGTTCCTGTAAAGGTTAAGGTTCCCCAAAAAGTTAAAGCCCCTAAAAAGACTGAAATCCAAAAATCAGTAACCAAGGTTCCTATCAGTAAGAAGGCAGAAGAGGCAAGAAAGGCTGCACTCAGAAGCTCTCTTATCAAGAAAAGAGAGGAGATCGTAAAGGAAGCAAAGTCCGAAATATCCAAATATATAAGAGGCGAAACAAAACAACTTGTTGATACGGCCCTGGATAATGGAGATTGGTCTGTTGTTGACCTTTCAGAAGACATCAGTCTGAAACAGTTAAGCACTCATAGAGAGACACTTCTCAAAATAGATGAGGCCATCAGAAAGATCGCTGAAGGAACATATGGCAAGTGTGAGGATTGTGGAGAAGGTATCAGTGTAGAAAGGCTTAAAGTCCTTCCCTTCGCAATCTATTGCATAGATTGCCAGGAAAAAAGAGAGCAACTTGAGGGGTTAGAGAGAGAGAGAAGATCAATAGAGTAGCAGGTTTCTTGATTTTGATTACTGGCATTCATTGAATCCCTAACGCAAGGACCTATATGCAGCTATCTCGAGAAACCTGGTATACTTCGGAAAGTATTTCCCTCGCCCCCTGAGAAAGAAGATCTTCTGCGAGCTTAATGCCAAGGGATTCATAGTCGTCAGGGCTTCCTTCGATATGCCCTCTTACAATCCTTTTACCATCAACACTCCCAACAAGACCATCTATAACAAGTAATCCCACCTTGCACCCCTTTACTAAAGGGGGGCAAGGTGGGGGATTATTGTCGATTCTCGCATAGGCAGCGATTGGTACCTGACATCCTCCTTCGAGTTTCTTCAGAAAGGACCTCTCGGTCCTCACGCATCTTGAAGTCTCTCTGTGGTCTAAAGCCCCAACTAATTTATTGATGATCTTATCGTCAATCCTGCACTCTATTCCTATGGCACCTTGACCTATTGCAGGAAGGCATAACTCGGGTTCAAGGATTTCTGTTATTCTTTCAGCCCATCCTAATCTCTTTATCCCTGCAACAGCTACAATGATTGCATCAAACTGTCCTTCATCGAGCTTCCTGAGCCTTGTATCAAGGTTTCCTCTCAGCTGTACCATCTTTAAATCTGGTCTGATATTTAAAAGCTGACACAACCTTCTGAGGCTACTTGTTCCCATAATAGCTTGCTCAGGGAGGGAATATAGTAATGAGTTACTAATCTCCCCACGCCCCCCTTTAGTAAAGGGGGGCGTGGGGAGATTAGACTTCCGACTTCCGACTTCCGACTTCCGACTTATTATCAAGGCATCCCTCGGATCTTCCCTTTTACATATAGCTGCAAGATGCAGTCCCTCTGGGAGCTCTGTCGGGACATCCTTCATGCTATGAACGGCTATATCAATTCCACCTCTCAGGAGGGCTTCCTCTATTTCCTTAACGAAAAGCCCCTTTCCCCCAATCTTTGCAAGAGGCACATTAAGAATCTTGTCTCCTGTTGTCTTTATCTTAATGAGACTTACTTCGATCTCCGGGTATATCTTTTGCAGCTCTGATTTCACCCATTCTGCCTGATAGAGTGCGAGCTTGCTACCCCGGGTACCAATATTTATTCTATTTACCTTCTTTTTCATACTCTTCAATCCCATAGAGTTTTTTAATGATAGCTATCATGAGATCTTTATCTTCAGGATCTTCTTTGAGAGCCACAGTAGGCGGATGGATAAGCTTGTTCATAATTGCAGAGGCCATATATTCGATAGCCTTTTTCTGTCCTTCCTCCATATCAGGGAACCTGTTCATAAGTTTCTCGAATTCTTCTCTTTTAATCTCCTCTGCCTTCTCCCTGAGGGCAACAATGGTTGGCACAGAATCAAGAGAAGACAACCACTTGAGAAATGGCTCGATCTCTTCTTCTATTATCTTTTCTGCCTTCTCCGCCTCTTTCTTTCTTTCGAACATATTTGCATCAACAATCCCCTGCAGATCATCAATATTGTAAAGATAGACATTGTCCAGGTCGTTTATTTTAGGGTCAATGTTTCTTGGAACAGAGATATCGATAAGGAAGACCGGTCTTTGCTTTCTGTCTTTCATCACCCTCTGCATTTGGTCTTTTAACAAAATATAATGTGGAGCTCCTGTTGAACAGATGACGATATCAGAGCGCACCATCTCCTGGAGAAAATCATCCAACTTGACCGGCCTGCCATTAAATTCCTTAGCGAGTTCACAGGCCCGCCCGTAACTCCTATTTGCTACAATAACTTCCTTTACACCATTTCTCATGAGATGTCTCGCTGCAAGTTCGGCCATTTCCCCTGCACCTAAAAGCATGAATACCTTTTCTGAGAGGTCAGTAAATATCTTTTTTGCGAGTTCAACAGCAGCAAAACTTATTGAGACGGCGTTCTCAGCTATTCTTGTTTCTCTCCGTACCCTTTTTGCAACAGAGATAGCCTTTTTCATTAGTCTGTTAAGAAGGATGCCCGTCATCTTTTTCTCGAGGGCTATTTCAAAGGCCTCTTTCAACTGCCCGAGGATTTGGGGCTCGCCGATGACCATAGAGTCAAGGCTCGATGCAACCCTGAAGATGTGTCTAATGGCGTTGACATCATCATGGATATAGAGGGCCTTATCCAACGAAGCCCTGTTTATATCATGGAATTCCGACAGGAAGGTCTTTATCGATTCAGATGCCTTTACAGTATCCTTTACATTCGCATAGAGTTCTACCCTGTTACAGGTAGAGAGAATCACAGCCTCTTCAACCTCAGGGAGTTCCCTGAACCTTCTCAGTCCCTCTTCAAGTCTGGATTCATTGAAGGCCACTTTCTCCCTGACTTCAACATCTGCAGTGTTATGGTTGAGTCCTACTACAATGATTTTCATAAGAATACATGGAGGCCTTGCCTGAGTACTTTAATGCCAAAAAAGGCAGCAAGGATTAAGAGAAATCCTAAGATAGATAATATAGCGGCCCTCTTGCCTCTCCACCCTGCAACAAGCCGAGCATGGAGAACAATGGCGTAAATGAGCCACGTTGTCAGCGACCAGACCTCCCTCGGATCCCATCTCCAGTAACTTCCCCAAGCACTCTCTGCCCATAAGGACCCCGTGATTATTGCAAGTGTCAGGAGAGGGAACCCCAGGGTAATGAGTTCATAATTCAATGCATCGAGGGTCTGGAGGCTCGGCAGTTTTCCAAAAATCCTCCCCCCGAGGTGTTTAGACTTCACGTAGTGTTCCTGAACAAGGTACATAGTTCCTACCCCAAAGGCAAGGGCAAAAGCAGCATTGCCGAGAAAGGCAACAACTGTATGAATAATAAGCCAGTAACTCTGAAGCACAGGGCTCAGAGGTCTTATCTCTTGTGGTAACATTGAAGATGAGAGCATCAGGACAAATACAACAGGCATTACGAAGGAACACAAGATGGTAACTTTGTACCGAAACTGGAGAATGAAGAAGATGAGAACGATGCTCCAGGAGAAAAAAGATGTAGATTCATGGAAATTCGTTATAGGGATATGACCCGCAGCAATATAGCGATAGATGATATTTGCGGTATGTAAGGTAAAACCAACCGCAATAAGGGAAAACATAAGATGTGATATGATCTTCTTGTCTTTGAAGAGATCTATAATGCTTACGATGGTAGCTGCGAAATAGAAAATAAGGGCCAGTGCAAAAAGGATTGTTCCCATCAGAAGCAACCAAGCTGGCAATTGGTGATCTTTACATGAAGGTTGTCAGCAGCCTCACCAACATCTTTGTAGGAAACACCGAACTTCTCTGCAATCATTCTCGCAGTGGAGCAAGGAAGTTTACCCCCGATAGCCTTTTTCTTGATCTCCTCTGCCACTTTTTCTTTCACTTCGTCCAGTCGCATTTTAACAAGTTCCTCCATAGTAGGAAACCTTAAATCTTTTACTAAAAAGCGTCATTAAAGTACCAGGGCTTATAGAAACATTTTACACTATCAATTTTAAAAAACTCAATTTGACTGTCATATATGGGAGTCGCAAAACATTAGTGTGACAAGTTTAAGCTCATTATCTAAACCCGAATTACGCAAAGATAATTATAAAACTCTTGTAGCCGCAGGCTTTACAGGCTGTCCGACAATTCACAAATTACTTGGTGGTAAAATAGATGACAAAACGAGATAAAGGAGTATAACACATGGCATATATTCAGTCGTACCAAGGGCAATCATGGT
>Ga0315282_10008794_pt1 | contig 16247 bp, 12 predicted proteins | sample YL17G07_20_MG_FD_203693 | JGI IMG/M metagenome (GOLD analysis project Ga0315282, IMG submission 203693) | Sediment microbial communities from Yellowstone Lake, YNP, Wyoming, USA - YL17G07_20 | ecosystem: Environmental > Aquatic > Freshwater > Lake > Sediment | place: USA: Wyoming | collected...
TCGATGATCCACTCCACCGTTTCGCCGCGCTCGAGCTCCATGGCCTGGGCGACGGCGGCGGGGAAGTTGATGAACCACTGCTGACTGTTCTTGCGGCGGATCACTTGGACCTTGACTGGATATCCCAGGGGTGGGGCCTCCTTTCGTAAACTAGTTATATTACTAGTCACCGAGCCAAAAAAATCAAGCGAAAAACGCATCGCATCACGAAAAACACGACCGACGTATAGTGAATGGCAAAACATCAGCGCCCCTTCGGGGCCGCCGAAAGTCGCGCATGCCGGCACGCACCCTAATTTAACCCTTCTATTGTGTTGAGGTGTACTCAGTTGCGAGCCAATGCCGTCGCGGGTAGGTGCCAGAAGGATCGCCAGTACTTTTGGTCGGTCTCGAAGACATCAATTCGATCCTTGGCCAGATCAAAAGACGCGGGCAGGATGCCGAATCGCTTCATCTCGCGCACGTACTGCTGGTTGGGTTTGAAGCCGGGAGTGCCGAAGCGTGGCTGGGCATCCATCGCCGTCTTGCACCTTTCGATCGCCGCCAGAAGACGCTGGTAGTCGGGATCGTTTTCGCTCTCGAACACCTTGCCGCAGCTGCCATAGCCGCCCGCCTCTTTGGACAGCGGACCGAGCAGCAGCGGAGACAATTCGGGCCGCGTGAAATTCAGAAGAATGTTGGGGCTGAAGCGCGCGATCGGATCGTTGGGAAAAACCACCCGCTCGTAGATCGCGGTGGGGCGGCCCAGGTTCTTGTTCCTCTCCCGGGTCATCGGATTGAAAGGAAGAAGCATGCCGCTCTCCCGGTTACTATCGCCCGGCGCATGGCACTGGCCGCACCGGCGCGCCAGGATTCCTCCTTCTTCGGTGAACGCCCCGCGAGACGCCAGGCCTGCGACCGCTTGCGCCTGCTGATTTCGCAGTGCCGCATAGGTGCCCGCATACGTCGCGCCGCTTTCGATCCACAGCCACAGCGCACGCCACTCGCGCGGCGAGATCTTCACGTCGTAGTGGCTTCCATCCACCTTCTTCAGCAACGCGCTCGCCGAGCTGCCGATCGTGCGCGGCGGCTGATTGCCAAGACCGTTACGACCATCGGCCACCTGCAAATTCGCGAGAAGGCTGAAATAGCTGTGCGACCAGTTGGGCCCAAGATCGCCGGCCAGGATGACCTTGCCTTCGCGTTTCTTGTAGGTGTGACACTCCACGCAATGCCGGTCGAGAATCGGCTGGACGTCGCGATTGAAATCCATCACGTCGGGAAAGCCGTCGAAAGGCTGGATGCGGCTGGGTGGGCGCCGCAGGGCCTGAAGCGACGCCTTGCCCCGGGCATCGAGTGTCTTCTCGCGCCGTTCGTGACATCCCACGCAACCGATCGCTTCGCCGGGCATGACATTGGTGAAACTCTGCATGCGCTTGACCGAGAGGTCGTTTGCGTCGAGGGCGACAAAGAACACCTGCCGATAGGCCGGCGCCTCGAAATAGGCCGAGCCGTCTTCTTCGACGGGAACAGTCCCCAGCACTCGCTCCAACGTGAACGTGCCCAGCCAGGTGAGCAGGTCGGGTCCACCGCTGAAGTTCACCTGCTTGGGAAGCGATTCCAGCACCAGCAGCTTCTGGATGTCGCCGCGTTTGACCCCGTCCATATTGCGGCCATTGTAAACATCGGCGAGAATCATCCGCCCCGTCGCTTCCTGCGGATTGACGTGGGAAGGGATGATTCGCTCGCGTGTCCTGGGCACGATCGGGCGCGGCTCGTGCACGGCCCCCGGTCCGGCGAGCGTGTAGAGCACCTCCGTCCTTCCGTCGCCGTCCATCAACACGAGCTGGTTGCCTCTGGCGACGAGAATGCAGTCCTCCGACAGCGCGTAGGGGTCTTTGATGAGATTGCCTTTGTGAAGAGCGCGCGCGGCCGAGAGGTCATCCGGTCCTTTTTCCGGCGCGACGATTGTGGCGACTCCCGCGTGGTCCTTGACGCCGTGGCCGGGCGAAAACGAGGCGACGATCCGGCTGGTGCCCGGGATCGGTTTGGCGTCAATCATCACGATGCCCGGATGCATGTTGCCGTAATAGATCGTCGGGTTCGTTCCGTCGGGATTCATGGCCCAGAGATGATGGAACTCCACCTGGCTGCGGTCCACATACTCCCAGCGCGTGTAGAGGATTCTGCCGTCCGGAAGCATCCACGGCGTGTTGTCGTGCTCGGTGTTGGCCGAGACCCGCCGGATGTTGCTGCCGTCGGCATCGCAGCGATACATCACGCCCACCTGCGTCATCCAGCAGTTGACCCAGCATCGGCAGCGCGTCGAGACAAACACGATCCCGCCGTCGGGCAGATAGGTCGGCTCGTAGTCGTCAAAGTTGCCGGACGTGAGCGGCTTCAATCCCGAGCCATCCACATGGATCTCGCAGAGGTGGTAGTATTCGGAACCGGCCTTGCGGTAGGAGAAGAGGATCTTCTGTGCGTCGTAGTGAACCTGAGGATCGCGAATCGAACCGCCCTGTGCGTCGAGCAGGACGGCCACCTTGCCCGTCTTGACGTTCAACTGGCGGAGCGTGCCGACGTCGGGCATCCCTTTTCCGGGATATGCTTTGTTGTTTTCGTCGTCACAGTAATAGCCGATGTTCGCATACCAGTGAGGATCGTCGTAGGGGAGACGCGTGGCGAAGACAATCTCTTCCACGTCCTTCATCGGGCCGGCGAGCGCCGCCTTGAGCAGCGCGGGAGACGCGGCTTTTTTCGCCGGGGAGGGCTTCTCAGCGGCAGAGGCCGATCCGGCTAAACCAACGCATACAATGGCGAGGAGCAGTCTGGAGAATCCGGCGTGCATGGCTGCGACCCTGACCTCCTGGGGTGCGATTCCTGCATTCAGGCGGTTAGCCCAAGCGCGCCGTTTGAGCAATACAAATCTGACGGGAACGAGTCCTTTATGAGGGAGTTGCGAAAAGCAAAGTGGCGCGGGCTGTCAGCCTGTGAATCGTGCGGAAATCGGACAGATACCCCTTTGCAGCGCCCGGTCTTTACGCCAGCCGATCTGCAACATCGCTTTTCGCAACTCCCTCGTCCTCTATGCGCCGCGCTGACAAAAGAAATCCGGCCGGAAAGCGGCTTCCGGCCGGATTCAGAACAGTCGGTGGACTGTGTGGATTGACCCAGGCTCCCTCCCGGCCAATCCTGTACAACAGCCGCCGATGGCGGGAGTTGGCCTAGGTCACAGCCACCTCGCTGCAATCCGGTTTACTCAAACTGGACCACCTCCTTTCTCAGCATTAAAATCAGTAGGGCGCGGCACGCGCCGAGTGTCAACGAAAAAACTCCTGACGCGAACGCGAGTTCTCTGGAGAGGAGAAGAACGGAATAACGGGCCCGCAGATTCCGCAGCTGGCGCAGATTCGGACGAAAAGCAGAAACCGACCGATCCACCAAAACCACGTGACGCTTGACCCGGCGAAGTCGCAAGGGTATCAGAAAACTGTTTTCAGCGGGCAAACGGGTGAGAAGCGGCGAGGAAACGCGCGGCCACTCGCCGGGAGGACTTAATGCGCATCGCGATGACAGGGGGAGAGGGTCCGATTGGCCGCGCGCTTCAAAAGGTGCTGGCGGCACGAGCGATTGCTTCTCGCTCGCTGCTTGCCTCCGAACCTCCCCCCGACACGGTGATCCAAGGCGAGTATGTGGTTGGCGCGGAAACCGACTTGGCCACGTTCGAGAGGTTGCTCGACGGCGCCGACGCCCTGATTTATCTCGGCCGGCCCATTCCATCGCCCGATGAAGAGGCCTATCGGGAGGAATTGGCGGCGATGGCCGCCCTGATCCCGGCGGTTGACCGGGCGGGGATCCCGCTGCATTTCTTTTCCTCAAGCACGGTTTTCACTCCCCAAACCGATTCTCCCGCCGCACCGCTCGATGAGGAAGTCCCCGTTGCGCCGTCATCGTTGCTCGGCATGGCCCATCTCACCTGGGAGCAAACGCTGCGTGCCTGGGGCGAGCACAAGGGCCTGCGCTACGTCACCTATCGTATTCCGACGGCGGTCCCGGAGTATCTCGTTTACAGCAGCATAAGTGCTCGCTATTTGCGTGCCGGCTTCAGGACCGGTGAAATCTTCTCCCACGCCTACGACGACGGGAAACGCTGGGGAATGTGCTACGTTCACGCCGAAGACGTGGCGCGCATGCTCGCCGAGACGATCGGCCGCACGGACCTCTTCGGCGAGGTCTTTCACCTGGCCGCCGACCTGTGGATTTCGGAACACGAACTGGCCGAGGTCAGCTATCGCGTCTTGTGCGACTTCATGGTTCCCTGCAAATGGCGTCCTCCCTCGGCCAACATTCCGACCGGGCTGGTCGGTGATGTGTGGTTGGACAACCGCAAGGCCAAGCGCGCCCTCAACCTGAACGTGGCCGACAGCATGCCCCGGCTGGTGACGAAGCTGCGCCTCTGGGTGGATGATTTCGGCTCGACGGCCCGGTTGCGCGTGGCCAAGGAAAGCGAGTCTTCACATTTTTAGCGCCGGCTGCGGGCAATCATGTCGGCCACCAGCCCCAGCACGAACACCTGCACGCCGCTGAGCACCAGGACCGCGATCGTTCCATCGAGTATGTGGTGGAAGAGAACCCCGTAGATGAGAACCAGCAGGCCGGCGGTGAGGAGGAAGGCCGCCGCGGGCAGGAACACCTTCAGCGGATTGAAAAACGTCACCGTGCGCACGATCGTCATCAGGATGCTGAGCGTGTCGTAGAGCGGGCGGACTTTCGACTGCTCGCTTCCGGTTCGCACCCGGAAGTCTATCGGGACGAATTCGACCACCATCCCCTCACAGACGTAGGCCAGCGTCAGCGTCGCCGTGAGCGAGAAGCGCGCGGGGCAAAGCCGCAGGAATCGCTCGACGTCGGCGCGCCGAAACGCCCTCAGGCCCGAATTCAGATCGGGAAGGCGCGTGGCCGCCAGGTAGTTTGCCGTCACGGCGAGAAGGCGCTTGGCCAGGCGCCGGTGCCACGGCCCGATGTTGCGCCACGAGGCGGCCTGGCGCGAGCGGTCGCCGATGGCCATGTCGCATTTTTTCATCTGTTCCAGCAGGCGCGGAATCTCTCGCGGCGGATAGGTCGCGTCGGCGTCGAGGATGACGATGATTTCGCCGGTGCTGTTGCGGATGCCCGTTTTGATCGCGGCCCCGTAGCCTCGATTCTCCCGATGATGGCAAACGCGGTCGGCGAGGCGTTCGAGCGCGGCGACGTCGAGCTCCGACGAGCCGTCGTCAACGATCACGATCTCATAATCGTTGCGCCCGCGCATCGCTTCGCGAATTTCGCCGACGCACTGCTCGACCGTCGCCTGCTCGTTATAAAAGGGGAGAATGATCGAGACGCCGAGCGGGCGCGGGGCGTTGCTCTGACTGCCGCGATTGTCTGCTACCGGCATTTTCTTGGCCTGTTTGCGAGCACGTGCTTGCGTGTTGCGACATCCGTGGCATGATCGTGAAACCGCGGGAATGGTGTCAACTGATTTACGTTTGGAGACTCTGTCGTAGCCTAGCCCCTTGTGGGCGTTCGTCATCTTGCCAGGAATCCGCCGAACGGCCACAAGGGCCTAGGCTACAACGGCCCTGACGGCGCGTGGAAGACCATCTGGCCGGCCAACGTGCGCGCGGAATTTCCATCATTTTGTCGAAAAGAAATGGGGTTCCGGCAGATAGACCATCAAAGGGCGTGCCGCAGAGAGAACTTGTCCGAAGGTCCCGGTAGATCTTGGCCGGTCGCCTTGGCCGGCTTCTCGCACTAGCGGTAGAGCGGCCAGTGCGAGGCGGCGCCCGGTCAGGTGTAAGTGGCGAACACGGCTAGCATCGGGCGCTGCATCGGGTTCGAGTGATCCTTCGAATAGAAATCGCAGTAGCCGGCGGCATACCGCTGGCCCGGCCATCCTGGCCATGTCACCGGCCAATGGGTTGTGTTCTGACCATCCTGCGAGAGCCGGAGGCCATAGTTGCTCGATGGCGACCAGCCCCACCGAATCGCCATCTCGGTCACGTCCCAGCTGACCCATGTGCCGACTGTCGAGGAAGAAACTAGCGCTAAAAACTTTGGGATGTCGGTGTCAAACGCTCCACCGCGTCCTCCACCGCTGGTCCACGGCGAGAGGTAGGCGCGGCTGGCGTTCCAGCACGCCTCGCCGAGATTGGCATACGAGCCTTCCGTGCCGATTCCCCGGCCCTCGCTCCAGGGACGGTTCACCCTGGCCGGATAGACGCGGTGAACCGTGCCGGAGGTACCGTTTGGTCCGCCCACCGGCGCTCGGTTGCGGCTGTGGAACAAGAACAGTTCAGCCCTTTGCACCACCATCGCGGGCGAAAGGCCCGACAGCTCGAACCGGATCAGCGGCATCCGCGCGTCGTCTATGCCCAGGTGGTTGTCGCCTTCCTCCATTTCATTGTTCCACCCGTTGTTCCGTGTGCCGCCATACCATTGGAAGAGCTCGCAGTCCTGTGTTCCGGCATAGCGTGTGTCGGGAAACCGACCTTGCTGGAACACTATCACGTTCATGGCGAACATCATGTTGTCGCCGCCGATCGGCAAACCTGAGAGCGAGTTGGTCAGGTCGTCCACATAGCCCGGGCCAAAGAACTGCGGCGCAATTACATTGAGTACATAGCGGGGCAGCACGATCGTGTAAGTCAAAGTCGTATCCGCCGAAAACGACGGCAAGGTCCACGTCACCGTGCTTCCGTCGTCCACCACGCCGCCGTGCGAAGCGCTGACGACCGTCCAGCTGGTCGGCACAAAGTCTTGGACCGACAGCGCCGCGGAAGTGCCGCCGTTCTTGAGGAAGATCCTGACCGTAATCGGCGCAGAGCTGGCGTAGATCGGCCCAGGCGGGAACGGAGGGTTCTGCGGCGGGAATATGCTGAGAAGGCTGCGAGTAGCATAGATCAGCGGGTTCGGAGCAATGCTCACGTTGCCGAACTCGGCGGTGGCGCTGCTGGCGCTCACGTGGCTGGTCACGGCGAGGCACGCCAGCACCGGCTGGCTGGTCATTTCGGTCACGGTGCGAGGCGACCCCGCGGCCCTTATCCACTGGCCCTGATACATGCCCCACGCTTCGACCTGGTTCCCGCGCCGCACGAGCATGAATCGGCTGGGCATGGTCACACCCGGCGCCGATTCGGTCGTGACCGCCGTCGCGCCGCTGCTCCCGACGTATCCGCCCCAATGCTGCGGACGATGCTCGGCGATGAAGCTGCGCTGCGTGCGCAGGAAACGGTTCGGCCAGTCCGCCGTGTCGGGATCATAGTAGTTGCGCAATCCCCCGATGGCCTCGGGCGAACCGCAGCCGAGGTTGTTGCGGATCATGAGGACGGCCTTGCACGAGGCGTCCGTCGAAACGCTGGTCCACTGGATCTCGCCGCGCAGGATAAAGTCGCCGCTGACTTTCTTGGCCAGAATCCGGCAGCGGTCGCGATCGTCCTGGATGCCGCCGCCTGCCGCGGTGAGCGTGTACTTGCCGCCGGCGAACTCGGTCTTTCCCGTGTGGCGCGGGTCGCCCGTGAGGATCGCATCGGGCCCGAACCACACCGGCAACGTCGCCGACTGGCTCGTCAACCGTTGCCCGATGAATGGATTGCCGATGTCGCCCGTCCAGTCGAAGCTGCCCACCGGACCGCTCGGTGCGAAGAGATAGCGATCGCGCCCGATGCCCCGCTGCAAATCCGTCGTCACCGTTCCGGTGCAGATGACGTCCCGGGTTGCGCCGACCGGCGGCGTCAGCCAGTAGCTCATCCGCGCCGAGTTGGTCGCTACGAGCGCCGCGTCCCAGTTGATGATGGACGTGGCGCCGCGCGCCGTCGTGGTCGTCAGAACCGTTGCCAAACCCAGCGTGGTCGCCGGAGTTCCGATGATCCACCCTTCCGGCGGCCATTCGCGGACCCGCACGTTGTCGGGATGGCCCGAGGCAGTCGTGATCCACACGTCCACGCGGATCGGCGTCCCTGCGGCGTAATTCAGATAATTGTTGATCACGCGATAGGCGGTCGCGGAATTCGCCGCTTGAGGCCGGGGAGGATAGGTGTAGCCGGGAGCGACCAGTTCCCAGCTCACTTTGCTCGGCGGGATCGCGATCGCCTGGTTGACGCCCGTCTGGTTGGTGCCCTGGATGCGGCAGCGGAATCCAAAAGCGCCCGATCCATTGAAAACCTTGACCATGACCAGATTGTAGCCCGTTCGCAGCGTGAAAGGCCCTCCCACCGTCTGCACTTCATTGGCAGCGCCCCAGTCGCGGTTGCCGTTGAGAGCAGGCGCTCGACGCCGTTGACGTTCACCACGATCGAGTCGTTGCTGCCCACGCCCAGATAGGTGGTCGTCGTTGCGCCCGTCTTGTTGTTCAGATAGGCCCAGGCATAGACCATCGTGTTGTCGAGACGGTTGTCGCCCTGGCCCAACAGATCGTTGCCTTGGTTGAAAACGCCGGTGTCCGGGTTGCCGGCCGTCTCGCCCCGGAGATTGATCGTATCGTCGGGATCGGTGTACTGAAAAATCGTCGGCACGCTGTAGCCATGCGCCAGCGTATTCCAGACAAACGAGTAGCTGCCGCAGTAGGGCGACGCGCAGTCGGTGTAGATCACGCTGCCGGTGATGGGGAGGAGCGAGTTCTGCGTAACGGTGCGGCTGGTGAGGTAGTCCAGACGAAGACTATCCGCGCCCGGTGCGCCGCCCGTGTTCTTGCGGTAGTATGGGCCAAGGATCATCCACGACTGATTGAACTGGTGGCTGTTCTGCACCGCCGCCGCTACCGTCGGCCAAATGACCGACATCGCCAGCACCACAACCACCGCGGCGACCGTGATCGCTTTCGTCCGGCTCCTGAAGCGCAAGCGCCCGACGCGGGAAGACTCACGCGCGCGCATTTGCCGGGATCGTGACTCGTTCTGGTCCATCGGATCACCTCCACGGAGCGAAGACGTCCGTTAACGCTCGACGCCAGAGTTCCGCACCCACCCAAGCCGACCTCGCTGATTTGGTTATCTCTATATTTCACTTCTTGGCGGCCGTCAACTCGAATACCCCGCGAAAGCGGTTTCTCTGATTTACGCAGATTGTTCCGCCGGGGCGGGGTTGTGGCAGGAAGAGGCTTTGAGGCTGTAAGCTGTAGGCTGCAGGCTGTAGGGCCTGCAATTCTTGCTTCAGCGGGCGATTCTCCCGGTCACACGTCTCCTGAAGAAGCCACGGGCTTTTCAAGCAGCTCTGAAGAGGGCTCAACCCTTTCTTCTGCTTTCCGGGTGTTTAGCCTCACCGCCTCACCGCTTCACCGCCTCACCGCCTCAATTCCTCTTGCTTGACAGGCGATTGACTGTTGCATTAGGAGACAGGCGGGCAAGACGGAGCACCGCCCCGTTTTTGCCGGCTAACCAACCACAAGGAGATCGCCATGCTAAAAAGTCTCACCAGCGATATTCGGATTCGGCGCGCGACGCCGCATTATCCGTTTGTCCGGGCGCGCACGCCGCTGAAGTTCGGCGCGGTCGTGGTCGAGGCGCTGGATTTCTGCCACGTGTGCGTCGAGGTCGAAAACCGCGCCGGCAAAGTCGCCCAGGGCTGGGGCGCGATGTTTCTCATGGACATGTGGGCCTGGCCCAGCGCCGCCGTCCCTCACGAACAGCGCATGGTGGCGATGCGTCGCCTCAACGGCGATCTCTGCAAACTGTTCGCCTCCTATGACGACTACGCCCATCCGGTTGACATTTTTCACCGGCTGGAAAGCGGGATGCGGCGCGCGGCCGAACAGGTTTCGCGCGAGCTGAAACTGGCCGAGCAGATTCCCTATCTCGCGACGCTGGTTTGCACCTCGCCCATTGATGGCGCGGTCCATGATGCGTTCGGCAACGTGAACCGCATGGACACCTATCACGGCTATGGCCGCGATTTCATGACCAGCGACCTGTCCACCTATCTGGGCAAAACGTATGCGGGGGCGTATGTCGGCGATTTCGTCCGCAAGAAACTGCCCGCGCGCGTTCCCGCGTTTCATCTCGTCGGCGGCCTCGACAAACTTCACGAAAAGGAGATCACCGACGGCGATCCGCACGACGGTCTGCCCGTTTCGCTCGACCAGTGGATTCGCCACGACCACCTCCACTGTCTCAAGGTCAAGATCCGCGGGACCGACCTGGAGTGGGACCTGGCGCGGATTCGCGAAGTGTCGGCCATCGCTCACGAAGAGCACAAGAAGTTGGGGCTGAAGGAGTTGTTCTTCTCGGGCGACACCAACGAGCAATGCAAGAGCCCTGACTATTGCATCGAACTGCTGACGAAGCTGCGCGAAAGCGATCCGCGCACTTATGGGGAATTGCTCTATCTCGAGCAGCCGACCGAGCGCGATCTGCACGCTCATCGGTTTGACATGCGCCCCTTGGCCAAGCTCAAACCCGTCATCATGGACGAAAGCCTGATGACGAACGAGGATTTCGATCTGGCGATGGAACTGGGCTGGTCGGGCATAGCCCTCAAGGCCTGCAAGTGTCAGTCGGCGGCGCTGGTGTTTGGCTGCAAGGCCGAGCGGCTCAAGATTCCCTACACCGTCCAGGACCTGACCAATCCCGGCATTGCGCTGATCCAGTCGGTCTCGCTGGCGGGCCATCTGCACACGCTCAAGGGCGTCGAGGCCAACAGCCGGCAGTTTTTCCCGGTCGCGTCTGTGGCCGAGGCGCACGTCCATCCCGGCGTCTTCAAGCTCAAGGATGGCTGCATCGAAACCGCTTCCATTCGCGGAACCGGCCTCGGCTATCGCTGGGACGAGATCGGCCGGAAGTTTGACGAGAGCGCGAAATAGCAGCGACTCCCTTGTCGGCCGGTGTCTGGTTTGCCGAATACCCGCACACGAAGGCTGTGCAGTCGTTCACGCGCACGGGAACGGAAACGGTCGCGGCACAGGAAGGAGAAAGGACGATGTTGGAGCGAAAGCGGCTGGGTTTCATCGGCGGCGGCAACATGGCCACGGCGTTGATTCGCGGAATGCTGGCCGCAAAGCTGGCGACCCCCGAGCAAATCCTGGTGGCCGACATTGATGCTGCCAAGACATCGAAACTTGTCGCCGCCCACGGCATCGTGGCCACTCCCGACAACCTCGAGCTTGTCAAGCGGTCCGACGTCGTGTTGCTTGCCGTCAAACCCCAGAACATGAACGCGGTCCTGGCGCAAATCGCGCCGGCGGTTCGCGACGGCCAGTGTTTCATTTCGATCGCTGCCGGTGCCATCCTCTCGCGCCTCGAAGGCGTGCTTGGACCACACGCCCGCGTTATCCGGGTGATGCCCAACACGCCCGCCCTGATCGGCTGCGGCGCGGCCGGCATTGCGCGCGGTCATGCCGCCACGGACGACGACGTGGTGCTTGCGCGGGCGATTTTTGAGGCGGTCGGCCTCGCGGTCGTTCTCGACGAAAAGCATCTCGACGCCGTAACCGCCGTGAGCGGAAGCGGCCCGGCCTATGTCTTTCTTTTTGTCGAAGCGCTTCTCGAGGCGGCCGAATGGGTGGGACTCGAGCGCGAGGTGGCCCAGGCGCTGGTCCGGCAGACCGTGTTGGGCGCCGCCCGCATGGTGAATGAAACGGGACAGACTCCCGCTCAGCTGCGCGAGGCCGTCACTTCACCCGGCGGCACGACCGCGGCCGCGCTGACGGTTTTGCGCGAGGGAGGATTTGACGATCTCCTTGTCCGTGCGGTCCAGGCCGCGAAAGCCCGCTCGATTGAGTTGGGGAAGTAGGACAGGTTGGCAACCTGTCTGTCAAAGAGGTGAGAGGCAAGCGGTTGGAGGTGAGGAACAACAGGGTCGAGAAAGCAAACGGATAGGACTGCTCGCAAATCCTGGCGGAAAAGGAGAGCGGGGCGTTTTGACCCGGTCACCACCGGAACTTGTGATGGCCCACTGAAGTTTGAACTACGCACGGGACAGGTCGGCAACCTGTCCCGCTCAAAACGGCGTGTCGGATTCGGCGTCTTCGATGGCGAGACGGACCTTGGAGACCAGGTCCTGGAAGTCGAAAGGTTTGACAATATAGTATTTTGTGCCGCGCTCGATGGCCGAACGTTTCCGCTCGCGTTCGGACAGGCCGGTCAGCATGATGACCGGAATCTTGCAGGTCGCTTCCTGCTCTCGCAGCTTTTCGAGCACCTCAAATCCGTCCATTCCGGGCATCATCACGTCGAGCAGAACGAGATCGGGGTTCTCGTCGCTCGCTGTTTTAAGTGCGTCCGGCCCATCTGGAGAGGTCAGGACGCGATAGCCCTCGGCCTGAAGAGCGGTCTTGACAATCAACAGCACGTCGCTTTCGTCATCCACGGCGAGAATCGTATATTGCTTCTTTTCCATCGTCATTTCCTATACATGGAATGGTCCGGCGCACGCACAGTCAGTATCGGCGGACCGCGCCCCGGGTCAAGGGCAATTTCTCGTTCAAGGCAAAAGTAAAAAGGGAAAAGGGAAAAGGAGAGGCCGGTGAGGCTACGGGCCTCGGAACGACTTGTCATCTCGGATATCCGATTCCCTCAACCCTGAACCCCGAACCCTGCTTTCCCCCCTGCGAATTGTGTTGCGTTCCGCGGGCGGGCCTGTGCTAACTTCAGCCTGCGCGTTCGGGCCGATCTCACATCCTACTTTAGCGAGGTGCACCGATGACAAGACGGAGTGTGGTGGTACTACTGTTGTTGGCATTTGTAGCGACGGGCGTCGCGAGGGCCGCCGAGCCGGCGCAGAAGATCAAGGTCCTTCTGATCACCGGCAGCGACGTGAAGTCGCACGAATGGCAGAAGACGTCGCCGGAACTGAAGGCGATTCTCGACAAATCGGGGAAATTCGACGTGACGATCGCCAACATCGTCGAGAATCCGAAGGTTCTCGAAAACGCCGACGAGCTCAAGGGCTACGACGTGATCGTTCAGAACTGCTACTATCTGCCCGACAAACCCCCGCTCAGCGACAAGGCGAAAGAAAACCTCCTGTCGTTTGTTCGCGACGGAAAAGGATTTGTGTGCTTCCACTTGTCGAGCGCGTCGTGGCAGGATTGGGGCGAGTGGCACAAGATGATTGGCCGTTGGTGGACCACCACCGCCCCCAAAGAACAGCGATCGGGCCATGGAGCCCGTGGCAAATTCATGGTCACTATCAAGGACCCCAGCAATCCGATCACCCGGAACATCAAGGACTTCGAGGCCGACGACGAGCTCTATTCCAAGCTGGCGGGCGACGAGCCGATCAACGTCCTCGTCGAGGCCAAGTCGGAGTGGAGCGGGAAGGTTGAGCCGCTGGTGTTCACCAAGGACTATGGCAAGGGCCGCGTGTTCCACTTCTGCTTCGGCCACGACGTCGCGGCGCTCCAGAATCCGTCGGTGGCGAGACTGTTTGCGCGCGGTACCGAGTGGGCGGCCACCGGCAAGGTCACCGGTGGCGGCAAAGGCAAGGGTGGCGGGAAGGACGGCAAGAAGAAAACTGCTGAGCCGGCCAAGGAGTAATCGCTGTGTTGGTGGTGATTCGGTGGCGCCTGCGAGGGTCGCGCTGAACGGCCGCCGAGGGTGAGTGGAATCGAGTGTTGGTGGGGGCGCGGCGCGGGCTGCGCCCCTACGTGTTCTTAGCCCTCCTGACGGCGGAATTCTCGTGCGCGATGTCAGTTCTGTATTCTGACTCCTGAGTTCTGTCTTTCAAGGCGGCCCTTGGCCGCAACCAAAGAGAACCAAAAGCTCCGGATGGGGAAAGAGTCCATCGCGTCCATTCCGTCCACTCCAAGCGCCATTGAGTCCCGTCCTGTTACTCTGTGGCGAGAGAAAGGGCAGCGTTTCATGACACGAAGAACGACATCACGGATCGTCGCTTTCGGCCTTCTTACAGCTTCACTTTTCTCAATCGGGTCGCAGGGTGTCGCCTTCGCTTCACCTTCCGAGACGACGTTCTATGTCTCGACCAAAGGTAATGATGCATGGTCAGGACGGCTGGCCGATCCGAATGCGCAGGCGAGCGACGGTCCTTTTGCCACGCTGGAGAAAGCGCGTGACGCGGTTCGCGCGGCCAAGCGTGCCGCCGGCCAACCGATCAAAGCCACGGTGTTTGTTCGAGGCGGGACTTATTTCCTGTCGCGCACGTTTCAACTTCGGGCCGAGGATTCGGGAACGACCGATTCTCCGATGCAATACCGCGCCGATCGCCGTGAGAAGCCGGTTCTCATCGGCGGGCGTGTTGTAGGCGGCTTCCAGCCTTATCGCGGCAAAATCCTCATGGCGCCCCTTTCCGAGCAGGGCTGGCGCCAACCCTCGTTCCGGCAGCTGTTCTTCAATGGGCGCCGGCAGATTCTCGCGAGGCGTCCCGACTTCGGCCCGCAGAATCCGTATGGCGGCGGATTCAGCTATGTTGCCGACGAGGCGGAAACGGGCAGCAGACGGAAGTTCATCTACACCCCAGGCTCCGTGGGCAAGTGGGCGCGGCCGAGCGAGGCCGAAGTATTCATTTTCCCGCGCTACAACTGGAACAATGACATCGCCCGGATCGAGGGAATTGATAAGGCCAATCGGACCATCACTCTCGCGCGCGACGTGTCTTATGAAATCCGCAAGAATGACCGCTACTACATCCAAAACGTTTTCGAGGAACTCGATTCGCCGGGCGAATGGTATCTGGACCGTGAGACGGCAACGCTCTATTTCTGGCCGCCCGGCGACCTGGCCGGTGGCGACGTGATTGCGCCGGTGCTCGATACCGTTGTTGAAATGGCAGGCGACGCTGGATCGGGCAATTCACCCCGGCACATTTCGTTCGAAGGGTTCACGGTCGAATGCTGCAACGGTACAGGCGTCGTCGTTCGCAATGCGCAACACTGCACGATCGCGGCCTGCACGGTGCGGAATTCTGGCGCGGCGGGAATCAGCATTGACGGCGGCGAAGCCTGCGGCGCGTTCGGGAATGATGTGTACGAAGTGGGGTCAACGGGCATTTCGATTTCGGGCGGCTCCCGCGCGACTCTCGCGCCCGCGCGCAACTATGCCACGAACAACTATGTCCACCACATCGGTGTTTTCACCAAGTCCGTTGCCGGGATCTCGGTGCGCGGCGTGGGAAATATCGTCTCACATAACCTGATTCACGATGGTCCACGCTGGGGCATTGTTTTCGGCGGCAACGATCACATTATCGAATACAATCACGTGCGACATGTGAACCTGGAGACCTGCGACACCGGCGGCATTTACAGCTGCGCGCGCGATTGGACACAGCGCGGCACGCAGATTCGATATAACATCTTTCACGATATTCTCGGTTACGGTTTCCAGAACGGTAAATGGGTTTCACCGTATTATGCTTGGGGAATCTATATTGACGACTGGAGCAGTGGAATCCGCATCTATGGGAATATTACTTATCGCACGCCATACGGCGGCGTGGACATCCACGGCGGTCGCGACAATGAAATTGAAAACAACACCTTCATCGAAGGCACACACCACCAGGTGATGTACCAGGCGATTGAGGAAACCCATGCGTCGGTTCGCGGTATGCTGCAAATGCTGAAACAAGTTAACTATCCAAAATATCCGGGTCTGCTGAATATGAACAATCCGACCCGGATGGCCAACAATCAATTCTTCCGAAATATCATATACTATTCCAAGCCCGATTCCATTTTGTATCGCCTGATGGGTTATGACTTCGACACGTGCAAATCGGACTACAACACGATCTGGCATTTCGGCCAGCCGCTTTTGGTCACGCTGAAAGACGTTCCGAAAGAAAAGCAATGGGACAAATGGCGCGAAATGGGTTTCGACAAGAATTCCATTATTGCCGATCCGTTGTTTGTTGATCCGAAGAAAGACGACTATCGGCTGCGTCCTGACTCGCCGGTGTTTGGTTTGGGCTTCAAGCTGATCCCGGTCGAGAAGATCGGCCCCTTCGCCGACCCGCACCGGGCGTCATGGCCAATCATCGAAGCCGAGGGCGCACGGGAGAAGCCGTTGGTTGCGCAAGACTAGCCCTAGAACCAACGCGTTTTGGCGCGTTGCCGAAACAAAGGCTTCTGAATCCCGCGCCAGACAAGGATATTCTGTAATTCGCCAGATAGCCGTTCGGCGGGCAGATCCGCATTTCCCGTGACGGGATCCCGGGCCGTAACCCATTCCGGCCGGAAACCCAACCGCCGCCCCGGGGAGCCAGCCATCCTCGTCTTGGAAGGGACAGCCATGGGGCCAGCTGACCGCACTCCACAGGTTGGCCCCCTGTTTGTT
>Ga0315282_10008795_pt1 | contig 16247 bp, 16 predicted proteins | sample YL17G07_20_MG_FD_203693 | JGI IMG/M metagenome (GOLD analysis project Ga0315282, IMG submission 203693) | Sediment microbial communities from Yellowstone Lake, YNP, Wyoming, USA - YL17G07_20 | ecosystem: Environmental > Aquatic > Freshwater > Lake > Sediment | place: USA: Wyoming | collected...
GCGCGCTCGGTACGACTTCGAGTGCCGCATGCGGACGAAGGACGGCGCATATCGCTGGTTCCGGGCGCGCGGCCAGGCGGCTTGGGATGCCGCAGGCAAGCCGCTGCGCCTGGCCGGTTCGATCGGCGACATCACCGGGCGCAAGCGGGCCGAGGAGGCGCTCAAAGAAAGCGAGGCCCGGCTGGCCGAAGCCCAACGCATCGCCCACATCGGGCATTGGACCGTGGAATTGCCGGGTTTCCAGGTCACCTGGTCTGCTGAGGTCTACCGCATCTTCGGCGTGCCCCCTGACCAGTTTGAGGGAACTCAGGCGGCATTCCTGAGCTTCATACATCCTGATGACCGCCAGGCTGTCTGGCAGGCGACACTCGACGCGTTTCGCCAGCACAAGAGCTACGCGGTCGACCACCGCATCCTGCGGCCCGACGGAACCGAGCGCATCGTCCACGAGCAGGGCGAGATCGTCTACGACGAAGCGGGCAAGCCGCGCCGCATCTTCGGCACCGTGCAGGACATTACCGAATGCGAACGAACCTTTCGGGCATTGTGGCGAGAGCGAGAGTTCATCTCGGCCGTGCTCGACACGGCCGGCGCATGTGTGGTCGTCCTCGACCGCCAGGGGCGGATCGTTCGTTTCAACCAGGCGGCCGAGAGGATATCCGGCTATTCATTCGCCGAGGTGCAGGGCAAGCCCATTTGGGATCTGTTGATCCCGCCGGAAGAGATGGAAGCGGCCAAGGCGACCTTTGGACAGCTCAGCGCGGGTCAATATCCCAACGGACTCGAGAATCACTGGGTCAGCAGGGACAGGAGCCGCCACCTCATCCAATGGTCCAACACGGTCCTCCTCGACCCGGCCGGCCGCGTCGAACATATCGTCGCGACGGGTATTGATGTCACCGAGCGCCAACGTGCCGAGCAAGCCCTGCAGGAGAGCGAGGCCAAATACCGCCTGCTCGTCGAAAACCAGACGGATATGCTGGTCAAGGCCGACACCGAGGGCCACCTGACGTTCGTCAGCCCGTCCTACTGCAAGGTGTTCGGCAAGAGCGAAGCGGAGCTGGTTGGGGCGGAGTTCATGCCCCGGGTCCACCCGCACGACCGGGAGGCAACTTCCCGGGCATTGACCAGGCTGATTCAGCCGCCCTACACCTACTATGTCGAGCAGCGGGCATTGACCGCGACCGGCTGGCGCTGGCTGGCCTGGTCGGGCAAGGCAACCTTTGACCAGCACGGTCAGTTGGTGGGCAACACGGCTGTGGGGCGCGACATCACCGAGCGCAAGCAGGCGGAGGAGGCCTTGCAAAGGAGTGAAGAATGCTATCGGGCAGTGGTCCAAGACCAGACGGAGCTCATCTCCCGCTGGCGCACCGACGGAACGAACACCTTCGCCAACGAAGCTTATTACCGTTTCTATGCTAAATCGCCGCAGGAGCTGGTCGGGCAGGATTGGCTGTTGCACGTCGCCGAAGAGGATCGCGAGGCAGTTAAGGAGGCCAGGCAATGCTGGCTTGCCTCCGTTACCCCGGCCAACCCTGTCACCATCTCTGAGCACCGCGAGGTAATGGGCACAGGGGAGAAGCGCTGGCTGCAGTGGACGCGGCGCGCCTTATTCGACGAGCAGGGTCACGTGGTCGAGGTGCAGTCGGTAGGCCGCGATGTTACCGAACGTAAACTCGCCCAAGAGGCGCTGATACAGAGCGAATACCGCTTCCGAAGCATCGCTGAACAATCGAGTGATGCGATTATGTTAACTGACGAAGGGGGGAACCTGATCGTATGGAACCGCAGCGCCGAACAGATCACGGGGCTGCCCCGCGATCAGGTGCTGGGCCGGCCGGTATGGGAGACTCACCTTGAGGTCACCCCGGAGGAGTGCCGGACTCCGGACAGCGACCAGCTGTACAGAAGGTTGATAACAGACGCTCTGGCAACCGGACGGATGGCGGAGCATGGCCAGCCAGACGAGATCGAGATCCGGCGCGCGGATGGCGTGCGCCGAGTAATTCAGGAGAGCGTCTTTGCCATCCCAGGTGGCCAGGGCTACATGCTGGCCGGCATCTCGCGCGACGTCACGGAGCGCAGGCAGGCGGAGGAGGAGGTGCGCCAGTCCAACCGGCGCCTGAGAATCCTGCACGAAGTTGACCGGGCCATCCTGGCCGCTCGCTCAGAGCAGACGATTGCCCGCGTGGTGCTGCGGCACATCCGAGAGCTGATCCCCTGCCAGGGAGCGGCAATCATCCGCTTCGACTTTGAGAGAGGTGAGGCCGGAGTAGTGGCCGCTAATCTTGCCGGCGAGAGGGACTGGCCGCGCAAGAGGCGGTTCTCGCTCGAAGGGCTGGACAAGGCCGTGGCCCGCCTGCGGCGCGGCCGGGCGGTTCGGACCGAGGACGTGCTGGCCCTGCCACAGCTGCCGCCCGCTCTCGAGGAAGCGCAGGCCAAGGGCATCCGTTCGATGCTGAACCTGCCGCTGATCACTCAGGCCGGCCTGGTCGGCGTGCTCAACCTGAGCGCAGATGCCCCGTCTGCTTTCACTGCCGAATCCGAAGAGATCGCTCGCCAGCTGGCCGCCAGCGTGGCCATTGGCATCCAGCAGGCTGACCTGTCTGGCCAGTTGCGCGGTCGCCTCAGCGAGCTAAAGACGGTTCATCGGGCAGGACGGCGCCTGCAGCAGTTGCACATGCCAGAGGCGCTGGCCGACACGATCTCCGAGGTGATCCGGGAATCCGTCCGCCATGACTATGCAGACGTGCTGCTGGTCGACCAGCCGTCGGGCCGGCTGGTGCCGTTCGTTTCCAGTGAGCGGGCGGCCATCACGGCGATCGCAGAGGCAGCCAAAGCCTACCAGCTGGCACGTGCCAGCCACCCGACCGCGAGCGTCACGGGCCTGGTGGCGCGCAGCGGCCAGAGCCTGCGCCTGGGCGACGTGCGCCGGGACAAGCGCTACGTTCCTCTTCATGGCCGGGTTCGCTCGGAACTGTGCGTGCCTTTGCGCGCCGGCAACGAGATCATCGGCGTCATCAACCTGGAGGCCCGCCGGTACGGCGCCTATGGCGAGGCTGAGCAGCGCCTGTTGGAGACCGTGGCCGTCCCCATCGCCGTCGCCATCCAGAACGCCCGGCTGTACGAACAGGTCAGCGCGGGAGGGCAGCGGCTGCGCGCCCTTTCCCGGCAGCTCTTGACGGCGCAGGAAGCGGAGCGCAAGCGCATTGCCAGCGAGCTGCACGACGAAATCGGCCAGGCGCTCACGGCGGTGATCCTCAATCTGCAGTCTGCTCAGCGCAAGCTCGGCTCGCCCACGCCGGCACTGCTCCACGAGTGTATCGGCGTGGTCCAGAGTGCCCTCGAGCAGGTGCGCAGCCTCTCGCTCGACCTGCGACCGGCGGCGCTGGACGACCTGGGGCTGGTGCAGGCCATGCAATGGTACATCAGCCGCCAGTCGCAGCGGGCCGGGTTCGCGGCAACCTTCAAGGCCACCCCGCCCGCGCTGCGCCCGGCGCCGGAGGTCGCCATCGTCTGCTATCGGGTGGTCCAGGAAGCCCTGACGAACGTCGTCCGCCACGCGCACGCCCACCGGGTAGGCGTTGAGCTGCTCCAGGGTGCGGCCGAACTGGAATTGGTGATTTGCGACGACGGCGTGGGATTCGACGTGGCGTACGCCCTGCAGCAGGCTGGCCGGGGCACTAGCATGGGGTTATTGGGATTGCAGGAACGCGTGGCACCGCTGGGCGGCCGAGTCGAGATAACTTCGACCCCAGGCTCCGGCACCCAGATCCGCGTCCGCATCCCGTGGCAGAGCACCCCATGACGGCGGGCCGTCGCCATGGCGCATGAGAATGTCATGCTGAGCGCAGCGAAGCATCTCGGCGTAGCCGACCGAGACCCTTCGCTCCGCTCAGGGTGACAGAATGACCATCTTCTGGGGAGGGTCCATGATGACAGTCATTCGCGTCCTGCTGGCCGAAGACCACGCGCTGGTGCGGGCCGGATTTCGAGCGCTCCTGCAAGACATCCCGGACATCCTCGTCGTCGGAGAGGCCGGCGACGGGGAGGAAGCGCTGCGCCTGGTGGCAGAGACCCAACCCCACGTGGTATTGATGGACATCACCATGCCGCGCCTGAACGGCCTGGAAGCAACTGCCCGGCTGAAGAAGAACTTCCCGCAGGTGTGCGTCATTATCCTATCCATGCATTCGATGGCAGAGTACCTATTGAAGGATTCGGGCAGTGCCGAACTGGAAGCGGCCATCCGGGCCGCCGCCCGCGGCGACGCCTACCTCAGCCAGGGTGTGGTGAAGCCGGTCGTCATGGATATCAGCCAGCACGCCGACGGTGAGCTGGATTCCTTCCGACGCCTGACGCCGCGCCAGCGCCAGATTCTACAGCTGATCGCCGAGGGGCACACCACCAAGGAAATCGCGCGGATGTTGAACGTCAAGACCAAGACGGTCGAGGTGCACCGGGCGCAGCTGATGCAGCGCCTGGACATCCACGACGTGGCCGGGTTGGTGCGCTACGCGATCAGGATGGGGTTGGTGTCTCCCGAGCAGTAGCGCTTCCTAAGGTCTTCGCTCATTTGATTCCACGGTCTTTCCTCACCCGAGCTCTTGAGCCTTTTCCTCTCTACGTCTAACGTCTTCTGACGATTGCGTAGGACCGCACTTCCGTGTAAGCTGAACATAAGATATGTCATAGCCTGCTGGTTCCTGTGCCATCGGTTGAGCGAATGCCGGCCGGTTAGCCTCGGTCGCCATGAAGGACGCAGCCATGCTCCCTTGCATTCTGGTCGTCGACGACGAGCCTGACATGTGCTGGGCGCTCCAGAACATGCTCGGCGCGGTCGACTTTGGGGTGACCACTGCCACCCGAGGGGCGGATGCCCTGGAGCTGGTCACCCACCACCCGTACGCGCTGGCGTTTGTCGACGCCAAGCTGCCCGACCTGGACGGTTTGGAGCTGGCGCTCTTGATCCACCAGCGCAGTCCTCAAACCAGCGTGGTGCTCATCTCGGGTTACTACTATGAGGAAGACCGGGCCATCAGCGAAGGCATGCAAGCCGGCCATTTCGCCGGTTTTATCGCCAAGCCGTTCGATCTCAAGGAGATTCGCGCCATTGTACAGCGCGTGATGCGGTGATGCCATCTTCGCGCATCCTGATAGCGGATGACGAGCCGGACCTGGTTTGGGCCGTTCGGCAGAGCCTCAGGGATGAGGGTTACGACGTGCTCACCGCGGGCGACGGCGTGGAGGCGATTGACCTGGCGCGGCACTGCCATCCCGATCTGATCACCCTGGACGTCGTGATGCCGCGCATGGATGGCCTGCAGGTCTGCCACTTCTTGCGTCGAGAGCCGGCCCTGGCGGCCATCCCCATCCTGTTCCTGACCGTGCGCAGCACCGTCGAAAATCGGGTGCAAGGGTTTATCGAGGGCGCCGACGATTATCTGGGCAAGCCCTTCGACCTGCGCGAGCTGAAGGCGCGCGTCCGGGCCCTGCTGCGCCGCCGCCAGCTGACCTCCGGCGCCTGGCCACCCGACCCGCCCGTTCCGCCACCGGTGAGCGTGGATGGGTTGACGCTGGACGGAGGCTGCCACCGGGTGTGCGCCGGGAACGTGGCCGCGCAGCTGACCGAGAGAGAGTTTGACCTCCTCCATTATCTGATCGGTCATGCCGGCCAGGTGTTTTCCAGCCAATGGTTGTTGGAGAACGTCTGGCATTACGGGCCTGGAACGGCCGACCCCGGCCTGGTGCGGTGGCACATCAAGAATCTGCGCGCCAAGATAGACCCGCTGCCCGGCTGCCCGGTCCACATTCACACGGTGGCCCGGCAGGGGTATGTGCTGGAGCAGGGTTAGCCGTATGGCTGCCGGGCGCGCGCTGCAGCCCACGCTGGCCGAGCTGTACCGCGGTTGGCCGCTGTTCTCATCCGGCCTGAGTCTCGACGACATGATGCCGCGCGCCCTGGAATGGGCGGCCCAGGTCACCCAGGCCTCGCACGCCTGCCTGATGCTGTTGGACGACGAGCAGCAGACGTTGATGGTCAGGGCCACCGCCGGGCCGTGCCCCGGCGCGTTGGCCGCTGCTCGCTTCAAGCTGGGAGAGGGGCTGGCGGCCTGGACGGCCCAGAACGGGCAGCCCATGCGGGTGCCGGATGGGCAGGATGTGCCCGCCTACCTGGCCGAGGCCTTTGCGCCGGCGCACCTGGCAGCGGCGGTATGTGTTCCCCTCCACGCGCAGGGGCACGTGCTGGGTGTGATGAACTTGATCCGGCTGGCCCAGGGGGCGCCGTTCGGCGAGCCGGCGCTCTGGTTTGCGGTCATGCTGGCCGACCGGCTGGGCATCGCGGTGCACCATGCCCGCCTGTCGATGCAGCTGGCGAGCCGCGAGCAGTTCGTCACCCGCATCCTGGAAAGTGTCCCCAGTTCTCTGGTGGTGATCGACCGCAGCCTGCGCGTCGTCTCGGTCAACCGCAACTTTCTCGACAAGGCGCGCCGCGAGGCGGCTACCACCCTCGGCCGCAAGATCGAGGTGATCTTCCCCCACGTGCTGGTAGAGACCATGCACCTGGACCACAAGGTGCGCGACATCTTCCGCACCGGCCAGCCCTTGGAGGGAGGCAAGGTCACCTATCGCGCGCCCGGCCTGCCCACCCGCATCTACTATTACCGGCTGATGCCGCTCAAGACCGGCGATGTGGCCGACCATGTGATGCTGTTGATGGACGACATCACCGAACGCGAGCAGCTGGGCGAGGAAGCACGCCAGGCCGAGCGGCACCTGGCGAGCGTCGTCGATTGCGCCAACGACCTGGTCGTCTCGCTGGATGCCCAGGGGCGAATCGTCTCGTGGAACCCGGCTGCCGAGCGAGTCTCCGGGCTGAGATTGGACGAGGTCAAACACCGGTATCTGGCCAGCCTGTGCGCGGCCGAACACCAGCCAACTATGGCCGAGATGCTGAGCGGGTTGGCCGGCGGCAAGCAGGTGCGCAGCATCGAGATCAACCTGCTGACGGTAGACCGCCAGGAGGTGCCGATCGCCTGGAACTGCTCGCCGATGCTCGACAGCAACGCACACGTGGTGGGGATTGTGGCTGTGGGACGTGACCTGCGCGAGCGGCGGCAGCTGGAGGCGCAGCTGTTCCAATCGGCCAAGATGGCCTCGCTGGGTGTCATGGCGGGCGGCATCGCCCACGAATTGCGCAATCCTTTGGGGATCATCTCGGCCAGCGCCCAGCTCCTCCTGGAGCGCCCTCACGACCTCGAATTGCTCAGCCAATGCGGCCAGAAGATCCATACCGCCACCCGGCGCGCCTCGTCGATCATCGAGAACCTGCTCAAATTCGCACGCCCGCAGCACGAGCAGGTGCGAGAGGTTGACCTGCACGCCGTGCTGGAGGAAACCATCCTGCTGCTCGCCCACCAGATGGCACTGCAGAAGGTGGCGCTGGTCAAGGCGCTCCAGCCGGGCCTGCCCTGGGCGTCGGGCAACGCGGCGCTGCTGCAGCAGGTCTTCGCGAACCTGATCCTCAACGCGTGTGCGGCCATGCCTGACGGCGGCACGCTGACGCTCACGACGCGCTCGGCCGAGAGCGGGCTGGCGGAGATCTCGTTCAGAGACACCGGGCTGGGCATCCCCTCCGAAAACCTGCCGAAAATCTTCGATCCCTTCTTCACCACCATGCCGGTGGGCCAGGGGGTGGGCCTGGGACTTTCCATCAGTTACAGCATCATCCAGCAGCACCAGGGGACGATCGAGGCCAGCAGCCAGCCCGGCCATGGATCGACCTTTACGGTGCGGCTGCCCGTCACGCCGCAGGGCAACGGTGCCAGCCAACGCAACCCTAACGCAGCGCCCACGCACGGCTAACGCTCGCCATGCCCATTCTGTGATAGCATTGAGGGTAGGAAGAACGCTAGGATCTCAGTTTTTCACCTGAAAGGAGGTGAACAGAATGGCAGTCGAGAAGACTATTGCATCCACCAGCCTGGCAGAAGTGGTGGACCGTATCCTGGACAAGGGTATCGTCGTGGATGCCTGGGTGCGCGTGTCGTTGGTCGGCATTGAGCTCCTCGCCATCGAGGCCCGGGTGGTGGTCGCCGGCGTGGACACCTATCTGAAGTATGCCGAAGCCGTCGGCCTGACCGCGGCCGCCGCCGCGCCCGCCTAATACCCGGCAATCCCAGGATGTGGACAGCCTACCCAATCGGTAGGAACCCAGGGCGGGGGAGCATGGCCGACCTGAACCCGTGGCGGCTCCCCCGCTACTGGCATCGAGGAGGTGACCTCATGACACTATCCGATACGATGCGCCAGCTCACCCAACAATTGTTGGCAGACACCGACGAACGCAGAGCGAGCGTCGACGATATCCGGGCCCACACGGCACAGGAGCTGGCCGGCCATCGCGCCGACCGCCAGGCGATGGCGCAGCAACAAAGCCAGATGTTGGCCGAACACGTGAGTGGGTTGCAGCGCAACCTGGCTGACTTGCGCCGCCAGACCGCCGCGTTCATGCAAGAGCTGGACACGGCGCACCAGGCGATGACCGAACAACAACGACAGGATCTGGAGCAGCATGCGGATGGGCTGCGCCACGAGGTGGCCATGTTTGTGCGGGACCTGGCTACCTCGCACCAGGCCATGGCACAGCAGCAACAGCAATCGCTGGCCGAGCATGCCGGGGACTTGCGCCACCGCGTGGCTTCGCTGCGCAGGGACTTGAGCGCGGCGCAGCGCGCTGGCGCCGCCGCCCAACGACAGGGTTTGGACAGCTACACCCATGAGCTGCGCCGGACCGTAGCCGGCCTGGGCGATGAGACCGTCGAATTCCTCAAAGCGTTGGATGCGGCTCACCAGACGATGAGTGCTGACCTGCAGAAGGATCTACGCGGACACGTGGCCGCGCTGCGCCACGAGGTGGCCATGTTTGTGCAGGAGCTGGACGACGCTCATCAAACGCTGGCCAGGGAACAACGCCAGCAGCTGCATGCCGGCCAGACGCAGCTGGCGTCAGCGGTGGCAACGCTGCGCCATCAATTCCAGGCGGAGCTGGGCGAAGTGCGCTCAGACCAGGGCCAGGCGCGACGGGTCTGGACCAGCGCTGCCCGGCTGATGGGGCAGCGCCGGAGCCGGCAGGCGGCGGCTTCACCCATGCCCGAAACGCCGGTCGAGATGCCCCTGCCGCCTTCAGTCGCCCAGCCGGCGGCGCCGCCTGCTGAGGAAGGCCCTCATGATGATCTCACCGCCATCCGGGGCATCGGTCCGGCTATGATGCAGCGCCTGAATCACGCCGGGATTCACACCTTCGCCCAGCTGGCCTCCAGCAATCCGGACGAATTGCGCAGGATGCTGGGCGATGTGAGCCGCCTGGCCCGGGTGGAAGAATGGATTGCCCAGGCCGCAGCGCAACCCGGGCAGATATAGTCGCACGCCGTAGCATTGGGGGCAGGAACGCCTGCTCCCAACCCGGATCCACCCGGCGGCAGGAGGAGTGCGCCGCGACAGGGCATCTGCTAGAAAACGGGCTAGGTAACGCAGGAGACAGTTTGGCGATGTACCTGGGGACACGCAGAGTTCGTTCAGCCGGCCGGACGGCCGGAAGCATCGAAGTAACCCTGCCGGCTCAACTGCAGGCGCTGGAAGGCGTGACCTGCGCCCTCACGGTGCGAGATGGGGCGCGGCCCGAAATCGTGTTGCAGCCAGATCTCTCGGCCGCTCGGGCCGTATTTGACACCTTGTGGCACCACCTATGCCTGGGATTGGGCGAACCGGACGCCATCGGTGATTTCTCGGTCGCCGATTTTGCCATGACCCTGTTCCCGGCCGGCTATTGGCAAGAGCGACCTCCGCTGGCTTACGCCGACGCGCTGGCTGTGCTGCGCCAACGCTCCGGGCAGGCGGATGGTGAACCCGAATCCCTGACCCGGCTGCTCGCCTTCCTGGCCGTCGCGGCTGCCCAGCGCCTCAACCTGCACGGCGTGTTGGCGCTGGCCTTCGGCGATGCGGTCACCTACCTGATGACCGGCAGCTCGGCCGGCCTGGGCACAGACTTCGAGCGCGGGATGGCCCAGCGCATCTTCACGGGTGCCGGCTGTGCCCAACAGCCGGGCCGGTCCCTGTTCGACGAACAGGTCTGGCAGCGGGCACAGCCAGGCCTCCGGCAGGTCTATCACCAGTTTTATGCCTGGCAGGATCGCCCCAAGAGCTACGCCACCGCCCGGGAGATGTGGTACCGGGCACTGACCCTGGAGATGGCGGCACAAGTTTTCCCCACGGAGGGCTACCTTGAAAGGAAATAGCGTTCAACATCACCCGCCCGTTGCCAGCCGTCCCGGCCGGACCAACCACCGGCGCACCGGCAACGGCCGAAGCGGCCAGGTACCCCCACCAGGCGCCGACCGGGTTGCCGCCGGCGACGTCCCGGTGGCACTCTCTGTCCAGGCGCGGCCGGACTTCGTGGAGACCGCCACCATCGTGGAGCTGACCCAGCGCGCCCTCGCCTACCTGAAGGCCGGCTTTCCGGTCCATTTCCGGGGGCCGGCCGGCACCGGGAAAACCACCCTGGCGCTCCACGTGGCGGCCCAGCTGGGCCGCCCGGTGATGCTCGTCGTCGGCGACGAGGACTTCGGCACCTCCGACCTGGTCGGCGGGCAGAACGGGTACCGCTACCGCAAGGTGGTGGATCGTTTCATCCACTCCGTCTTGAAGTACGAGGAAGATGCCAGCCAACAGTGGATGGACAACCGGCTGACCACCGCCTGCCGCGAGGGGTTTACCCTGGTCTACGACGAATTCACCCGTTCCCGGGCCGAAGCCAACAACGTCATTCTGACCGTGCTGGAAGAGCGCCTGCTGGTGCTGCCCACGATGAACCGTCGGGATGGCTATGTCAGGGTGCATCCTGACTTCCGGGCGATTTTCACCAGCAATCCCCAGGAGTATGCCGGCGTCCACGAGGCCCAGGATGCGCTCAGCGACCGGCTGGTGACCATGGACATGGAATACTACGGCCGGGAGACGGAAATCGCCATCACGGCTGCTCGCTCCGGCATGCCGCCGGCAGAGGCGGCCATGGTCGTGGACGTGGTGCGAGATTTCCGCGCTTCAAACGAGTATGACCAGGTGCCTACCCTGCGCGCAGGCATCATGATTGCGCGCGTGGCGGCTATGCAGGGGATTCGGCCGGCCGGCCACGATCCACGCTTCGTGGGCATCTGCCTGGATGTCCTGGAATCCAAGACGGCCTTCACGACGCAGAACCAAGGCCGGCGCGCCCAGCAGCGCAAGATGCTCCTTCAATTGATCGAGCATCACTGCAAGTAAAAGGAGCAGGATGAACATGAAAACCGGTTATTTGAAGGGCATGCGCCATATGCCCACCATTCAGGGGCTGCGCAATCGCGTGGTGCCTGTCACGCGCGAACAGGCCGTCGCCGAGCTGGCCCGCCTGGAACACGAGAAGGCTCGCGCCCAGCGCGAAGTGACCACCTGGCAGGAGAACCAACGCAAGGCCGAGGAGCGGCTCCAGCAGGTGGAGGAGAGGCTCACCCTCGTCCGGGAGATGTTGTTTCCCAACGCGCACGATCGAGCAGCCGGATGCGCCGAGGGCAGCCCGTCACCGGACGAACAGGATGCGGGCGGCGATGGCGAACCGCATACCTGGCACGCTATGAAGATGGAGTATTAGATGAGCGGCTTTGGCGCCTTATGGCGCATCAAAACGAGCAAGCACACCCGTACCATGCGCTCCCTCTCGGCCCGGGCCGGGACCCGGTTCATCCGCTGGTCCAGGCTGCGAGAGACGGAGCGCCTGTGGAACGAATGGGCACGCCTGGTGGCTCGCCGCCGGTTGCACGAACGGCGCAAAGCAGGCCAGGGCAGATTGGAGTGGAGGTGATCCCATGCCGGAAGAGAAGAAGGGCGAGAAGAAGGCCACCGTGAGTGTCGATCTGGGGTTTGGGGGCCTGTTCAAGGGGCTGGGGGAGTTTCTCGACGTGCTCTCAGACATGGTCGAGGTGGGCGAGGAAGAGGGGGCCGTCAGCAAGGAGGGCATCCACCGCCGCGGCGAGTTCACGGTCAAGGGGATGGAGAAAGCGGTCCGGGGCGTCTATGGTTTCAGCGTGCGCACCGGCCTGGGCGGCGCCCCCAAGGTGGAACGCTTCGGCAACATCCGGGCCACGGACAAGGGACCGGTGGTGGCCGAGGTGCGCGAACCCCTGGTGGACGTGTTCGACGAAGGGCAGGAGATCGTCGTCGTCGCCGAGCTGCCCGGCGTCACTGAGGACGAGATCCACGTCGAGGTGCGCGACGACATTCTCTCGCTGGAAACCAACGGCGAGCGCAAGTACGCCAAGGAGGTGCTCCTGCCCCAAGCGGTGCAGGCCGGCACCCTCCAAAGGACGTACAAAAACGGCATCGTCGAGCTGCGCCTGAAGAAGGCCTGACCTGAGACCGGCCCGAGGTGGAGGGAAGGCATGGCCCGCGTCATCAAGCACATCAGCCTGCATCGCGCCGCAGACACCGAGCTGCGGGTGGTTGCCGACGTCGAAGATGGGGTGCTGCCGGTTATCCAGATGGAGGAAGGGGTCATTCGCGGGTATGTGCAGCGCAAACACTGGCCCCACCGCTGGGTGACCCTCTTCATCCTGGAAGACCTGCAACCCCTGATGCGCCAGCTGCCGGCCGGGGGCAGGCTGCCACCCGGCGATACCCCGGCCCTGGACGACTTGCCGGTGGTCAACGCTTACGACCTGGCGGACCTGTCCAGCTGCCATGTCTTCGTCAACCGCCAGGCCATGGCGAGACACGGCTATTGGCACGACCGGCTGGCCATCCAGGGGCTGTTGGCTCACGAACATGCTCACCCCCTGGCCGAAAACGCGACGGTGCGCGCCTCGCGCTCCTTGCAGTTGGAGACGTCGTGGAGGAACCCGGACGGTAGCAATGCCGGCCAATCGCCTGCCGGGGACGGCGCGCCGCTCGACATCGAGGAAAACGCGCACCGGCTGTGGGGCGCCCTGGCCCACAAGCTGGCCCTGGTTGCGCCGCGCGAGATTTTCACCAACCAGGTGGCCGTTACCGGCGGCTTCGGGGAGGCACTATCGTACCTCGATCAGCGCAATCTGGCCGACGCCAGGCACAACCTGGCCGGACGGGATCAACTCATCGATCAGTTGCAGCAGGAAGTGGCCGCCGGCCGCCTGTCGAGAGCGGCAGCTGACGGGCTGCTGCTGTTCGGGGACCTGCACGGATATCTGGAACTGGCGATCGAGGTCGCCTCGTTGTATCGCAGCGGCGCGGAGCGTGCGGCCTGGGAGCTGGATTCGGTCCTGGAAACGGACATCTTCCCTCATCTGGCGCCCGAGGTGCGGCCAACCTACGCCGCCCTGCGCCAGGCCTACGTCGCGTTACCCGCCGACCTGACGCCGCTCCAGCTGCGGGAGTGGGCCGTGGAGACGTTGAGTCTCCTCGCCTCGCCCCTGGCCGGGAAAGGGTGGAGCCTGGATTACCGCGTGCAGGTGGTGGACCAACACGATGGAACGGGACGCGTGCCCGGCATTTGAAACGGAGGAAAAGCATGTCGCAACCGGATGGTGCCAGGGGAAAGTATCTGTACTGCATCATTCGCTGTCATGAACCGCGCCGGTTTGCCCATCCGGGCATCGGCGAGCAGGGCGACCCGGTGCACACGGTGCATTTCAAGAGCCTGGCGGCGGTGGCCAGCGATTCTCCCATGGTCGAGTACGATAACACCCGCCGCAATATGATGGCCCACACCCTGGTGCTCGAGGAAGTGATGCAGGGGCACACCATTCTGCCGGTGCGCTTCGGCACCGTGGCACCCGGCGTTGACGCCATCCAGGCGAAGCTGTTGGCACGGCGGTACGACGAGCTGAGCGGCCTGATCGCCGAAATGGAGGGCAGGGTGGAACTGGGCCTGAAGGCGTTCTGGTACGAGGAGGCCATCTTCCGCGAAATCGTCGAGGAAAACCCACCCATTCGCCGCTTGCGCGACAGCCTGGCCGGCCGCACGCCGGAGCAAACGTACTACGAGCGCATTCGCCTGGGCGAGATGATCGAGGCTGCCATGTGGAAGAAGCGCGACCAAGAAGCTGAATCCATTCTGGACCGGGCGCGCCCTCTGGTGCACAAGACCCGGGCCAACAAGGTGATCACCGACCGGATGGTGCTGAATGCCGCCTTTCTGGTGGAGGGGGCGCGCCAGCCCGAGTTCGACCAACTGGTCAAGCAGCTGGACCAGGAGATGGGCGAACGGATGATGTTCAAGTACGTCGGGCCGGTGCCGCCCTACAACTTCGTGAATGTGGTGGTGAGCTGGGACAACCACGAGGAGTCGAACGATGGGAATTCTGTTTGACCTGGCGGCTCTGCCCATCACGGGGCCGCTCAAGGGCCTGGTCTGGGTGGCCAGGAAAGTGGCCGAACAGGCCGAGGCGGAACTATACGACGAGGGCAAGCTGCGCGGCCAACTGCTCGAATTGGAATTGCGCCTTGAGCTGGGAGAGATCGGCCAGGAGGAATACTCGGCGACCGAGGAGATCCTCCTGGAGCGGCTTAGGATCGCCCGGGAACGCCGGGCGGCAGACAATGAGGAGGAACAATGATTACCGCATGCCAGGTTGCAGAGAGGGCCAAACAGCAGCTGGCCCAGATTACCGGCCTCAAGCCCGATACGGTGTCGGGCGTTTTCAAAGACGACGCGGGTTGGCACATCACGGTGGAAATCATCGAGCTGCAGCGCATCCCCGCCTGCAGCGACGTGCTGGCTACCTACGAAAGCGTGTTAGACGGCGAAGGCGCCCTGGTCAGCTATCATCGCGTTCATCGCTACAGCCGGGGCCAGGCAACGGAAGCGTAGCACCAATCAAGGGAAGGCGCGGCTGACCGCGCCGGACCGACTCGGGTGACCGTTATGACCGAACAACGCATGCAGCACGCCATTCAGAGCAGCACCCTGGCCGACATCCTGGAACGGGTGCTCGACAAGGGCATCGTGATCGCCGGCGACATCAGCATCTCGCTGGTGGATGTGGAACTGCTCAACATCAAACTGCGCCTGCTGGTGGCCTCGGTGGACAAGGCCATGGAGATGGGCATCAACTGGTGGGAGAGCGACCCTAAGCTGTCCTCTCGGGCCGGCCAGCTGGAAGAGGAAAACCGCCTGCTTCGGGAACGGCTGGACCGCCTGGAAGCGAAACTGGAGGCGACCGCATAGTGGCAACCGAACCGTCTCTGTCGTTGCGGGTAGCGGAGGCCCTGCCCAAGGACGTCGGGCGGGGGCTGATCCGGTTGGATCCTCACGACCTGGACCAGCTGAGCGTCGGCGTCGGCGACGTCGTCCTGATCTCCGGCAAGCGCCCCACCGCGGCCAGGGCGATGCCCGCCTACGCCGCCCAGCGCGGCCAGGGCTTGGTCCAGATGGACGGCATCGTGCGGGCGAATGCCGGCGCCAGCCTCGACGAGCGCGTGACGGTGAGCCGGGCCGATGCCCAGCCAGCCAAAGCGGTGGCGCTCACCCCCGTGGAGAGTTTGCACGCCGCTTCCAGGGCAGGACGGGGATTTCGAGGGGCGCCACTACCTGGCCCGACTGCTGGATGGCATTCCGGTGATGGCCGGCGACCAGGTGCGCGTCAACCTGTTCGGGGCGCGCGCCCAGACGTTCTCGGTCGTGGAGACGACCCCCGCGCCGCCCGTGCTGATTGGGCCGGCTACGTCCATCCGCCTGGTCGGCGAAGGGACCAAACGTGAGCGAGGCGCGGTCACCTATGAGGACATCGGGGGACTGCGCCGGGAAATCCGCCGCATCCGGGAGATGATCGAGCTGCCGCTGCGCTACCCGGAGGTCTTCGAGCGCCTGGGGATCGACCCGCCCAAAGGGGTGCTCCTCTATGGACCGCCCGGCTGCGGCAAGACGCTCATCGCCCGGGCGGTGGCCCACGAGACCAGCGCCCACTTTCAGCACGTCAACGGCCCCGAGGTGATCGACAAATGGTACGGTTCGTCGGAAGCCCAACTGCGCAACATCTTTGAGGAGGCGCGCCAGCACGCCCCGGCCATTGTCTTCATCGACGAGATCGACGCCATCGCCCCCAAGCGGGAGGAGATGAGCGGTGATCGCCAGGTGGAGCGGCGCGTGGTGGCGCAGCTGCTGGCGCTGATGGATGGCCTGGAAGCGCGGGGCAACGTCATCGTGATCGCGGCCACCAACATTCCCAACACCCTGGATC
>Ga0315282_10008796_pt1 | contig 16246 bp, 18 predicted proteins | sample YL17G07_20_MG_FD_203693 | JGI IMG/M metagenome (GOLD analysis project Ga0315282, IMG submission 203693) | Sediment microbial communities from Yellowstone Lake, YNP, Wyoming, USA - YL17G07_20 | ecosystem: Environmental > Aquatic > Freshwater > Lake > Sediment | place: USA: Wyoming | collected...
CGGCCATGGTTTGGGCTTGTTCCTGGGTCTTTGTCCGGGTCACGTCTGCGGGATCGAACGTTTCATCCAAGTCGGACTCGAACAATTTGGCCAGCCCGAAGTCGAGGAGTTTAGCGTGGCCGTCCCGGGTGACCATGATGTTGTCCGATTTGATGTCGCGATGGATGATATGGGATTCGTGCGCTTTAGCCAGTCCTTCGGCGACCTGATGGGCGATCTCAACGGCCCCCATGAGATCCAACTCGCCGTCCTTGATCAAGCGGGTGACGGTCCGGCCGTCGATATACTCCATAGCGATAAAAGTCGTGCCGTCCACCTCGTCGATGTCATAGACTTGGGCGATAGCGGGGTGGGAGAGGGCCGCGGCGGCGCGGGCTTCCCTCAGGAACCGGCTCTTCCTTTTTGGATCCGAAACAAGCTCCGGCTTGAGCAGCTTCAAGGCCACCGGCCGTTGGAGTCGGGTGTCCCTGGCCAGATACACGACGCCCATGCCGCCAGTGCCGAGCATATTTTCGATTGTGTAATGTTTTAACGTTTGCATTTCGATCTAGTTCGCCCGGGAAGATAGGATAAATTATCTAATATCACAGGACTTATTCGAGGTCAAATTGACCGTGGCTTTTGACGACAAGATGGACAAGAATTTATTTTTTCTTGTCGCCGTACCACAGGCCCGCGGCCATATATTCCTTCGGGGAGAATTCTTCGATCCAAACCCGGATCGTCTCGAGCGGCGAGCCGATGGATTCCTGAACCGCCTTGGTGATGGCGGTCAGGAGGGCTTTTTTCTGTTCATCCGTCCGGCCTTGGAGTAAATGAACTTCGATAAGCGGCATAGGCTTCTCCTTAGATTGAGTCTTCTTCAGGATTGAAGAAGGAAATATAGCTCTCTTCCATTTCGTGTGGGCAAGGATGATTGGAGAAGGTCCGGGAACGGCCTGGCTCCCATCCAGGTTTTTAACGCCGTTCTCTCACCGCCCTTTTCGGCGCCGCGGAACTCGGTCACTCTTGGAGGGGAAACCATTTGCCGGTTTCCCCTCCAACGGTCGCTTTTTGCTCCCTGCCACCCTTTCAAGGAGCATAGAACAACGCATTTTCTTGGGACGGACAAATCCTCCGGGAAGCTGTCCTATCTCTTTCATAATGCGGTGTAATCAGACATCCGCGGCGCCCGGCAGAGCCGGGTTCCCTCAAGGGCGGTTCGTGAAGGCTAAACCTTCCACGGTCGCTGCGGCCGTTCCCGGACCTTCTTCCTCATTTTTAGCCACACTAAATGGAAAAGAACCAAAAATATCATATCATTCGGAGCCGGCCGGCGCAAAAAGTTGGAGACAGCTATGATTTCAGCTTGAACGTGACGGTCACCGTGAAGATGACGCCGCGGGGGCGGCCGTTGATGATCATCGGCTCATAGACCCACTGGCGCACGGCATCGAGGGCCGCTTGGTCCAGGAGCGGAATCGACCGCAGAACTTTCATGTTCTGGACGCGGCCATAAATGTCGGTCGTGGCTTCAATGATGACGATCCCTTCGACCCGCGCCTGGCGGGCGATCTCCGGATACTCCGGCGCCACTGCCTTGATGCGTCGTGGCTGCCGAATCTCGCCGCTGGCCCGGAGCGGGGCTTCGACCTCGCCGAGAACGACGTTGAGGATGGGCCCGATAATTCCATTTAAATCGCTCCCGAGAAGGCCTCCGTCAACGCCCCCTTCGACACCGCCTTCTATTCCGATACCGGAGATTTGTTCTTCTGCGATCTGATCGGGGATTTCGACGGGAGCGACGAGTTTGCCGGCCGCAAAGGAAGTCTGAGTCTGGACGGGCTTGATGCGCTTGGCTCGAGAGGCGGAAGATTTTCTGGGCGGAGGCGGAGGGGGCGAAGGCGAATGAGGAACGCTTATAAAAGTATCTATAGCGGCTTTATAGCGCGGCAGATTTCCAACGTCGAGAAGAGGGAGGATGACAAGAACCGTTGCGATCGCCGCGTGGCTGACCAAGGACAAAGGAAGGGCCCAGGCTTTCATGCCGAAATTTTTTGGTCCGGTGATGAATGCGTTTTGGAACATGGTTGCCTCCTTTCCCGGCTTTCGCCGCTCCTCGTCGTTTCTTAGATCGGCTCTGAACATCGCTTGCGCTCCCACTTGGAATACAATCGAAAATCAAAATTATTCCACCCCTGCCGGTTTGTGATTTGGGAAAAAGGATGAAAAAAATACGCGGACACATTGCTTTTTTCGGAAAAAGGGATGTGTCCCCGTTTCGAGACCGCTATAATTTCAGCTTGAACGTGACGGTCACCGTGAAGATGACGCCGCGGGGGCGGCCGTTGATGATCATCGGCTCATAGACCCACTGGCGTACCGCGTCGAGGGCCGCTTGGTCCAAAAGCGGGATCGACCGCAGAACTTTCATATTCTGGACGCGGCCGTAAATGTCGGTCGTGGCTTCAATGATGACGATGCCTTCGACCCGCGCCTGGCGGGCGATCTCCGGATACTCCGGCGCCACTTCCTTGATGCACCGTGGCTGCCGGATCTCGCCGATGGCCCGGACCGGGGTTTCGACTTCACCGACGACGCCTCCCAGGACTCCGCCGACGACGCCGCCCAGGACACCGCCGATGACGCCGCCTTCAACACCGCCTTCAACGCCGCCTTCAATGCCGACATCGGAGATTTGTTCTTCTGTGATCTGATCGGGGATTTCGACGGGAGCGACGAGTTTGCCGGCCTCAAAGGAAGTCTGGGTCTGGACGGGCTTGATGCGCTTGGCTTGGGAGCTCGCCGCTTTTTTGGCCGGCGGCGGGGGAGGGGGAGGCGGCGGGGGGGGCGGAGCCAGGAAGGCACTCGTGATCTCGATTTTCGGCAGATTGGATATGTTCAGAAGCGGGAGGATGATGATGAACGAGACCAGGGCCGCGTGGGCGAGGAAGGAGAGAGGAAAGACCCAAGCCTTCGTTCCGATATTCGGTTGGGGTCTAATGAAGGAATCTTGAAACATGGCGACCTCCTTGGACTTGACGGCGGACGAATGCCGCTCGATACCGGATGAAATCCGGGCGGCGAAAGAGTTCCAATAATGATCGTTTTCAAAAGAACCGGGGGCCGTCTTCGCCAGAGCGTTGATTTCTCCGAGAAGTGTTATTTCCTCCCGGCAGAGAGCGCAGGCCCGGAGATGATTTTCGACCTTTTTCTTCCTTTTCCCCTCAAGTTCGCCGTCGAAGTAGGCGCCTAAAAGGGCCAGGATCTTTTCGTGTTTCATGCGCGCCTCCCTCCCAAGTGTTCGGCCAGGGCCGCTTTGAGTTTCTGCCGGGCCCTGTTCAATCGCGACATGACCGTTCCCTGGGAGATTCCGAGCGTCCGGGCGATATCGCGATAGCTCTGGCCCTCCTGAACTTTCAAGATAAAGACCGCTTTTTGGTCGGAAGGAAGAGCCTGCAGGGCTTCCTGAAATTTTTGCTTGACCTCATTTTGGTGGAGCTCGTCTTGAGGCAAAGCCGCATCGGCATCGTTCCTTTCGCCCAGAGGCTCTTCCCGTTTTCTGGCTTTGAGATGATTCAGGCTCGTGTTGACGGCGATCTTCCGGACCCAACTGTAAAAGCTCAGGCCGTCCTTAAACGTCGGGAGCGCGAAATAGGCTTTGATGAACGTCTCCTGAGCGACGTCGTCCGCCGTTTGGTGGGTGCCGGTCATCCGGAGGCAGAGGTAATAGATGCTGTGTTGAAACATCCTGACCAACCGTTCAAAAGCGTCTGTCTCTCCCTTTTTGGCCATGGCCACCAGCCGTTGTTCCTCCAAAGGATCCATTTGCCTCATCTGAGCTCCCATCTTCAATACAATTGAAAATCGTATTTATTCCGGATGACTCCCTCGACCATCCAACATCATCCTGTGCAATTTGTATGCCAAGACCGCCGGGCTCCCATCCCCCTCTTTAAATCCATTATTTGCTATCGATTTTGGGTTGTGTTATAAAATGTTTTGCGGTTCGTTATCCGCGCTTGTAAAGAAATTTTTCATCCGGAAATAATTCTTTGGGCAAACGAAGGAGAATCGCATGGCCGAAACGATTAGCCGGCTTTTCTTAAACACCATCAAATCCTACCCAAAACCGGATATCCTGTTGTCCAAGGAAAAAGGGAGCTATGTCTCCATCTCCACCGAAGAGTTCGGCCGCCGCGTCAAACACTTGTCCTTGGGGCTCAAAAACCTGGGCTGTCGGTCCGGAGACAAGGTCATTATCCTGGCCGAAAACAGCCCGCAGTGGATGATGGCGGATTTCGCCAATTTGAGTCTGGGAGCGGTGACCGTCCCCATCTACCCAACCCTCGTTCCCGAGCAGATCCGCTACATCATCGATGATTCGGATGCGAAGTTTGTCCTCTGTTCTTCGCCGACGCTCTGGCAGAAAGTCGAAGCCGTAAAAAAAGACCTGAGCAAGGTCGTCCACTTCGTTTCCTTCGAGCGGGACGCCCCCCCGGGAACTCTGTCCCTCGGCGAGCTCTTGGCCGAAGGCCGGAAGCTGGATGAGGGAAATCCCGGCGATTTTGAGAAAATGGCCTTAGCCGTGAAGCCCGAGGATATCGCCTCCATTATCTATACGTCCGGGACGACCGGCACGCCGAAAGGCGTCATGCTGACTCACGGCAACTTCATGAGCAATATCAAAACGCTGGCTTCGATCATCCAATTCGGCCATCCGGATTATGTCCTTTCATTCTTGCCGCTGTCGCACGTCCTGGAGCGGATGGTGACCCTCGCTTTTCTGTTCAAAGGCTGTTCGATCGGATACGCCGAGAGCATCGAGACCGTGGCTGAAAACCTGCTCGAGGTCCGCCCCCAGATCATGGTCAGCGTGCCGCGCCTTTTCGAAAAGCTGTATGGCAAGATCATGGATAACGTGCTCCTCGGCTCGGCCCTCAAGAGAAAGATTTTCTTCTGGGCGGTCCGGGTGGGAACGGAGTGCGGGCGCCGCTCCCTCCAGAAGAAAAAGGTTTCGAGAGCTCTCCGTTTTAAGAAAAAGATCGCCCACAAGCTTGTCTTTTCGAAGATTCTGGAAAAAACCGGCGGGCGCGTCCGGTTCTTTGTCTCCGGCGGCGCGCCCCTCTCGAAAGATATCGCCGAATTCTTTTATGCCATCGGCCTGGTCGTTCTGGAGGGCTACGGCCTGACCGAAACGTCTCCCGTCATTTCGGTCAATACCTTCGAAGACATCAGATTCGGCACGGTCGGGAAGCCGATCCCCGGCCTGAAAGTCAAGATCGCCGGGGACGGCGAGATCCTCGTCAAGGGGCCGAACGTCATGAAGGGCTATTACAAAAAGGAGGCCGAAACGCGAGAGGTTTTTGATGAAGACGGATGGTTCCATACGGGAGATATCGGCCACCTGGACTCCGATGGATTTCTCGTCATCACCGACCGGAAGAAAGACCTGATCGTCACCGCCGGAGGAAAGAATATTGCGCCCCAGCTCATCGAGAATTTGTTGAAACGAAATCCCTACATCGCCAACGCGGTCGTAGTCGGAAGCGGACGAAAATTCATTTCGGCCCTTATCGTCCCGACCCAGGAGAAGCTGGAGGAGTATGCCCAACGGAACAGGATCGCCTATGCGGAGGCCAAAGACCTCATCGGCCGTGAAGAGATTAAAAAATTCATGTTCGACGAAGTCGAGCGGAGCACGCCGAATCTGGCTCCTTACGAGAAAGTCAAGAAGATCATCCTTCTGGAAAGGGATTTCGAGATCGAGAAGGAAGAGCTCACACCCACGCTCAAGGTCAAGCGCAATAAGGTCGAAGAGAAATTCAAAGGCCTCATCGATTCCCTCTATCGGGAATAGGCTGGAGAGGACAAAGAATAGATAACGAGATAAACCTTTCGTCCATTGTTTTCGAAGGACGGGAGAGAGAGGTCGCATGAAAAAAGAAACAATCTTCGGGATTCTCGTCGTCGCTGGAATTCTCGCCTCCGCGGCCTGCGTGATCCCCCTCTACTTGTCTGAACCCAATCCCTATCCTCAGAACCAAGAGTTTTACCGCGTGATCGAGCTCGACCCGGCGGGTACGATCTTGATCGAGAACTCCGTGGGCTATATCGAGGTCCGCGGCTGGGATAGGAATGAGGTCGAGATCACGGCCCAAGATGAATGGGGCCGTATGTTCGGGCGGCGCGACTGGTTTTACGGCTGGGGAGGGTCATCCGGCCCGAACGTGCAGGTCGATAAAATCGAGAATTTTGTCAAGATCAAGACCCTCATCTCGGGAAAAGAGGACACGCTCAGGCCTGTTCGCTATTATCTCAATGTCCCTCGCTCCGTGAATCTCAAAGATATCAGGAACGGACAGGGCGACATCCGGATTGCCGACCTCTACGGGAGCGTTCGTGTCGAGCTGGAGGAAGGGGACATCAAGATTGAAAATTTTTCGGGCTCCCTTGACATTTCTCTCGGGAAAGGAGTGGTCGAGGCCGAGCTATTGGACATGAGGCCGGACGATGATATCAAGATCACGGTCAAGGAAGGGCCCATCACGCTTTCGCTCCAGCCCGAAGTGAATGCGCGATTGGACGCGACGGCGGCCAACGGCACGATCACCAGCGATTTCGACCTCGGCCAAGCTCTTCCGGCCAAGAAGGTCAAGGCCCTGATCGGAAAATCCGAGGCGGCCGCGATTTCCGTAACCGCCCTGAATGGAATTATCCGTCTGCGCAAGATTGCCTGAAAGGCGGGTCAGGAGGCCCTGTGGACGAAAATAATAAAATCGTCAAGATCGGAATCGTCATCCTTATCGTTTTGCTCGTCGCCCTCGCCGTCTATTATTTAATCTTTGCCGGAAGGGGCAAGGCCAAGCAGGTCGCCGAGCCGTCGCCGCAAGCGCAGAAAGCGGCGGGAGAAAAAGCGCCGGTCGAGACAGGAATAAATCTTGCGGCCCTCTCGGTCGAACTGGACAAAAGTGATGATCCGGTCAGGAATCTCCTTGCCGAGTTGTCCTCCAATCCGACCTTCGGCCAATGGCTGAAGACGAAAGAACTCATCCGGAAGTTCGTCGCCTCGGTCGATAACATCGCCAACGGCCAGAGTCCGCGAGCCCATCTGGATTTCTTCGCGCTGGGCGGCGAATTCAAGACGGTGTTCAGAAACGGGAGGACCTATCTAGATCCGTCCTGCTACGACCGTTATAAAAACGTTGCGGACATCTTCGTTTCGACGAGCTCGACGGGCTGCGCCCGGATGTATGGCAGCTTTAAGCCGCTCTTTCAACAGGCTTATCGCGAGCTCGGCTATCCCAAGGAGGACTTCCACCAGACGCTTTTACGGGCGATCGTCGAGATTCTCAAGACCCCCGTGGTCCATGAATCCATCGCCCTCGAAAAGAAAATCATAAGCTACGCGATGGCGGACCCAAAGCTCGAGGAGCTGAGCCTGGCCCAGAAGCACTTGCTCCGAATGGGGCCGGAAAACCTGCAGCTCATCCAGGCAAAGCTGCGAGAGATCGCCCTCGCTCTCGGCTTCACCGAGAACGAGTTGCCGAGGCCGATCATCTACCAGTCCGGCCGGCGCTAATTTAGATACATATACGGAATGTGGACCCAATTATTTTTTCCAGCGAAAGGGCTCTCTCTGGTCAAAATCCGGCACGAGGTGTTCATCCGGCGGAAATAGGTCAGGCTGAAGGAAAAGATTCTCGAATCCCAACTCCTTGGCTTTGGATATAACGGCTCTGTATTCGTCGGGATGGAGGGGCCTTTGGAGCTCTTGGGGGGCGCGATAACAAGGCCGATACTGACTCATCAGACTTAGGCAGAGTGACGAGGAAAAATTCTTCGCCAGCCAATCCAAAATGGCCAAAGAATCCGTTGTTTGTCCGGGGAGAACGAGGTGCCGGATGATGAGGCCCTGCCCGGCAATATTTTCGTCGTCGAGAACCAGGTCGGGATGCTGGCAGTACATCTCCTGAAGGACCAGGCTCGCCCGAGAGAAATAGTCGGCGGCGCCGGAATATTTATTCGAGACGCCGGGGGAAAAATATTTTAGGTCCGGCAAGTAGATGTCGATGATGCCGGCGAGCTGTTCGATGATCTCGATCTTTTCGTATCCGTTGGAGTTATAGACGAGGGGGAGACGCAGGCCCCGGGCCCAGGCAATTTTAAGGGCTCTCAGGATGGGCAGGACAAGATGAGTCGGAGAGACCAGATTGATGTTGTAGGCGCCTTGTCGTTGGAGGTCGAGCATGACGGCGGCGAGCTCTTCGTCTGTCACAGTCCGTCCTTGAGTCAACCAGCTGAGCTGGTAGTTCTGGCAGAACAGGCATTTGAGGTTGCAGCCGGCGAAGAAGATCGTTCCCGAGCCTCGCGAATTCATTTTGTCCGCCGTATCGTCATGACATCCGCTGAGGATAGGCTCTTCGCCGAAATGGAGGAGGGCATGGGAAATGATGGCCTGGGAGCCGCTCCGGCAGACGCCGGCCTGGCCGGCTCTTCTGTCGACCCGGCATTCCCGCGGGCAGAGCGTGCAGCTCGCCTCAAGCGGTTTCAGGGAATCGAGAGCCCGCTCGATTCGATTAATCTTATCAGCCATTTTCTTTTATTCTATTTTAGCAAAAAATTCCAAATTTGGGGAAAAGTGAAAATCAAAGTCTTTTGGCTTCTGATATTTCTTGACATCCGTCCTCGGCCGGAATTATCATTTTTTCATCAGAAGAGGTATCGATTTCGGGCTTCAAGGGAGGAAAAATCAGGGAACATAAAAAAGAAAATGATTGCCCAATTAAGCCATGATCGTGTTCTGGAGAGAAAAAGATGACGGCCGATTTTGATCCTAAGGCCTACTGGGAAAAAAGGCTCACCCTGGCCTATGGATTTCAGGGAGTGGGGTACTTATCTTTAGGCTTAAGTTATAACCGCTGGCTCTATCGCCTTCGAAAGCATGTCTTCCGCAGAACGGCGCGTCAAATCATTGCTAGCCATCCGTCCGGAAAAATCCTGGATATCGGTTCAGGGACGGGCTTCTATATTGACCAATGGAAAGAGTTGGGGATGAAAAGGATTACAGGTTCCGATTTTACTGAAACCGCGGTCTCGCATCTGAAGGCGAGGCATCCGGGATCGGAGTTTTATGTCCTTGATATAGGCGGCGACCAAACGATCTGGCAAGGCGGCTCGTTTGATATGATCTCCGCGATGGATGTCTTGTTTCATATTGTTGATGACGCACGCTACGAGCGGGCGATAAAAAACATACATGCGCTTTTAAAACCCGGCGGTTGGTTTCTGTGGACGGAAAATTTCCTGCGAAATGGAAGAGAAATTTACGCGCCGCATGAGGTTTACCGTTCGCTTGAGACGATAGGCAAAATACTTCAAAGTGCCGGATTTGAAATTGTCTCCCGAAGACCTATGTTCTGGCTGATGAATGCACCCGTGGATTCCACCAATCTGCTATTGGGTCTGTGGTGGAAAAGCTTGGAAAAAATCATACGATTCCACAATCTGATCGGCAATCTGCTGGGAGCCCTGCTTTTCCCGCTGGAATTCGCTCTTGTCAAGATGATGCCTGAAAGTCCTACAACGGAAATCATGGTTTGCCGGCGAAGGCCGGCGGGCAGTTAAATCAAGTTTTTTGACAGACCATCGTCGCTTGGTATATAAGTCTGTCTCGTCCGAGAAGAGGAGCTGCCATGGAGTTTCTGTCGAAGATCATCGATTTCATCCTGCACCTGGACACCCACCTGAGCGATTTGATCCAGACTTATGGCCTCTGGACTTATTTCATCCTTTTTGTCGTCATCTTCTGTGAAACGGGCCTGGTCGTGACGCCTTTTCTTCCGGGCGATTCATTGATCTTTGCCGCCGGAACATTCGCCGCCCGAGGCAACCTGAAAGTCGGTTTGCTTTTTTTGATCCTGGCCGCAGCGGCGGTCCTCGGCGACACCGTCAACTACTGGATCGGCAAGATCGTCGGGCCGAAAATCTTTCACAAGGAAAAAAACCGTTTTTTCAAGAAGGAATATCTCGACCGGACGCATGATTTTTACGAGAAGTACGGAGCGGAGACCATCATCATCGCCCGGTTTGTCCCCATCATCCGGACCTTCGCTCCCTTTGTCGCCGGCATAGGCCGGATGACGTATGGGAAGTTTCTCAGCTACAACGTCATCGGCGGCGTCGGCTGGGTGGCCATTTTCACCTTCGGGGGGTATTTCTTTGGGAACATCCCCTTCGTCAAGAAGAACTTCTCACTCGTCATCATGGCCATCATCCTGATCTCGCTCGTCCCGGCCGTCGTGGAGTTTTTCAAACACAGAAAGAAAAAACCCTGAGGCCTTTCAGGCTGGCTTTAAGATGGTGGTCAGCTTTTTTATCTTCGGTCTCCGCATCGCCTCATCATCCGTCAGGTCGATGCGGAGGGGCGTGATGGTCATATACCCTTCATGAGCGGCGAGGACGTCGCTGTCCTTGGAGCCGATGATCTTCGGATTGCCGCGCCCGATCCAGTAATAAGAATTTCCCCGGGGGTCTTTTTTTTCGATGATCTCGGGCACATAGCGTTTGATGCCGACCTTGGTGATCTTCACGCCTTTGAGGGGCGGAGGGGGGATATTGATGTTGAGTGTGATCCCTTCGGGGAGCCGGTGTTTCATCAGGAATTTCGCGATGCGGTGAACGAGGCGCGCCCCTTCGCGATAATGGAAATCGCCGTCCTGGTCGGCGATGAGCGAGACGGCTATCGATGGGACCTGAAAGAAAGTTCCTTGAACGGCCGCCGAAACCGTGCCGGAGTACGAGACGTCCTGTTGGCCGAGGTTCGGGCCGGGGTTCATGCCCGAGACGATGAGATCGGGCGTGCGGGGCAGGAACCTTTTCATCGCCAGATAGATGCAATCGGCGGGCGTTCCATCCACGGCATAAACATTGGATTTGATCCTCTGGACGCGCAGAGGCTGACGCAGGGACAGGGCCAATGAGCTTGCGCTTTTCTCCCTGTCGGGCGCGACGATGAACAGCCGGCCGAGGTCTTTGAGGCCGCGGAAAAGGGCTTGGATTCCTTCGGCGAAAAAACCGTCGTCATTGGTCAGGAGGATCAAGGGGCTCAATCTCATTTCGCTCCACGCGCTCAGGATCGGATCAGGATGAGGGCCATCTTGAATTTTCCGACGGCCCGGAGCGCGTGCGGTTCACGGGCCGGCATGATGATCATTTCACCGGCCGAGAGGCGGTTGACTTTTCCGGAAATCGTGATCTCCGCCTCTCCCTCCAGGCCGAAGGCGAGCGCGTCGAAGGGCGCCGTGTGCTCGCTTAACTCTTCGCCTTCGTCGAAGGCGAAAACGGTGACCGTGCCCGCCCGTTTCCGGAGAATCTCCCGGCTGACGACGGCGCCCCGCTGAACTTGAGCTAGGTCGGCCAGTCTCAAAGCCTTGGCTTTCAGGTCGTTTGTGTCTTTTCGTTTTTTTGTCCGGTCCATGACTTAGCCCTTTCCCGAAATATATTGACAGTAGCCGAAGCTGAGAGGGCCGCTCTTTGTGACTTCGCAGGGGAAGGCGGCGCATTCAAAGCACAGCCTGATGCCCTTTTTAAAGCCGCAGCTGGAAATCGCGCAGAATTTATTTTCTTTCGGGACGCACCCTTGGTCGCCGTTCGGGCATAATTTTTTAACCATACGCGGGCATTTTTCGCAGGCGATTCCGCATACGCCGATTCTCATGGATAAGTCTCCTTTTGATAAGACCCTCTGATAAAATGGTCGGGACGGGCGGATTCGAACCGCCGACCCCATGCACCCCAAGCATGTGCGCTACCAGACTGCGCCACGTCCCGACAGAAAGGAAGAAAATTATACCAGAAAAACAAAAAAGTTTTTATGTTTTTTTTTGGCGCTTTTCGAGCGTCTGGGCGAGGTCCTGGAGCTGGTCGCGGACTTGCCAGAGGGCTTTCATGAGCCGGTCCGGATGGACGGACGGCCTCGGCTTGAGACCGAACTCCTCTTCGATTTTTCGCCGGGCCCCGGCCAGAGTCACGCTTTTCTGGTCCAAGAGCTCCTTGATCCTCAGGATCATCTCGAGGTCTTTGGCCCGGAAGATTTTCTGGCCGTTCCCCGTCAGGCCGGGCTGGAGGAAAGGAAATTCCTTCTCCCAGTTTTCGATGGTCCCTTTTTCGAGTTTGGCAAGACGGCTGACTTCTTCGATCCGGTAAAACAGCTTCTGTTGAGTTTTCGGGGTGCTCATGGGATTGCCCTAAATGCATTGGCTACCATAGCATGTCGATTTCGAAACGTCAAGAAGGAGAGCTCGGCCGAAAATTGCCGATAGAGCTTGTCATCGCGAGGAGCGGAGCGACGTGGCGATCTCCACAGAAGATTCTTATTTTGGAGATTGCCACGCACCCAAGGGGCGCTCGCAATGACACGAATATCAAAGAATTGTCATCTCTATCGGCAATTTTGGGGCTCGGGGTAGAGGCTCGAACGCACGCCGATTTTCCCGGCGTGAAAATCGGCTCGAACCCTCGGCACCTTAGCCGAAGACGCATACTTGTTTCTGGGCACCCTTTGAATTCCAAAGGGGGTAGGGGGAATTAAGAATCATAATTTAAAGTCTTACAATGCGTCTTCGGAATATTTGTTTAGCCCGCTTCGCCTCGGGCAGGTCCTTCTCCGCCCTCATGCCCTCGCTCCGATAAAGAATAAGCGAGTTAGGGTCGGCCGTGACAAGACCTGCGCGACCTGTATCCGTGATTTTGATATAATAAAAAAATCATGGACTCGAATGAGAAGCATATCCCCCTGGCCGAGCGGATGCGGCCGCACAGTTTTGACCGGCTCTACGGCCAGGACCATCTGCTCGGCAAGGGCAAGATCCTGACGCAGCTCATCGAGGCCGATCGCCTCGTCTCGCTCATTTTTTGGGGGCCGCCGGGATCGGGCAAAACGACATTGGCCTATATGCTGGCCAAACATTTCGATCTTCCTTATACATTTTTCAGCGCGGTGCTTTCCGGGATCAAGGAAGTGAAAGCGGTCATGGCCAAAGCTGAAAGCCATAAAAAAATGTACGGCCAGCCGATGATCATCTTCATCGACGAAATCCATCGTTTCAACAAGGCCCAGCAGGGGGCGTTTTTGCCCTACGTCGAACGGGGGGATATCGTTCTCTTCGGTTCGACTACGGAGAATCCTTCGTTTGAAGTCATCGCCCCGCTTCTCTCGCGGACCAAGGTCCTTGTTCTTAATCCTTTGTCGGAAGAGGCTTTGTCCAGGATTATCGATGATGCCCTGACGGACCAGAAACGCGGATTGGGAGAGCGTAAGCTGACGCTGGATAGGCAGGCCAAGCAGATGGTCACCAATTTTGCGAACGGCGATGCGAGGCGGGCTCTCAACACGCTCGAAATCGCGGCCAATCTAACCCAGGCTTCGACGATCACGGTCGACGATGTCCAGGAAGCTCTCCAGAAACGGACGCTTCTCTATGATAAGGACGGCGAGGAGCATTTCAACCTCATCTCTGCCCTTCACAAGAGCCTGCGCAACAGCGACGTGGACGCGGCGCTTTATTGGCTGGCGCGCATGCTTTCCGCCGGCGAAGACCCTCTGTATATCGCCCGGAGGCTGGTGCGCTTCGCTTCGGAAGATATCGGCCTAGCCGATCCCCAGGCCTTGGCCGTGGCTCTCCAGGCAAAAGACGCCTACGATTTTTTGGGCACGCCGGAGGGCGAGCTCGCTCTGGCCGAGGCCGTGATCTATCTGGGTTCTGCCCCAAAGAGCAACCGGGCCTATGCCGCTTTCAACAAGGCCATGAAGGATGTCGAGGAAAGCCCGTTTGAGCCCGTTCCTCTTCAAATCCGGAATCCTGTGACTCGGCTGATGAAAGATTTCGGTTATGGCAAGGATTATGCCTATGCCCATGACTTTGAGTTCGGGACGACCGATATGGAGACGCTTCCCGAGAGACTCAAAGGGAGGAAGTACTATGAACCCGGCGCTCTGGGCTTTGAGAAGGATATCAAGAAGCGGGTCGAGTGGTGGGCATCGGTCAAGGCCAAGATCCGGGCGGGAGACAAGGACAAAAACAAATAAAAACGGTGACAGGCACGTGCCTGTCACCGTCTTTTAAGACTCGTCTTTTTCTTTCATCAAATAGTAGATCTCCCAGCTCAGGTCGGTCGCCAGACAGTCGATGCAGGAGGTGGGCGTCGTCGCGATCTCGTCCACGGCAATCTTATCCTTCAGGATGGCTTTCACTTTTTTCTTGATCTTGTAGAGAAGAATATAGTTAATCATGGTCCTTCGCTCGAAACCATAACATGTTCACTTCCTCGTGTAAAGATTGAGGCCGAAAATCAAATCGTGCTATGATGGACAGCCCGAACACATGAAAAGAATCGGCCGTTTGATTTTTAGCGGAGCCGGAATCCTGGGACTGGTTTTCTGCTCCCGTGCTCCCTCGAAGAGCCTGTCCCTTTCGCCCGGCTTTGTCTTTTCCCTCCGCGAAGAAGTGCGGCTAGAATACGATGGGGAGACGAGCGGCGGGCTTCAAGCTGCGGGAGGGAATATTTATTTCTCCACGAAGAAGGGAACGGTCTACGCGGTCGACGGTGCCGCAAAAAAGATCGCCTGGCAATTCGCCGCCAAGGCGGCCGTCCTCGCCGCTCCCTCGGTCTGTTCGGAGCGGATCGTTTTCGCGGACAAGGAAAATAACATTTATTGTTTGGGGCTGGACGGCACGCTCCGCTGGAAGAAAAAGTTCGAGGAAAGCGTTTCGGGAGGGATCGTTCAAGATTCCGGAAAAGCTTTTCTGATCATGAATGAAGTGAACCTCGTTGTCCTGGACGCCGCTCACGGAAACGAAGTTTGGCGCTTCAAAGCCGCGAGCGCCATCCGGACATCGCCCGTCTTTTGGAATCGGCAGATCATCTGTGCCACGGCCGAAGGCAAACTCCATTTTCTCCCCCCTCCGGGACAGTCCATCTCGACCTACAAAAGCGGCGCCGCCGTGGCCGGCCCTCTTTTCATCGACCAAAACAGGCTTTATTTCAGCCAGGAAGACGGCACATTTCAGTGTCTGGAACTGACCGCGAAAAAAAACCTGTGGAAGATCAAAACGGGCGGTTTTTTGACGTCCCTCCCGGCCGTCGATGAAAAGCGAATATTTTTGCGGACTTCGAATCATGTCCTCTTTTGTTTGAGGAAGAAGAGCGGCATTCTTGATTGGTGGCGGAGCCTGTCCTGGCCGGCGCCGTATAGCCCTACCGTCGGCGACGGCCTCGTTTTTATAGCCGCGCTTTCTCCGGTCCTGACTGCTTTCAAAAAGGAGACCGGCGAGCGGGCGGGCACGTATGATGCCGGGAATGTTCTTCAATCCGCCCCTCTTTGTCTCGGTGGATGTTTGGTGATCAGCACCTTTAATCTGGAGACTTCAAAAGGAGCCTTGGTCTTTTTAAAAGGCCGGGCTCCTGAAGAAGGAGATTCCAAGAAAAAATAAACCGAAAGGAGAACCGAAAATGAAACGAGAAGAAGCGTTGGAGCTTGTGAAGAAACACTTGAAAAACAAGAATCTGGTCAAGCATTGTCTGGCTGTCGAGGCCTGCATGAAGGCCTTGGCCGTGAGGCTGGGGCACGATCCCGAACCCTGGGGATTGGCCGGGCTCGTTCATGACCTGGACTACGAGGTCACGGAGAAGAGTCCCGAACTGCACACTACGGAGACCGTAAAGATCCTGAAAGAGATGAGCCTCGATCCGGTCATCATCCACGCCGTCGAAGCCCATGCGGCGAAGGTCCCTTGCGAAAATGCCATGGACTGGGCCATCTTTTCGATCGACCCCCTGACCGGACTGATCATTGCCGCGACCCTCATGCATCCCGAGAAAAAACTGAAGAGCATCGACCTGGAATTCGTCAAACGCCGCTACAAGGAAAAAAGTTTTGCCCGGGGCGCCAGACGCGAAGAGATCGAGCAGTGCCGCAATCTCGGCCTCGACCTGGATGAGTTCCTCTCGATTGCGATCGGGGCGATGCAGGGGATCGACCAGGAATTGGGGCTGTAAAAGACAAGGCCGGTGACAGGCACGTGCCTGTCACCGGCCTAAAATCTTTACTTTCGCTCCGAACTCGAAGAAGCGGGCCCGCCAGGGAAAGATCGGCTCAGAATAGATGTACTCGTCGAAGATGTTGGTCGCCTTGAGGAAGATCTCGACCCGGCTGAATTCGTAAGAAACGACGGCATCCAGGTTGAAATAGGAAGGAATATCGAGG
>Ga0315282_10008799_pt1 | contig 16241 bp, 13 predicted proteins | sample YL17G07_20_MG_FD_203693 | JGI IMG/M metagenome (GOLD analysis project Ga0315282, IMG submission 203693) | Sediment microbial communities from Yellowstone Lake, YNP, Wyoming, USA - YL17G07_20 | ecosystem: Environmental > Aquatic > Freshwater > Lake > Sediment | place: USA: Wyoming | collected...
GTCAGCCGGGTTTATAAGTTCCAGTATCTTCCGGAAAAAAGCGGCAAGACCACCATGGCCCAAGCTGACTTTGAATACCGCTGCCGGGGAACCGAGACATACGCCAAGGTCAGCGCCCCGCCGTTTCCAGTGGAAACGCTCCCCAAACGATTCCACCTGGCAGACCTCAAGGGCAACCGCAATTTTTCAATTTTTCTCGCCGCAGTCCTGGTTGCGGCCATCATCTCAACCGGGCTTATGGTGCTTCGCGGCCGGAAGAAAAAAGCCGCGGCCAAAACAATTGCGGTAGAGCCGACTGTGGAGGAAAAAACGCTGAAGCTGCTGAAAGCCGCGGACCAGTTCCGCATCGCCGGCAGGTACCCGGATTATTTCCTCGGCCTGGAACGGACGCTCAAGACCTTGCTGGAAGAAAAATACGGTCTCCGCTGGGCCGGGAGGGAGCGTTTGAAGGAAGAGATTGCCCGGGAGGTCTCGCCGGAGTTGGCCGAGGCCATTGACCAGTTCCTGGTCATTTCCGACCGGGTGAAGTTCGCGGGCCAGGAGCCGTCAAGCCAGGAGCTGGACAAGTCCTATCAGGCGGTTCGCCGGATGCTTGAATTCCAAAAATTGGCAATAGCCGGAGGTGGCAAATGAGCGAAATGGAAAAAATCCAGGAGCTGGTTGAAAAGGAAAGCCAGTTTGTGGACAAGCTGCTTTCCGAGGTTTCCAAAGTCATTGTCGGGCAGCGCCGGATGATGGAGCGAATAATGATCGGCCTTTTGTGCAAGGGGCACATCCTGCTGGAAGGCGTTCCCGGCCTGGCCAAGACCCTCACCATCAAAACTTTCTGCGACTCCATCAAGGTCAAGTTCCAGCGGCTGCAGTTCACCCCTGACCTGCTCCCCGCAGACATCATCGGAACCCTCATCTACGACCAGCGCACCGGGAACTTCATTCCCAAGAAAGGGCCTATCTTCGCCAATCTCATTCTCGCGGACGAAATCAACCGCGCCCCGGCCAAGGTGCAGAGCGCTCTGCTCGAGGCCATGCAGGAGCGGCAGGTGACCATTGGCGAGGGAACCTACAAGCTGGAAGAGCCTTTCCTCGTGCTCGCCACCCAGAACCCGATTGAGCAGGAAGGCACCTATCCTTTGCCCGAGGCCCAGGTGGACCGCTTCATGCTCAAGGTCCTGGTGGGCTACCCGAAAAAGGATGAGGAGAAGGAAATCATGGAGCGGATGACCGGCACCCAGGCGCTTTCCGCGCAGCCGGTGCTCACGAGCCAGGAGCTGCTTTCTGCCCGGGAGATAATCAAATCGATTTACATTGACCCCAAGATCAAGGACTATATCCTGGAACTGGTTTTTGCCAGCCGCAGCCCGGAGCAATATGGCTTGAAGGACCTCCAGGCGCTGATTTCCTGGGGAGCCAGCCCGCGCGCCAGCATCTATCTCAACCTGGCCTCCAGGGCCCACGCCTTCCTCCGCCACCGCGGTTATGTCACGCCCGAGGATGTCAAGGCCCTGGCGCCCGATGTGCTCCGCCACCGCATCCTCTTGAGCTACGAGGCCGAGGCCGAGGAAATTAAAAGCGATGATGTCATTAAGCAGATTCTGGAAAAAATCGAAGTCCCCTGAACCCGAGCCGGAAGAGCCTTCCGGGGAATCGCTCCGCCAGCTCCTCAAACGGGTGCGCAGGATTGAAATCACCACCCGCAAGGCGGTCAACGAGGTCTTTGCCGGAGAATACCACAGCGTGTTCAAGGGCAGGGGAATCGAGTTCCTGGAAGTGCGCGAATACTATCCCGGGGATGATGTTCGAACCATTGACTGGAATGTCACCGCCCGCTTCGGAGCGCCCTTTGTCAAGGTTTTTGCCGAGGAGCGCGAGTTGACGGTTATCATTATGGTGGACGCCTCCAGCTCGCTCCGCTTCGGCACCGTGGACAAGGTGAAGTCGGAACTGGCCGCGGAGTTGTGCGCGCTCTTTGCCTTTTCCGCGATAAAAAACCATGACCGGGTGGGCCTGATTATTTTCACCGACCGCATCGAGCGCTATGTGCCCCCGCGCAAAGGCTCCCAAAACGCGCTCCGGCTGATACGCGAAGTGCTCGGCTTCAGGCCCCGGTCCAAAAATACCGACTTGGCCGTGGCCCTCGATTTCCTCTTCCGCGTCCAGAAGCGCAAGGCCGTCGTCATCCTGGTCAGCGACTTTTTGGCCGAGGGTTTTGAGGAAAAGCTGAAAGCGGCCCGGAAAAAATACGACCTGATCGCGCTCACCCTCGGGGACCCGCGCGAGCGCGAAATCCCCCCACTCGGACTTATCGACCTGGAAGACGCCGAGACCGGACAGGTGATGACGGTTGACAGTTCCGACCGGGCGGTGCGCGAATATTTCGCCCAGGCCTTTGCCTTGCGGAGAAAAGCCCAGGCCGAGCTTTTCCGCAAGGCCGAGGTGGACGCCATCCCGATTTTCACCGGGGAAAATTTTGCGCCATCCCTGGTCAAATTTTTCCGAGGACGCGCCAGGAGAGCAGCCCGATGAGCCGGTTAATGAAAGCAATCGTGATTCTTAATCTGGTCGTGAGCCTTTTCGCGGTCAGCCTGATTCTCTGGCTCTGGCTCAAGCCCGGCTCCTTCGGCCGTGCCGCCGCGGAAGAGCATATAAGCCGGGCCGCGGCCTTTGAAGCCAGCAGTCTTTTCAAAGCTGCGGCGCTCGAATACCAGAGGGCCGCGGAAAATTCCCGAGGCCAGCAGGCATTCAATTACTGGCTCAAGGCCGGGGACCTCTGCTATGAAAAAGCCATGGATTACCAGTGCGCCGGCGAGAGCTATCTCTCGGCCAAGGCCTCGGGCCGATTCAAGCTCGGCCCGGACACAGCCACCAGGCTGGTCAACTCGCTCAAGAACCTGGGCAGGAGCGCAGAGGCCCAGGCCTGGCTGAATGACCTCACCGCCTTGAACCCCAAGCCCGGGGAGGGCGCCACCGTGGTTGCGAGAATCGGCGAAAAGGAGCTTACCCTTGCCGAACTCAAGGCCGCTTTCGCGGACGAGCCTTCCGAGGTCAAGAAAAATTTTGCCGGCGCGAACAGCCTGCGCTCATATCTCAACTATTACCTTTTTTCCCGGCTGCTCTACCAGGCCGCGCTGGACCAGGGAATGCTTGATGAAGAGGCCAGCCAGGCCTTGGAGCGTTTCAAGGAAAAATATCTTTCCGACCGCTTTTACCGGAAAAATTTCATGAGCCGGATTGAATTGAGCGACAGGGAGCTCAAGGATTATTACGACCGGCATCCGGCAGAGTTCAAGGATGACAAGGGCAACTTGAAAAAATTCGACGAGGTCAGGAGCGAAATTGAAACCAAACTCAAGCGTGCGCGCGCGCAGGAGCTTAATGAGCTCTGGCTGCGCGAACAGACTGAAAAAAGAGGAATAATAATCCATGAAGAGGCTTTTTCCTCTTCTAAATAGCCTGCTCATATTGCTTGCGCTCGGAAGGAGCGCATTTGCCCAAGGCCCGTCCGGAAAGGCCAACCAGCCGGCTCCGCGGCTTGCCCCGGCTCAAGGCTCAACCGCGCTCGCGGTCTTGCCGGCAAAACCCGAGCTGTTTCTCGGGGAAGCCAGGGTATCTTCCCGCGTGGACAAGATGGTAATCACCGTGGGCGAAATCATCAATTATCAGATGGAAGTGGAGTTGCCCAAGGGATACGATGCTGCCATCCCTCCTCCGGGAGCGCAGCTCGGCGAATTCCTGATTCGAAATTACGAAATTCCCGCGCCGGAAAAAACCACCGACCGCGTCAAACAAAAATTCCTCTTCAAAATAACCGCCTATGCCACGGGCGAGTCGTCCATCCCGCCGGTGCCGGTGATTGTGCTGAAGGACAAGAATCCCGCGGCGCTCATTCTGGCCGAGGAGATAAGAATCCGGGTGGCGCCGGTGACCTCGGCCGAGGACATGGAAATCAAGGACATCAAGCCGCCTCTACCCGCGCCCTTCAACTACCGGCCCCTGCTGCTCTTCGGAATGGTCATCGCCGGTCTTGTCATCATCGGCCTCGCCGTCCTGCTCATTGTCTCGCGCCTGCGCCGTCCGTCCGCGGAAATGCCCGAGCCGCTGCCCGAGCCTGAATTCCTGGCCCTGAAAGAGTTTGCGGACCTCGACGCGCTCGGCCTCCTGGAAAAAGGCCAAATCGAACCTTACTACACCAGGTTGAACGAAATCTTCAGACGCTACCTCGGCCTCCGCTTCGGCATCTACGCGCTTGAATTCACCACCACGGAAATCATGGCCGCGCTCAAAAACCAGTTCCTCGAACACGCAACCTTCCAGGCCGTCCAGAATTTCCTCGAAGAGTGCGACCTGGTCAAATTCGCCCAATTCATTCCCGAGTCCAAGGCCCAGCGCGAAATGACGGCCAGGGCCCAAAAAATAATCGAGCTCACCCGGCCCGCGCCGGCAGAGGAGCCGGAGCCTGCCCGGGCAGCCGCAGGAGCCTCCTGATGTTCCGCTTTGCCTATCCCTGGCTGCTGCTCCTGACTCTCCTCGGCCCGGCCCTGCTCTTGCTTTACTACCGGTTCCGGCCTGCAAGAGCCAGGCTCAAATTCCCGGACCTGTCCCCGCTCCGCGCCCTCCCTCTCACCAGCCGCTCCCGGCTCGCCGAGCTCCCGCTCTGGCTGTTCGCGCTCGGCATATCCTTTTTCGCGCTTGGCCTGGCGCGTCCCCAGCACGGCGACGCGCAGGAGGAAATTTCCGGCGAGGGCGTTGACATCATGGTGGTGCTGGATGTTTCCACCTCCATGTCCGGACGCGACTTTGAGCCGAAGAACCGGCTGGAGGTTGCCAAGCAGGTAACCAAGGAATTCATCCTGAAAAGGCCCTACGACCGGGTCGGCCTGGTGGTGTTCAGCGCCATCGCCTTCACCCACTGCCCGCTAACCACCGACCACCAGATTCTTCTGAATTTTGTGGAGCGCGTCGGCTTCACCCGGCGCGAGCATGACGGCACCGCCATCGGCAACGCCTTGGCGGTGGCCACCGACCGGCTCAAGGACTCCAAGACCAAGAGCAAGCTTATCATCCTGGTCACGGACGGCGAGAACAACCGCGGCATCGACCCGCTGGAGGCCGCGGAGCTGGCCAAGACTTTCAAGGTCCGGATTTATCCCATCGGCATTTACAACCCCTCCGGGTTCCTCCAGCCGGTGGATGATGTCATCTTCGGAACGCGCTATGTCGTTTCCATGCCCAAGGTCGATGAAGAAATGATGAGCCAGCTCGCGGAGATAACCGGCGGGAAATATTTCCGCGCCGCAGACCCCAAGTCCCTGGAAAATGTCTTCTCGGAAATTGACCGGCTGGAAAAAAGCAAGGTCGAGGTCAAGCGCTATTACCGCTACGCCGAGCGGTTCTCTCCCTGGGTGATTTGCGGTCTCTGCCTCTTTGTGCTCGGCACCGTCCTCTCCGACACCTATTTCCGGAGGATTCCCTAATGCGCTTCGCAGCCGCTGAATATCTATACCTGCTTTTGCTCCTGCCCCTGCTCGCCTCTTTCTGGCTGTTGGCGGACTTCCGGCGCAAGACCATGCTCGCGCGCTTCGGCAGCCCGGAGTTGATTCAAAAGACCAGCCGCTCGGTCAGCTCAAGCGCAAGATGGCTCCGCAGGAGCATGATGTTCCTCGGCATCCTGCTCGCGGTCACCGCCCTGGCCCGTCCCCAATGGGGCGCCAGGCTCACGCGCATCGAGCAGAAGGGCGTGGACATCGTGCTTGCCATGGATACGAGCAAAAGCATGCTCACCCAGGACATCAAGCCCAGCCGGCTGGAAAAGGCCAAGTACGAGCTGGACAAGCTGATTGAGCTTTTGCAGGGAGACCGCATCGGCATCGTCTGTTTTGCCGGAACCGCGTTCACGCTCTCGCCCCTCACCCTGGATTACGCCGCGGCCCGGCTGTTCCTCCAAAGCATCAGCACCGAGGTGGTGCCCGAGCCGGGAACCTGCCTCGCGGACGCGGTCAAGGCTTCCACCGAGAATTTCAATCCCAGCGAGCACAAATACAAGGTCATCCTGCTTTTGACCGACGGCGAGGACCATTGCCAGGAGCTGGGGTATGACCCGCTCAAGGCCGCGGAAGAGGCGAAAAAGCAGGGAGCGGTTATCTACACCATCGGCATCGGCTCCGTTGAGGGCGGTCCGATTCCGCTCATTGACGAGTCCGGCGGCCTGGAATACAAGCGCGACCCGTCCGGCGAGCGCATTATGAGCCGTCTGGATGAAAACACCCTCAAGCAGATAGCCTTGGCCACGGGCGGAAAATATTATCATTCCACGGCCGGGGAACTGGAGCTGGAAAAGATTTATAATGAGATAAGGCAGATGGAGCGGAAAAAATTCGGAGAGCAGATTCAGGTCGAATACGAGGACCGGTTCCAGTATTTCCTGGCCGCGGCCATGGCGCTCTTCTTCGCCTCGGCTCTGGTCCCGGAGAGGAAGAGATGAAGAGGAAGATTCTCCGTCCAGGCTTGGCCGGCCTTGCCCTCTCATGCCTGGCCCTGGGCGGGAGCGTTTATGAAAAAACCCGGGACGGCAACCGGCTTTTCAGCCAGAAGAAATACCAGGACGCCTTCAGCAGATACATGGAAGCGTCCAGCCAGGCCAAAGGTCCGGCCGAGCCGCTCCTGCACTTTGACATGGGCGATGCGCTTTACAAGCAGGAGCGCTATGACGAGGCCCTCAAGGAATTCGAGCAGGCGCTGTCCTCGGAAGACAACGCGCTCAAGGAAAAGGCTTATTACAATTCCGGCAACTGCTATTTCCGAACCGGCCTGGCGCAGAAAAAAATCGAGCTGTTGCAAAAAGCCGCAGCATCCTTTCAGAAAGCCCTGGAGATTGACCCCAGCGACCAGGACGCCAAGCACAACCTGGAAGTGGTGCGCAGGCATATCCAGCTGCAAAAACAGAATCCGCCTCCGCCTCCGCAGCCGCAAAACCAGCGGCAAAAACAGGAGCAGAAAGACCGGAAGCAAAATCAGGCGGAAAAAGAAAAGCAGCAGAAGCAAGCCGGGCAGCAGCAACAAGCCGGCAAGCCCCGGGAGCTTTCCAAGGAAGAAGCCGAGCGCATCCTGAAATCGCTCTCCGAGCAGGAAAAAGAGCAGCTCAAGCAGTTGATGAAGGTCCAGGCGGAAAATGTTCCCTCGGGCAAGGATTGGTAAATGCGTCAGCCAAGAAATTATTCCGCCGCATCGCTCCTGCTCGCGCTCCTGCTTGCTCCGCTGATTTGCTCCGGCCAGACGCTTTTCCACGCCGAGCTTTCCCAGACCCGGCTGCGCCTGGGCGAGCGAATTTTGCTCACCGTTATTCTGGAAGGCGAAAATATCGATACCGGCAATCCCGTGCAATTGCCCAATCTCGCGCCCTATTTCCGGGTCGAGGGTCAGAGCGGCCCGAGCGTGAGCACCCAGATGTCCATAATTAACGGCAAGATGAGCAAACACTCCAGCCTGCAATACCAGTACGAGCTGGTCGCGACCCAGGCCGGAAAATTCACCCTCCCGCGCATCGCCTATCGCAGCGGCTCGCAGACTTTTTTCACCGCGCCCATCCCGGTTGAAATCCTGGAACCGCAAAACGCAAACCAGGCCGCGCCTCCCTCGTCCAAAAACTGGGCGCCGGAAACCGACCCCTGCCTAAGGCTCGAACTCGACCGCAGGGAGGTTTACGCCGGCGAACAGCTCGTGGCTGCATGGTACCTCTATTTCCAGCGCCGGCTGCTCAACCTGCAACTGGCCGCCAATCCCTCGCTCCCGGATTTCAAGGGCACGGAGCTGGAAAAGGCCGGCCAGCTTTCGCCGGAGGAAAAATTTTTTCGCGGCCTGCCCTGGAATGTCGCCTTCATCCAGAGCCTGGCGCTCTATCCGCTGCGCGCCGGCCAGGCAACCATCGGCCCGCTCGAGTTGCGCTATATGAACCAGTTTAACCAGCGCGACTTCTTCGGCATGCCCCTGGGACAGGAGCAGAGGGTGGTGTCCGAGCCGGTCACCATCGAAGTCAAGCCGCTTCCCGAACCCGCGCCCGATGACTTCACCGGAGCGGTCGGCCAATTCGAGCTCCAGTCCCGGCTCGCCAAGGCCCAGGTGCGCGTGAATGAGAGCGACCAGCTTGAGGTGCAAATCACCGGCGACGGCAACCCGGACTATATCCTGGAACCCAAATTCCTGATGCCAGCCGAGTTTGAGATTTATCCGCCCGAGGTCAAGCTGGATACCGAGGCCAGGGCCGGAAGGCTTTTCGCGGTCAAAAAATTTGAATACCTGCTGGTGGCCAGGAAGGATGGCCAGTTCCAGGTTCCGGCCATCGGCTTCAGATATTTTGAACCCCAGACCAAAACCTACAAGCTGGCGCAAAGCCCGGGCCTCGCCATAAGGGTGGCGCCGGGCCCGGCCGGAGGCGGAGTCTCTCCGGGAAGCGCAGGGCAGCCCATAATTTCGGCGGTCAGCGAAGACATCCGGTTCATCAAGCCTGACCGTCAGGGCCTTGCGGACCAGTCAAGCGGATTATTGGGCAAAGGCTGGTTCTGGCTGCTTCATCTTTCCGGGATTCTGCTCGTGGCCCTGGCCATATATTACCGAGCCGTGCGCCAGCGGCTGGATTCCGACCAGGTCCTGGCCCGCAGAATGCGCGCGTTCAGCCAGTCCCAAAAGCGGCTGAAAAAAGCGCGCAAGCTCGCCCAAGAGGGAAACAGCGGGGAATTGCTCTCGGAATTGAAGCGCGCTTTGCTCGAGTATTTCGGAGACCGCTTTGGCCAAAGCCCCTGGGGCCTGGTGGAGGAAGAGATGCAGGAAGTGATGGACCGGAAGGGCATCGCCAAGGAATTGAGCCAGGAATTCCTCGCGCTCCTCTCCGCGCTTGGCCGCGCCCAGTTCGCCGGCAAAATGGAAGGCAGCGACCCCGGACCAATGATTGCCCGCAGCGCCAAAATAATCGAGGCGTTGGAAAAAAAATGAGGGCCAAGCTCGTGCTCCTCGCCCTGGCCGCGCTCATGCTCGGCCGCGGCGCAAAATCCTCCGAAGCCTCGGCCGCGCTTTACAACCAGGCCAACAGCCTCTATGCCCGGGGCGATTTTGCCGGAGCCATCTCTCTCTACGAGGGCGCGGCCCGGGCCGGGATTAAAAATAGCGATCTATATTACAATTTGGGAAATGCCTATTACAAATCCGGGGATAGGGGCCGGGCCGCGGCCTGGTGGCTGCGCGCGGAAAGGCTGAATCCCCGGGACCCGGAGCTAAAGGCCAACCTGGCGCTTGCGTCCAGGCAGGTGAACAAGGCGCTCGGCCTGCAGCCGGAAAGCCGGCTCATGGAATTTTTCCGCAGTCTGCGGGACCTGGCCCCGGCCCGGGCATGGGCGGCCTTGTTGAGCGCATCCATCTGGGGCTTCTGGATTCTGCTTTCGCTCCGGATGCTCTCGCGCCGCAAAAAATTAAACTCGCTTTGGTCGCTTTTGCTCGTCTGGTCTATTATACTGGTAATGATTTCCGGCGCCGGATATTTGAGCCGGCGGCATAAGGAAACCGAGCCGGCCGCGGTGGTGGTCGCCAGGGATGTCGCGGCGAAAAGCGGCCCGGGCGAAGGCTTCACGCCGGTGTTCAACCTTGCTCCCGGGGCCAGGGTGCTCTTGCGCGAGTGCCGGAGCGAATTCTGTCAGGTTGAGCTTCCGCCCGGAATGGTCGGCTGGGTTCAAGCCCAGGCGCTGGAAAAAATTTAGCCATGCAAGGAGGGAGGACGGTGGAGAAGAAGGTTCGCAAGGCGGTGCTCCCGGCCGCGGGTCTGGGCACGCGCTTTCTTCCGGCCAGCAAGGCCGTCCCCAAGGAAATGATTAACATCGTGGACAAGCCGAGCATCCAGTACATTGTGGAGGAAGCGGCGGCCTCCGGGGTTGAGCAGGTCATCCTGGTAACGGCCCGGGGCAAGAGCGTGATGGAAGACCATTTTGACAAGGCCTTTGAACTCGAGCAGCTCCTCAAGGAGCGCGGCAAGAAAAATCTCCTGGAACTATCCCAAAAGCTCTGGAAGATGGTGGAGGTGGTTTCCGTCCGCCAGCACGAGCCGCTCGGACTGGGACATGCCTTTGCCTGCGCCAGGAACGCGGTCGGCGATGAGCCTTTCCTCGGAATGCTCCCCGACGATATCGTCTATTGCCCGGAATATCCCTGCGCCAGGCAGCTGGTCGATGTTTACAACAAATACCACTGCTCGGTGGTGGCGCTGATGAAAACCCCGGAGCACCTGATTGACAAATACGGCATGGTGGTTTTCAAAAAGGCGGAGGGCAATGCGGTCCAGGTTTTCGATTGCATCGAGAAGCCCAGGCCCAAGGACGCGCCGAGCGACCTCGGCATCGTGGCGCGCTATTTGTTCACGCCCGAGATTTTCCAGGCTTTGGAGGAGACCAAGCCGGGAGTGGGCGGAGAAATTCAAATTACGGACGCCATCGCCAACCTGGCGCGCAAAGGCCGGGTCTATGGATGCATCTTCCAGGGCGAGCGCTTTGACGCCGGCGACAAATTCGGATACCTGGAGGCGACCATTCACTTCGCGCTGCATCATCCCGAGCTGGGTCCCAGGTTCAAGGCCTGGCTCAAGGATTATGCGCAAAAACTCTGATGCTCTTCATGCCCTCCGCGCAATTTTCAAGCCTTGAACCCGAGGAGGCCGCGGCGTGAGAATCGTGGTGGCGGATTCCGCGGGCTTCTGCATGGGCGTGCGCCGCGCCGTGAACATGGTGCTGGAGCTGGTGGAGCAGACCTCGGAGCCGATCTGCAGCATCGGCCCGCTCATCCACAATCCGCAGGTGGTGGAGCTTTTAAGGCAGCGCGGAGTCAGGCCGGCGCAAAGCCTGGAGGAAATTGACAAGGGCATTATCGTGATTCGCTCCCACGGCATCAGTCCCGCGGCGCGGGCCAAATTGGAAGCCAGGGGTTTAAAGATTCTGGACGCGACCTGCCCGCGCGTGGCGAGAGTGCACCGCGCGGTGGAAAAATATTCCAGGCTGGGATTTCTGGTGGTGGTGCTTGGAGACCCCGGGCATTCCGAGGTTGAGGGCATCCTGGGATTCGCCAACGGCAAGGCCGTGGTGATTCAGTCCGCGGCTGATGTGAAAAATCTCCCGGAAGCGGAGCGGGTCATTCTCGTGGCGCAAACCACGCAGAGCAACCGGCGCTTTGAGCAGGCGGCCGAGGCCATGAGGCAAAGGTATGCCCATCTCCCGAGCGACCGGCTGCTTATCATCAACACCATTTGCGACTCCACGGAGCGCAAGCAGGAGGAGGTGAGGGAGCTGGCGAGCAAGGTTGACGCCTTTGTGGTGGTGGGCGGGAAGGAGAGCGCAAACACCAGGAGGCTGAAGGAGATTGCGGAGTCCGAGGGCAAGCCCGCATACCTGGTGGAGAGCGAGGACGAGCTGGACTTTGAGAAATTGCGCGGGCTTTCCGCGGTCGGCCTCACCGCCGGCGCCAGCACTCCCAACTGGATGCTGCGCAGGGTTTTTGAGCAGCTCAAGCGGGTGAGCCTGGCCGGGCAAAAGTTCCCGCTCCAGCTCATCTACCGCTCCTTCCGCATGGCCGCGGTTTTCAACTTCTATCTCGGCGCCGGCGGCGCCTTGCTTTGCGGACTGGCCAGCCAGTTGCTCCAGGGACAGCTCAACTGGTTCGCCTGCCTGGCTGCGTTTTTCTACCTCTCGTCCATCCACAACTTCCATGTGCTCGCCAACCAGCGCCTGCTCGAAATTATTGAGCCGGCGCGCGGCAAATTTTTCCTCCACCACCGGCGCGGCCTGGTCTATCTAAGCCTGGCCGGCCTGGTTTTGGGCGCGGTGTTCGCTTTTCTCATCAATGCCTGGGCCCTGCTGTTTTACGCCGGACTTGGCCTGCTTAGCCTGCTCTACCAGGCCCCGTTCGGCAGCGGTGAAAAGCCGGGCCGGTTCCGGGTGCGGTCGCTTATGGACATTCCCGGCTCCAAGGACCTTTTCAGCGCCCTGGCCTGGTCGGTGATGATTGTTCTCATTCCGCTCTCGGGCGCCGGGGAGGAGCACACGCGGCCTTTGGTGTGGCTTATCTTCGCGCTCATCTTCCTCATGGTGCTGGCCCGGAGCGTGATCCAGGATTTCCGCGACCTGCAGGCCGACCGGATAGTGGGGAAGGAGACCATTCCCATTTTGCTGGGCGTGAACTTTAGCCGGGCGATCATTCATTCCGTGATCGCGCTGGCCGCGCTCTTGCTTCTCGCCGGATTCGCCAGGGGGCTGCTCGGCCTGCCCGGCGCGGGAATCGTGGCCGGCCTGGCCTGGCTCTGGCTCTGCGTTCCGGTTTTCACGCGCAAGACCTTGATCCAGGGAATGCGCGCCGAGCTGTTCATTGACTTCAGCTTCATACTTGCCGGAGGGCTCGGACTGGTGCTCGCCAAATTGTGAAAATTTTCAGGCCCGCGATGAAGAACCAAAAAATATTGGCCCTGACGAGCCTGCTGTTTGCGCCGTGGCTATTAAGCTTTGCCCCGCATCAAAGCATCGGCGACCCGTTTTTGCCGGCCCGGGGAAAGGTCAACCTGCTCGTGCTCCTGGTCAGGTTCCCGGACCAGGCCGGCAAGGCCAGCGTGCAGGATGCGGAACAAATGATTTTTTCGCGCGGCCAAATGGGAAGCGGCTCGGTCGCGGATTATTTTTTCGAGGTTTCCGGAGGCCGGATGGAGATTTCCGGCAAGGTCCTGGGCTGGTTTTTGGCTTCGCAGCCCGAGGCTTATTATGCTGGTCCCGGTTTCGGCCACAAGCCTGAAGCCTATCCGCGCAACTCCGGCCGGCTGGTTCTGGAAGCGGTGGAATTTGCGGCACAGGCCGGGGTGGATTTTTCGGCATTTGACAATTCGAAAAGCGGGGCGGTGGACGGCCTGGTGGTGGTTTTTGCCGGTCCGGGCGGAAACATCGGCAGCAAGAATGACCGGCTCTGGCCCTGGTTGAGCTATTTATCCATGGACGGCGCCCGGCCGATTTTTGCCGGCGGCAGGAAGATTGACCGCTATATCCTGGTCGGAGAGCAGAACGCCAGAGGCGAGCCGAATTTCGTGATGCCGTTTTGCCACGAGCTTGGCCATCTGTTCGGCCTGCCAGACCTTTACGACTGGAGTTCAGGCTCGCTCGGAGTCGGAAAATTCGACCTCATGGGAGCCGGCCTTTACGGAGGCGGCAAGCCCTTCTGGCCCTCCGCATGGTCAAGGGCTTATCTCGGCTGGTCGGACTTGCGCGAACTCGATGCCGCGGGCAAATACCAAATCGCGCCTGCGGAGAAAAACGGCCCGGTTTTTCAAATCCCGACTTTGGTTCCCGAAGAATATTTCCTGCTCGAAAACCGCGAGCCGCTCGGGATGGACGCCGGCCTGTTCGGCAAAGGTCTGGTGATTTATCATGTGGATGAAAATATTTTGAGCGCGAACGACCGGGCCTGCATCGGCTATTGCCCGGACTATCACTACCTGGTCGCGGTGGAGCAGGCGGACGGCTTGAATCAGCTTGAGCGTAAGACCAACAGCGGGGAGGACGGGGATTTTTTTCCGGGAACCAGCCGCGTCTGGTCTTTCAACGATAGCACGGGCACGGGCGCGAAATATCTGGACGGCGCGTCCGCGCGGCTGTGGGACGGCGAGCTTTCCGGCATCCGGATGAGCAGGATAAGATTGCGCAAGGAGCAGGCCAGCTTCAGCCTGAAGCTCAATCAGCCCAAAAGTCCGGACCTGTTCACGCGCGAGCTGCGGCTCTATGATTACAAAATTATCGACCTCGGTAACGGCGATTCCGTGCTCGATGCCGGAGAAGAGTTCATTCTTCTTCCTGTGGTCTCAAACCAGGGCGCCAAGGTCGGCAAAGTCAAACTGACTTTGACTGCTACCGGGTTTGTGCCGGGGAGCGCGGAAATCAAACTCGCGGGTCCGCTCAAGCCCGGGCAAAGGCTTGAAGCAGCTCCGGGCTTCAAGCTCAAGGTCCCGGAGTCATGGCCGGGCGCAAAGCAGCTCACGCTCAATCTTGCCATCGAGACCCGGCCCGGGAATTTTCGCAAGGATGAAAAAATTCAGCTCGTGATTGGCCGTCCGGAGATAATCCTGGTGATTGATGACAGCGGCCTGGGCCTGAAAAATTATTACCAGGATGCGCTCCGGCGGGCCGGCAAAATATTCCACACCGTGGAAGTCAGGAATTCCCTTCCGGAGCAAGGCCTGCTTAAAAAATTCAAGCTGCTCATCTGGCTCACGGGCGTGCGAGGCGCGGGCCCGGGACAGGCCCTGGATGATGAGCGCCAAAAGCTGCTCGCGGCTCTGCTCGATGACGGAAAAAATCTGGTCCTGGTCTCGCCCGGAATCGCGCTTCCGGAAAATTCCGAGCTGGGGGCCAGGCTCGGAATAATTTCCGCCCGCTTCAATAACGGAATCAGCGCGGTCAGCTCCGAAGCCAGCCCCGGGGCGATTGTCGGCCTGACCCAATTTTACTTCCCGGCGCCCAATCCCTCCGCGGCCCTTGAGCCCTCGGCAGGGTCCCGCGTGCTTTTCCGCAACCTGCAAAACGACCCGGTGGCGATTTTCTCGCAGGCCAATTCCCGCGGCGCGTTCCTCATTGCCTTTCCGATGGAGGCTCTTCCGGAAAATGCGCGCGCCCTGCTGCTTAAAGGATTTCTTTCCCGCCTGGGCTTGTAATCACTGCCCTCTTTTGGACCTGGCCCGGAACTGGAGAGCAAGGGGCGTGCCGAAAAATTCGAATTCCTGCATCAGGCGGTTCGTGAGGAAGCGGATGAAGGGTTCCTTGATTATCTCCGGATAGTTCACGAACAGGATGAAGGTTGGAGGCCGGACCCGGGTCTGGGTGGCGTAGAAAATTTTCAGAGGCCGGCCCTGTTTGTGCGGCATCCGGGTCTGGGTGAGGATGCGCTCGATTTTGCGGTTAAGCTCGCCGGTGGTTATTTTGCGGTTATACTGCGCAAAGACCGCGTCAACGGCTGGAAAAAGTTCGCTCATTCCGAACCCGGTCTTGGCTGAAACCCTAAGCGCCGGCGCGAAATGGATGTGCCGGAGCGTGGTCTCGACATTTTTCTTGAGCGCCTCCCAGGAATTCTCCGGGTTCGAAACCAGGTCCCATTTGTTGAGCAGGATGATGCAGGCCCGGCCCCGGCGCAGCAAGACCCCGGCAAGCTTGGCGTCCTGGTCGGTCGCGCCCTCCACCGCATCGACCATCAGCAGGATGAGGCTGGCGCGCTCCAGGGCCTTGAGGCCGCGGAGCGTGCTGATGCGCTCGAGCTTCTGGTCGATTTTGCTTTTGCGCCGCAGACCCGCGGTATCAATCAGGATATATTTTTTGCCCTCGTGCTCGAGCTCGTTGTCCACCGCGTCGCGCGTGGTGCCGGGCTGGGAGGTCACGAGCAGCCGGGACTCGCCCAGCAGATAATTGATCAGGCTGGACTTGCCCACATTGGGCCGGCCAATCACCGCAATCCGCGGAACCGAAGGCTCCTCCCCAAGCTCCGACTCCTTCGCGCCCGGAACTTTTGCGGCCAGCTCGTCCAGGAACTCGGCCACGCCCCGACCGTGCTCGGCCGAGACCAGGTAAATCTGGTCCGCGCCCAGCTCGTAAAATTCATAGGCAAATTTTTCCTGCTGGGAATTGTCAATCTTGTTCGCCACGAAAAAAACCGGCTTTTTGATTCTGCGCAGCTCATCCGCGATGATTCGGTCCGGGGGAATCAGGCCGTCCCTGCCGTCGAGCAGGAAGATGACGGCATCGGCTTCGGACACCGCAAACTCAAGTTGGGCTTTAAGCTCGGTATGCAACTCATCCTCGGCCTCGGGCACCCAGCCGCCCGTGTCAATGAGCTCGTAGCTCATTCCCTGCCATTCCATCTTGGCGTAAAGCCGGTCCCGGGTCACGCCCGGAAGGTTGTCCACAATCGCAATCTTCTCGCCCGCGAGCCGGTTGAAGAGCGTGCTCTTGCCCACATTGGGACGGCCGACAATGGCAATGGTCGGAATTGATTTGCTGGCAGCCGTTTTCATCGCTACTGATGATGGCGCAAAAATTTTGTTTGAGCAAATTCCACCGGCAGAATTTTGGCGGCAGATTTGAAGACCGGATTTGATTTCCCCGGGGAGCTCGCGCTTGCCAATGATTTTATAACAACCTATATTATTTCAGAGTAAGGAGGGGGTGCATGTCTGCTCCGGAAAGCGTGAGGAA
>Ga0315282_10008800_pt1 | contig 16241 bp, 19 predicted proteins | sample YL17G07_20_MG_FD_203693 | JGI IMG/M metagenome (GOLD analysis project Ga0315282, IMG submission 203693) | Sediment microbial communities from Yellowstone Lake, YNP, Wyoming, USA - YL17G07_20 | ecosystem: Environmental > Aquatic > Freshwater > Lake > Sediment | place: USA: Wyoming | collected...
GGAGATATAGTTTAAGATCGCTCCGGCCGCGTATCTTTGAGGATCGATATTGAGTTCGCGCATCACTTGCTTTACCGCCGTCAGTTGCTCGTCTTCGTCTAAGATGGTAAAACTGCGCCGGCGTCCCAACTGCTCTATCTCTCGGCGCAGTATCTTAACGCAGAGGGAGTGAAAGGTGCTGATATTCAGTTGTCGATCGGATCTAACGCCCAAGAGACGCTTGACCCTATCTCGCATCTCACCCGCAGCCTTGTTGGTAAAGGTTACCGCTAGGATCTCCGAAGGATCAGCTTTCTTCTGCTGTATCAGATAGGCGATTCGTGAGGTTAAGGTCTTGGTCTTACCCGACCCGGCCCCGGCCAATATGAGTACCGGCCCCCGGAGCGCCTTCACGGCTTCCTGTTGGGCCGGATTCAGTGATTTGAGCAGGTCTTTCATAAACGCTAAACATTATATTACATTAAGTCAACTGGGGCGGTTCCTCTTCTGATATAATGGGTCTGGGACTAATAATTTTTTTATGTCGGGGCACTCTAAGTGGTCGACAATCAAACGGAAGAAGGGGGCGGCGGACGTTAAACGCAGCGCCCTGTTTACCAAATTAGCCAAGGCTATCGAGGTGGCCGCCCGCACTGGGGGCGACCCCGATACGAACTTTCGCCTGAAGTTGGCTATCCAAAAGGCCCGGTCCGCCAACATGCCGATTAGTAGCATGGATAAGGCGATCAAAAAAGGCACTGGCGAAGATAAGAATGCAGCCATAATTGAAGAGATAACTTATGAGGGGCTCGGTCCGGGTAACGTCGCGGTAGTGGTGGAGACCCTGACCGACAATAAAAATCGTACCGTCTCGGAGCTGCGCAACTTATTTAATAAAGCGGGCGCAACCTTTGGCACTCAGGTAGCGTGGCAGTTTGATGCGCGCGGTATCTTGCGAGTAGACAAGGGCATCGATCCGGAAGCGCTGGAGCTGGCGGCGATTGAGGCGGGAGCGCTGGATATCGATGATGTTAGTGACAGTCTGGAGATTGCGACGTTGCCTAAAGAGTTGGATAAAATCAAAACCGCCTTGGAGTCAGTTGGTTATCGGGTCATTGAGGCCGAGCTAGGCCTGGTGCCCAAGCAAGCGACCACTATCACTGATCCCGAGTTAGCCAAGCGGGCGCTGGACTTTTTGGATGCTTTGGATAATCACGATGACGTGGCTCACATCTACAGCACGCTGGATGTGCCAGACGAAGTTTTGAATAGACTCCCTCATGAGTAGAACTATCCTGGGGTTAGATCCGGGTACCGCGACGACTGGCTTTGGGGTGATTAGCGAGGACAGCGGCCAAATTAAGCTGGTCGATTGCGGCTATATTGCCACGCAGGCGGGCGAAGAGCTGGCTGACCGATTACTGGTGGTGGCTAGGTCGCTGGAAAAGATAGTTCGGCGTTATCGGCCGGACATGGTGGCAGTGGAGAAACTATTTTTCGCCAAGAATCGCACCACGGCTATCGCGGTCGCCCAGGCCCGCGGCGTTATTCTAACGGTGGTCGCCAAGCATCATCTGCCTCTGCGGGAGTACACCCCCCTCCAGGTAAAACAGTCGCTCACTGGCTACGGCCGGGCCGATAAACGGCAGATGCAGAGGATGGTTAAAGCCTTGTTGAAGTTGGATCAAGCCCCCCGCCCGGACGACGCCGCTGATGCTTTGGCGATAGCCATCTGTGCCGCGGGAGCCACGCCTCGAGTGCTACAATAGAGGCATGATAGCTTCGGTGAGTGGCCGGATTATCAGCCAGGGACTAGACCATCTCGTAGTCGAGGCTGGAGGGGTTGGCTATCTGGTGTTTACGACCACCGACGTACTGACCAAGTTTGCCCCGGGGGATGAGGTTAAGCTGTTGACCCATATGGTGGTGAGAGAAGACGCCCAGGCCCTGTATGGTTTTCTAAAGAGTGCCGAGCTGCAGCTCTTCTCGATGCTCTTGAGTGTGGCGGGGGTGGGCCCCCGGATCGCCCTGGCGATCCTAAGCTCCGGCAAGGTAGAAGAACTTCGTTCTGCCATCGGTCGGGGTGATAGTGCTATCTTCACAGCCATCTCCGGCATTGGCAAAAAAACAGCCGAACGGATTATCCTGGAGTTGAAAGGTAAACTGGCCAATTTGGTGGGGAGTGGGGTCAATAGCTCGGCCGATATCATCAATGCGCTCTCGAACTTAGGTTATAATATGTATGAAATTCGGGAGATTTTGGGTAAACTATCGCCCAATGCCTCGGTTGAAGAAAGACTAAAAGAAGCGCTGAAACTATTAGGCTAACTTATTAATATTTATTAATCGTTAGGGGAGGGCTCATCTATGGCTAAGAAAGAAGGTTGCAGTTGCGGTTGGTTCCTGGATGACTGGTTCTACGCTCTGCTGGCGATCCTGCTCGGTTTGGTGCTGCTCGGCGTCAATCTGGGCTGGCTGGATCCCATCTGGGCGAAATACTGGCCGGTGTTGTTGGTCCTGATCGGGGGTAAGGAGCTGATAGAAAGAAACTAAATGCGGATCCTGTTTATTGGGGACGTTGATGGCCAAGCGGGCAGGCGGAAGGTAGTTACCGTCCTCCCCGGACTGGTCAGCCAGTATCACACCGACGTTATCATCGCTAACTGCGAGAATTTGACTCACGGGCTGGGGGCCCGTGAGTCCCATATTCGAGAGATGTTGGAGGCCGGGGTGAACTATTTCACCAGCGGCAACCATATTTGGGACATTAAAGAGATCATCCCCTTCCTCGATCAAAAGGACTCGCCGGTGCTACGCCCCGCTAACTATCCGCCCGGGGTGGCCGGGGCGGGTGTTCGCCTGTTCACTTTGCCCCGCGGACAAAAATTATTACTGATCAACTTACTGGGGCAACTATTTATGTCGCAATCTTTTGAAAATCCTTTTCATATGATCGATCGGATCTTGGCGGAGTTTGGTTCTGCCCAGCCGGACGCTGTCATCATAGATTTTCACGCCGAGGCTACCTCCGAAAAGAGAGCCTTCGGATTTTATGTGGATGGCCGGGTGAGCGCGGTGATAGGGACACACACTCACATCCCAACCGCTGACGCCCAGGTCTTGCCGAAGGGCACCGCTTACATTAGCGATGTGGGCATGGTCGGGGCCCATGATTCAGTGCTGGGGGTGAATAAGGAGCTGGCCATCAACTACTTTCGAACCCAGATCCCGGTTCACTGGGAGGCCGCCGAGGGCGAGGGTGAGTTTAGCGCTGTATTCATCGAAACTGACGATAAAACGCATTTAGCTAAGTCAATTGAATTAGTCCAGCGATGAATAGAGTTTACTGGATCACTATTGGCCTCCTGGCTGTCCTGGTGGTGGGCGGCGGCGTTACTTTATGGAGCCTGTGGGCACCGGCCGGTCCCAATGCCGAACAGCACTTCACCGTCCGCTCCGGTGAAACGATCAGCTCGATCGCCAATCACTTGCAGGCGGATAAACTCATCCGCTCGGCGTGGGGGTTCAAACTATATCTAAAGCTGACCGGCAAGGTGATCGTCCAGCCGGGGGTCTATCAACTCTCCCCCGCCTACTGGTTGCCCAAGGTAGCCAGCACCATCGCTAGCGGCTCAACTGCCAACGTAACTATTACTATCCCGGAGGGTTACACTCTCGAGCAGGTGGCCGAGCTGGCGGCCAGTAAGGGGGTGGCGAGTCAGGATGAGTTTTTGGCCACCGCCAAAAACTTCCCGCCCGACTACGATTTTCTTAAAGTTAAACCAGCCGCTAATTCGCTGGAAGGTTTTCTTTTTCCCGATACCTATCGGCTGATCAAGGGGGATGCCACGGAGGCGATTCGGATGATGTTGGATAACTTTGGCGTGAAGTACCAGAGCGAGATCAAGCCCAACTTGGGCGATAAGAATTTGTACGAGGTGCTGACAGTTGCCTCGTTAGTGGAAAAGGAAGCCAAAACCCAAACGGATAGAGAGCAGATCGCGAGGGTTTTGTACAACCGATTGGCTAAGGGTATGAAGCTGGATGTGGATGCTACCGTTCGCTATGCCATCAATGATTGGAAAAAAGCACTGGCCAAAGAGGATCTTTCTATCGATTCGCCTTATAACACTCGGCGTTATGCCGGACTGCCTCCCACTCCCATATGCAATCCTGGGATGGCGGCCATTAAAGCAGCGCTCCAACCGCCTCCGAGTGACTACTATTACTACCTCACCGACTATCAGGGCGTTACCCACTACGCCAAGACGTTGCAGGAACACGCTGACAACAAGCTGAAGTATCTGTAGTGAAAAGGTTTGTTACCTTACTTTTGCTGGTCGGCTTCATTATAGGGGTGGCCTCCGGGTCGGTCTTTTATTGGCAAAGTTTATCTGTTGCTCTCTGGCTGGCGAGTGGCCTCATCATTCTGATCGCTCTTTACTATCGGCGCTATCACTATTTTGCTTTGGCGGTAGCTTTCGTGGCGGCAGCGACGTTAGGCAATCTGCGTTTTGGGATTAGCCAGATAAAAAATCCTCACGATGTAAGCAGCTTGGCCGGTCAGCCGGTTAGGCTAACTGGCCTGATCGCGAACGACCCGCAGCCCAGCGGCGAGAAAATTAAATTTACGCTTAAGGTTCTCTCGGTGGATGACAATCCATTAGCTCGGGGGAACGTTCTGATAAGCACTCGCTCTAGGCCCAGTTACGAGTATGGCAACTTGGTTAGGCTGGCTGGCCAATTGAACACGCCAGTGAATAAGAGTCAGTTCGACTATGTGGGGTATCTGGCTAGATTCGGTATCTACTCCACTATGGACTATCCAGTAGTGGAAGTGGTCGAACCTTTTGCCGGTAATTCTCTACTTCATGGGCTATATACGGTGAAGCATAGATTGATTACTGCTATTCAAAGATCGCTACCGGAGCCGGCGGCGGCTCTACTCTCCGGGTTGTTGTTTGGTATCAAGAGCGATCTTTCAGACACGCTCATGACTGACTTTAACCGAGTTGGACTGACCCATATCATTGCGTTGTCCGGCTTTAATATCACCATCATTGCCACCAGCCTATTATGGCTGCTCAGCTTTCTGCCGCTGCGGTGGCGATATAGTTTGGCCAGCGGCGTTATTATCCTATTTGTGCTGATGACCGGTGCCTCACCGTCAGTTACCCGAGCGGCGATCATGGGAATTTTAGTTTTGCTGGCGGGGCTGACCGGCAGAGTGGCCGACGGCGGCGTGGCGCTGCTGCTGGCCGCCACTATCATGCTGCTGGGAAATCCGCAGATTCTCTACCATGATGTAGGGTTTCAGTTATCGTTTGCAGCCACGGTGGGCATCATCTATTTAAGCCCGGTGTTTCAAGATATCTTCCGCAGAATCCCGAAGTGGATCGGCGGCTATCTCTCTCCCACCCTGGCAGCTCTGGTATTTTCCACCCCGTTGTTGGTCTATCAATTTGAACGGCTCTCCCTTATCGCCCCGGTTGCCAACTTGTTGGTCTTGCCCGTCATCCCTCTAGCGATGGGGCTGGGATTCCTCGCCGTTATTGCCAGCTTGCTGTATCTACCGTTAGGCGTTTTAGTAGGATTATTAGCAGTTTGGCCGCTCGACTATATTGCAGGAGTGGCGACTAGCCTGTCGCGGCTGCCGGCCGCCTCCCTTAGTTTAAAAATTTCCTCGGCCGGGTGGGTGTTCGTCGCTTACGCTGTATTGGGTCTGGGATTAATTTGGGAAAAGTACCGTGCGCCGAAGAATCCTTTTGAGCTCCGTCCTCTTATTGCTCCTCGCTAATGTTTTTATTTGGCAGGGTGTGGCCGCCTCGGCAGATAGCGCTGCGCGGATCTACTTTTTAAATGTTGGCCAGGGTGACGCCACCTTGATTACTGCCGGGGACCATCAGATTTTGGTGGATGGCGGGCCGGACGGTAGCGTTATCCGTGAGTTAAGTAAGATTATGCCGGCGTGGGATCGAACGCTAGATTTGGTTGTACTGACCCACCCGCAGGCTGATCACCTGACTGGGCTATTCTCTGTGCTGGATCGCTATAGCGTAAAAGAAATTTTGGCTGCCTTTTCTGATTATGATAGTTCGCTAAATGGCGAGTGGCTGAAGGCAGCCCGGCAAAGTGGAGCACAGCTCAACTATGCCGACTCGTCCGACGACTATTATTTTGGTAACCTTTACATCGATACTCTGTTGCCGCTTAACTCTTCCGCCCAATCGCCGGATATCAATGAAGATTCGGTTATTCTACGGGTTAACGGAGAAAGTTTCAGTGTGCTAATGATGGGTGATGCTGGGTTTGCAACCGAGGATCACTTATTCAATATTTATCCCCAAATGTCAGCCGATATTTTGAAGGTCGGACATCACGGCAGTAAATATAGTTCATCAGTTGGCTTTCTTGAGCGAATAAATTCTGACTCCGCGGTTGTTTCGGTCGGCAAAAATTCTTACGGTCATCCTGCTCCTGAAACACTTGATCGGCTGATTGCGGTTGGCGCCAAAGTGTATCGTACTGATAAATCTGGTACTGTTAAATTTGATCTATAAAAAAGCCCCTCACTTTCTGCCCTGAATGCCTTTTGGCATTTAGCAGCGCAAGCTGCAGGACAGAAAGTGAGGGGGGCGGACTTGCTCGAATGGGGTTTGGCATCGTTATCTCCGCTCTTCCCGTGGCAGCACATAGTACTGCCAGAGGATGATCGATGAGAACAAAAAGCCAAACGTGTTGGTCACGATTGGCGGCCAAAGCTCTCGTACTATCCCCCACAGCAGCCATAGCCCCACGCTGATTGGAAAAAGATGAACCAACACGGGGTGAAGACCCTGGGTCGTCCCTCTCTTCCAATTGTAGTAGGCCTGGCTGCCCAGGCCTGGTACAAAGAGCGCCACCGAGAAGCCAACGGCCAGCCAGTACAACAGTTTAGACCAATCCATCTGACCCACCTCCTTAGTGGCTTGCTTGTGTGGGTTAGGTGGGCAGTATAGATAGCGGTTTGCCCATTTGTAGGGGTGGCTGGCCAAGGTCACCGAGGTCGATCTCGTGGCGGCGGTACATCCGCTCGAACAGGTACAGGAGCTCGACGCCCGTCTCGTTCTCAATGCGCTTAACGCCCGGGGTGCGTTGCACAGCGTTGTCCGCCAATTCGAGCGCCTCCTCGAGTGTAATTTCGAGTATATTGACGCCCGGCCGCGGCTCTTGGGTGTGCCTCCAGTCGGTGCAGTACCACAGGCCAATCGGAGTGCGGATCTCCGTGTGCCCCACGGCAAGGCCAATGCAATGCAGCCCAGCTAGGCCGATCTCGATGCCGGTTTCCTGCAGCAGTCGCTGGCAGATGACATCAAGCGTCACGCCCTGTCCGGTGTGATCGTACCCGCCGGGGATCTTGGTAATGAGCGGAAGATCCTTGCCCCGGTGGAAAGCGTTTCCCATCCGCTGTTTCTCGATCAAGATCACATGGACGTCTGCCCCACTGGGCTTAACACACAGCACTTCAAACGCGGGCTGTGAGTCAAGCTCCAGCTGGGTCAGGATCTTCACCTCGCCGTCTGGTTGCACCACTGGGTTGGCATGCACGACGATGCAGAAGTATCCCGTTTTAAGTCGGACACCGCCGCCGCGACCGCCGACGGCCTCAACCACAAATCCACGCGGATCATCTGGCCGTAGCATCCCGGCAGGAAATAGACCCAAACCTAACTTCTGGTCATCACGACCATCCATCCAAATCACCTCACAGTAGGTGAACCGGCTACGTTTGGAATAAGGCCTACCAGCCCTCGCCCGGTTGTCAAAGAAGAAAGCCCAGCATACTCGAGATAACCTCGTTTTGTCAATCTGGAAGCCGACTTTTTCTTTTCAGCGTATAATAGAAATGATGGACGAAAGAAAGAACTTCATCAAGACCGAGGAGGACTTTGTCTGTGAGAACTGCGGTGCAAGCGTGGCTGGCGGGGGCTACACCAATCACTGCCCGAAGTGTTTATATAGTAAGCATGTCGATAATGTGCCGGGCGATCGGGCCAATCCCTGCGGTGGGCTGATGGCCCCCACCGGTGTCGAATTCGAACACGGTGAATATGTGCTGGTGCACAAGTGCCTCAAATGCGGGGCGGTCAAGCGCAATAAAACCACTGAGGCTGACAACTTTGAAGAAATAGTTCGGCTAAATCAAGATTTCCGTGTCTAACCTGATCCCTATCAGCTGGCCAACCTATCTGTGGCCGTTCGGCGCCGCGCTCGTTTTGGGGTACCTGCTGACTTTAGGCATTAAACTGTATGCCGAAAAGCGGGGCTGGTTCGCCTACTCCACCTCCCATCAAACTCACGAGCGCAAGACGGTGCGGTTGGGCGGTATCGCCATCTATGCTGCTTTTGTCATCCCCTTCCTGATATTCGTGGACCTCACTCCCCCCCGGGTTGGCCTGCTCATCTCGGTCTCACTGATGTTCTTGATGGGATTGCTTGACGATATCTACGATCTTAAGGCTTGGATGAAGATCGCTATTCAGGCGATAGCGATCATCGTGGCGCTGGCTTTCGGCATCCATATCGGTCAGATCACTAACCCGCTGGGCGGCGTGTTGGTTCTGCCCGATTGGCTGGACATTATTTTAAGCGGCATCTGGTTATGGCTGGTGACCAACGCCATCAATCTATTGGACGGCTTGGATGGTTTGGCGGCGGGGGCTACTTCCATCGCTGCCGCTGCTATGTTCTGGTTAAGTTTGTTCGCTTTCGTGAATCAACCCCAGACTGCGATTATCGCCATCGTCCTATTGGGGGCTTCTCTCGGATTTCTCCGATGGAACTGGTACCCGGCCAAGATCTTTATGGGCGACTCCGGCAGCTACACCCTCGGATTTTTGGTGGGAGCTTTAGCCATTATCGGCGGCGCTAAGCTGGCGACTGCCTCGTTGGTGTTAGGATTCCCCTTGCTGGACGCTTTTTATGCTATCCTTCGTCGGATTTTTCAGGGCCGGAATCCATTTTCAGCCGACCGGGAGCATCTTCACCACCGCTTACTGGCTGTGGGGGTGCCCCATATGGGAGTAACTCTGATCATTCTCGGCATCTCGGCCGTCTTTGGAGTGGCGGCGCTGCTCTCCGGTACCTGGGCCAAACTGATCGCGCTGGCCATCGTGCTGATGGTGATGATTTTGCTTATCAGGACTATATTTTTCATCCAGAGAAGAAGAAGGGGGTTGACAAACGACCAGATATAAGGTATGATGGAAAAACGGGTCAAAAATCAAAACAAAAAGATGAACGACCGCCAATTCGAAAAACTCGTCCAGAATCTGCAGGATGTGATGCGCTGCCCTAACTGCTCATCCCCCTACTTCCTGGACGATATCCACTATCTGGGGCAGATGGACACTATGACCTTCCTGCACCTGCGTTGTCATAAGTGCAGCACCCCGGTATTTGCCAGCGTGGCGGTGGCGGATCAGGAAGGCGGCTTGATGGAGCCGGAGATCGTTGATGAGCAGGTCATTAAACGGAGAAAGCTATCCGTAGCGGAGTCCCACCGCATGTTTAAGCCGGTTACCCATGACGATGTCTTGGATATCCACGACGCCCTCTTCCGCTCGGGTGACAGCTTAGATCTGTTCCTCCGCCCCGGGCGTTAATCCCCATACCTAAAGGAAAGCCTTGCTTTTAAGCTGGCTTTTTTAGTATATTGACGAAGTTACCGCGCCAGTTAATCTGATTCAACGATGGCCAAAAAGGCAACCACCCCCGCCATTAGCGCTACTCAGCGCGATCTCGGGGTTTCACCCAAAAAGTTGCGCCGGGAAGGTATCCTTCCCGGGGTGCTCTACGGTAAAGGGATCGTATCGACCCCCCTGTCCTTGCCGTTCGACGCCTTTGAGCGGCTCTATAAAGACACCGGGGAGACTACTATCATTAACCTGCAGATCGAAAATGAGCCGGAACCTCGCCCGGTCTTGGTCAAGGATACCCAGTTCGATCCGGTAGAGGACCGCCACGTCCACGTAGATTTCTACCAGATCAAGGCGGACGAGGAACTTAAGGCCACCGTCCCCCTGCGCTTTGTCAACGAAGCAGCGGCCGTTAAAGAGTATGGTGGCATCCTGATCACCAATAAAGACGAAGTCGAAGTGGAGTGTTTGCCAAAAGATCTGCCCCACGACATCGAAGTTGACCTCTCCCCGCTCGTCGCGATTGATAGCGCTATCACCGTCAAGGATCTCCGCGTTCCCGCGGGGGTGAAGATTTTAGCGGAGCCGGATGAATCAATTGTGGTGGTTACTCCGCCGGCGGTGGAAGAAGTAGAAGAAGTGAAGACGGAGGCCGAAGCCATCGCCGAAGTTGAAGCCATAGCGGAGAAACCGCCTGTGGAAGGAGAGAAGTCAGAGGAGGAGAAAAAAGAATAAGTCTTTCCGTCCCGCCCAAAGTTAACTAACTTTCGCCGCGAAATCGCAGCGAAAGTTTTTAGTTATGCAAAAATCCAATGAATTTCATTGTATTTATTGACAAAGGTAGTTACAATTATACATGGTGATGCTAAAATCAATTTGATAGTAAAATTTTATTAGTTAAATTCGAGGAGGGTAGGACATGGCTGTCAGAAGACGCCGCAGGAAAGTGGCCGCCAAGAAGAAGCCCGTGCGTCGCCGTCGTCGCAGGAAGGCTGCCGCACCCAAGAAGAAAGTTGTCCGCCGTCGCCGCAGAAAAGCGCGGAGATAAGAGCGGTCGAAAAGTTAAATCACAAAGAGCTCTCTGCCTTGTTTTGGTGGTGAGCTTTTTGGTTACCCTAGAAGAAGCATTGACCCAGAGCGAATTATCCCCTATGGTGGGTTTGCTTTGCTTCTGCGGCATAAGGAGGTGAACGTCAGATGCCCGAAGCGGGATCATTAACACTACAGTCTCGCGATCACTTGGTCCAACAGTGTTTTGAGATGGCAGTGGAGAAACTGATCGAGGGGGTGACCCACCCCAACTCCCCTAATTCACTGCTCCCCTACCTCCCCCACTATTCTTACTCCGCCCTCGATCACTACCTGCGGCGGCAGTATCTGCCGCAACATCTCTCTCCCGCAGGCAGGGAACTGCTAGAGATCTTTTTGGGGGTGCCAAACAACTGGCAAGCACTACTGGACTTGGTACCGGAACTGGAAAACCGGAAAGATCGCATCGCTCTCGTCGGGGCAGCCGCTTACATTGAAGTTTGGTGGCGATTGAACACCGCCACCCCACCCACCCCAGCGAGCCACGCCCACTAGGGTGATCGATTATCAAAAAACACAACTGGCACACTGGCCAGCCTGCTCATTGATTATCGATCGCCCTTTTTTATTTAGTTAAGCGGCCAGATCTTTCTCGTAGCGGTTCAAGTCTATTACTGTGTAGGTGTGCGTCACCCCATTTTCTTTAACTGGCAGACCAGCCTGAGCGATCAGACCGCGTACCCGCTTGTCAGCCGTGTCGGCGCTACTCTTGCCGTGGCGTTTCTTCCAGTCTTCATTAGTGGCTATCCCTTCTCTCATGAGGTGAAACAGCTCGCTGGCCCGATCGGAATCTAACATACCCTGAGCCGCTAGCTCCTCCAGGGCTACGTAGATACGAACCGGCTCGGGGTTGTGGAACTCCTTCACGTGGGGGGTCAGCATCTCCTGAATCATATCGGCCTTGTCCGGGCTCACGCGTTTTTCTAACAACGGAAGCAACTCGCCTCGGATCAGGTCCATCCCCTCTCGCACTACCTCGGCGATCGGGGGCAGTGGTTCTCCTTCCCCACTTTCCGCCAGCGGAGGCCACGCTCCACCTTCAGTGTACTGGTGGGCACCTATCCTGTATCGGTCATTTGATTCTGCTGGACTCATTGTTGGTTTCTATTTAATCCGTTTTTTTATTATATCATAAAAATCAGCTCCTGTAAAGCATTTTTTGCCAGTTATCTCCTATGGCTTTCGGTAAAGCGGCCGACGAACTATACTATAAAAGATGGATTATCGAGAACTGAGGCAGAAATTTATCGACTTTTTTGTCGCCCACGGGCATCAACTGGTGCCCTCCTCTTCGTTAGTCCCCCAGCACGATGCTTCGGTGCTCTTAACTACCGCCGGGATGCAGCAGTTCAAACCTTACTTTACCGGTACCCCCAGTCCCTACGGCGATAGAGTGGTCAGCATCCAGAAATGTTTTCGCCTGTCTGACATAGATGAAGTTGGCGATGATACTCACCTGACCTTCTTTGAGATGCCAGGGCACTTTTCCTTCGGCGACTACTTCAAGAAAGAGGCGTTGCACTATGCCTGGGAGTTCATTACCGATCCAAAATACTTGGGGATTAGCCCTGATCGCATCTACGCCACCTACTATGACGGTGACAGGCCCGAAACGTCCGAGGACACCGAATCCAAAAAAGTATTAGGGTCGTTGCCGGGGCTAAAGAAGACCATCGCCCGAGGCGCGGCTGATAACTTTTGGGGGCCAACCGGAAACGAGGGTCCGTGTGGCCCGAACGTGGAGTTCTACGTTGATGACGTGGAGATCTGGAACGAAGTATTCAACGAGTTCTACTGCCAAGCCGATGGCACTCTCACTCCCCTAACCCAGTCGGGGGTCGATATGGGCGGCGGATTAGAACGTATCCTTACGGCGGTTACGCCTGAAGCTAATAATTTTTATGAAACGGATGCCTTTCTGCCGATCATTGAAAAGATCAAAGAGCATACCCCAGGCGCGGAAACTGGCATCGATCGGTCGATGCGGATCGTGGCCGATCACCTGCGTGGCAGTGTATTTCTATTGGCCGACCATATTCAACCTAGCAACAAAGAACAGGGCTATGTTCTACGCCGGCTGTTGCGCCGGGCGATTCTGCACTTGGATAAACTGAGGGCACTTGCCGGATTTGATGAAATTATCGATGTAATTATCGATAAGTACGGTGAATTCTATCCAGAACTTCTAAGTGAGAGGGCAATGATCCTTAAGTTGGCCGATCTGGAGAGAGATAAATTCTTGAAAACCCTGGCCTCCGGTCGCAGAGAGCTGGAGAAGATCTTGGCCCGATCCGGTCAGATTGTTGGCGGTGAGACCGCCTTCGGTCTATTTGCCACCTATGGCCTGCCGCTCGATTTTGTGAAGGAGGAAGCCACCCGGTTGCATAAGTCAATAGACATGCCGGCCTACGAACAAGCTTTCGCTAAACATCAGGAAGTTTCCCGGGCAGGAGTGGAGAGTAAGTTCGGCGGACACGGCTTGGCCTCGGGGGCCCAAGTCAGCGACGAGGATAAAAAAATTATTACCCAGATGCATACGGCCACTCATCTCTTACACGCCGCGCTGATCAAATTTTTGGGCCCGGAAGTAAAGCAAGGTGGGTCAGATCTGACCACCGAACGCATCCGGTTCGATTTTACCTTTTCGCGCGGGATGACCGCAGAGGAGAAGCAACAGGTTGAAGATTGGGTTAACGCTCGCATCGCAGAGAATTTGACAGTTAAGCGCGAAGAGAAGCCAGTCAAAGAGGCATTGGCCGAAGGGGCGCTGGCCTTCTTTAAGGAAAAGTATCCGGATATCGTTAGCGTCTATACCATATATAATGAAAGCACGGGGGAGGTGATAAGCAAAGAACTGTGTGGCGGGCCGCATGTAACCCATACGGGCGAGATCGGCCAGTTTAAAATTATTAAAGAACAGAGCAGTTCAGCCGGGGTTAGGCGAGTTAAGGCGACGATTGGGAAGCTATAGAGTATGGCACTGTTTGGCCAAAAAGGAGGGCGCAAAAAATCCACAGAATATTTTGTGGCGTTGGACACTGGTACCGATTGGGTCAAATGCCTGATATTCGCCAAAACTGAAGCTGCCCCCGCCAAAGTTTTAGGCAAGGGCACGCTGCGGCATGCTCCCGGCAGCATGCGGGGTGGGATGGTCATCAATATTCCGCAGGCGGTGATCACTTTTAAGGAGGCGGTGGAAGCGGCTGCCAGGCAAGCAGGCATAAGACCGGCCAGTTTGCTGATGAGCATGCCGGGCGATCTGGTAAAAAGTTTGGTGACCACCGTGCACTATCATCGGGCGCAACCGGAGTCGCATATAGATTCAGCCGAACTAAAAAATATTATTTACAAGGTCCAACTAAAGGCCTACGAGCAGATGCGTCAGTTGGTGGCGAAGGAGCAGGAAGAGGGACAGCTCGACGTCAAACTGATCAATACCACGGTAGTGGATATGCGGGTAGACGGCTACAAGATCACCAATCCGCTCGGATTCCAGGGCGGAACAGTTACTCTTAGTATCTTTAATGTCTTTGCTCCCCTGGTGCATTTGGGAGCGCTCCAAGCGATCGCCGATGAACTGGAGATGGACCTTATTAGCGTCGCCGCTGGTCCCTACGCCCTCACCCGCTGTCTAACCGCCAACGAGGCGGAGTTGAACGGCGTCTTTATTGATGTCGGGGCCCAGGCCACGGATTTAGTGGTGGTGAGCGAGGGGGGCATCTCCGGTATTCAGAGTTTCGCCTTCGGCAGCTCCGCTTTTGATCAAGCCCTGGCCTCTGAACTGAAACTTTCGGGGGAACGGTCCGAGCAGACCAAGGTCGACTACGCGAACGATCTATTAGACAAGCGATCGGCGGCTAAGCTCCAACCGATCTTGAAGGCTACCGCTTTGGTTTGGGTGCGTGGAGTAGTTCAGGGTCTGCGCGAGTTCACCCATCTCGACGTACTGCCCAATCGTGTCTTCATCGGGGGCGGGGGGGCAGGTCTGCCGGAAATCAAGAATTCACTTCTGACTAAGGCCTTTACCCAGCCCCTGCCATTCACCAAAAAACCGTATCCGTCAGTGATCGAATCCACGGCTCTCCCTAGTGTTCAGTTGGCCGAAGGGGTGGAATTGGAACGACCCGACCTAACAGCGTTAGGATTAGTCTATCTGACCCTACTGACCGAAACCCCGGAAGATATTGTTGCCACCCTTCTTAAGCGCATAGTTCTAAGTATGCAGGTGTAATGAACGGGAAACGAACTGCCATCTATCTCGATGCCGATGCCGATATATCGTCTACTTTGAGCAAGTTGGACAAGGTGGAGGCAGATGAGATCGTGTTGGTCATCCCCAAAGGATCGATCCTGTTTCATAGCCCCGTGAACTTAAAGATCATTAAAGCCGAAGCCGAGAGCCGGGGCAAGCCGATCGTGCTGGTAACAACTGATGTGCGGGGCCGGGTCATGGCTGAGCGAGCAGAGTTACCCGTTTACCCGGATCTTGATCTTCCGAAAGTGGAGAGTCGCCTGGCTCTCCCAGTAGCAGCTAGCGAGCCTGTCCCTCGACCGGCTCGGTTCAAACCGGAAACCAAACTAACCTATAAGAAACGGAAGCTCCCCCCTGTTCGGCCGCTGCAGGTTAGGCCAGTGGCCGAGTCTGACGAGTACCCTCCCGTCTCTCCCCCCACCGCCAGACGTCCCCGCGGAAGCGGAGGGCGCAGCGGCGTGGTGTTCGGATTCGTTTTATTAGCCCTGTTAGTGGTCGGCGGTCTCGCCTACTTTGTGCTGCCCCACGCCACGATTAACCTGGATATTAATGCCGAGCCGTTTAATCATAAGTTTAAGCTGGTGTTAGCCGACCAAGACGATAAAAGCGCGGCGGGGCAGAACGTATTTAAGGGTCGCTTTATCGAGGTGACCAAGGAAGTGGTCCAGACCTTCCCGGCCACCGGCGGTAAAAATCAGGGTAATGCGGCCAGCGGTACTATCACGGTCTATAACTATACCGGCTCGCTGAAGGGGCTTATCCCAGAAACTCGATTTGTGAGTCCTGCGGGATTGGTATTTCGTATTAAAAGTGATGTGTTGGTGGCACCGGCCAAGAAAGGAGCGGACGGGTCGCTAGTGCCGGGGCGGGCCAAGGCCTCCATAGTGGCCGATAGCGGCGGTAGCGCCGGCAACCTTTCGCCCAACACTAAATTTACCATTCCGGGTCTGGGCTCTGCCGGTATCGATCTGGTGTACGGCAAGAACGACGATCCCTTCACTGGCGGCACTGATAGCAAGATTAAAGTGGTAGCCGAATCGGACATTGAATCGGCCAAGGAATCGATCAGCAAAAATGTATTTTTGAACATCGAAGGGGAGCTCCGCAGTCAGGTCCGTAAGAGTGAGGAGTTGATCCCTACCCTAATTCAGAATGACATTATCGATAGTGTGCCGGGGGTGGCGGCCGGAGCGGAGCGGGAGAACTTTGATCTCAAGGTACAGGTCCGGAGTTGGACTCTGTTG
>Ga0315282_10008801_pt1 | contig 16241 bp, 20 predicted proteins | sample YL17G07_20_MG_FD_203693 | JGI IMG/M metagenome (GOLD analysis project Ga0315282, IMG submission 203693) | Sediment microbial communities from Yellowstone Lake, YNP, Wyoming, USA - YL17G07_20 | ecosystem: Environmental > Aquatic > Freshwater > Lake > Sediment | place: USA: Wyoming | collected...
CTTCAACTCCTGAAGGCAGGCAGTTCAAAGAGCTCGGAGGCATAGCGGCTTTTCTTAGATACAAGCTTACTCCGAAGGAATAGTTATTTCTTAGCTTTGGATAAAACAGTTCTTGCGCTCGACTTCCCAATTATATATCCGAAAACATAGAATATCAAGAACACCAGAAGGAAAATCGAAATAAAAACACTTGCAATCAGAGAAAAACTTATTTGATATTGCGGAGGAGCCAAAGAAGTTGTTGTGGTTGAAGTGGACAAGCAAACATTATTAGTACAAATCTTGCCATAATCGCAATCTTTATTGAAATAATTTGCAACGTTTATGCAGCACTCATAAGGGCATGATGATTTTATTGCTGTAGTTGTAGTTGTACTCGTGTTAGTGATTATACTAGTAGTGGTTGTAGTAGTGGCTTTGACTGGAGAATAATCTATTTCCGTGCAGTTCGACGCTATTTCGTTGTCGCATAGAATTTTTGTGTAAATAGTTTTGTTTAAGGAAAAAGTAATCAAATTTCCATAATTGAATACAAGTTCTTTAAAAGGAATCATAGAACAATTTGAAATGTAATAAATATCGAGAGTTCCATTAACACAACTGCTGACCGAGCAACTGCAAGTCCCGCTATTGCAATTTGAGCACGAAATTGTTGCGTTTGGAACAGTTGTATTTGTCTCATTCACAGAAAACGAAGCGTAACCGGTGATCAAAGTTCCCATAAAAGCTTCAGAATTTACAAAATGAAGAAAGACGAATAGAGAAGATAAAAAAATTAAAAACAGGGAAAACATTCTAACTTTCATAAATAGTATTTATTTCATCAGCATAAAAGAATTTGCCTAAATTTTAAAAATTCTCTTTGCGTTTTCGCTTGTCCGCACATCAGCCTCTTGAATAGGAACTTTTCTCAATTCAGCTATTTTTTCGATTGTCAGTCTAATATTTTGTGGCACATTTATTGTGTTTGGGATTGGAGAAGAATAGGGAGAATCTGTCTCTGTAAGCAGCTGCTCGAGCGGAAACTTTTTCCCTATGTCTTTTAGTGTAGAACGGTTGTTGATTATCGTAGGAATTGAAATATAATAATTTTTTTCAACAATTTGTTTTGCAAGAGTCATGTTTCCAGAATAATAATGGAAAACCACTTCCTTCATGTTTTCTGCAACTACCGTGTCAAAACCTTCCTGTTCTGTTTTTCTCAAGTGCAGAACAACAGGCTTTTTTAATTCTTTTGCCAAGTCAAGCCCTTGAATAAAAACTTCTTTTGATTTTTCTATCCATTTTTGATCATCGGTTTCTTTTTTCTCCAGTCCAATTTCTCCTATCGCAACTATTTCATCCGCATGCTGCCGGACTGCGTCCCATTGTTCGTTTATTTCCTTTTGTGTCATTTCCTTTATGTCCGATGGATGAAGCCCTATTGTGAGATGGATGAAATCTGGATATTTTTTCTTTATTTCCAAATTTTTCTGCAAATCGTTTGGAAGCGCGCAAGTGATTATTCCGTCCATTTCAGCTTGCCTGCTTTGCTGAATTACTGCATCAACTATTTCTACCAAACCTTTCTCTGCTAGATGGCAATGAACATCAATCATTCAATTCACCAATTTGTTTTCTTTTGAATTACTTCATTTTTATTCTTAAATTAATTGGTTTTGCGCCTTAAGCAGTCTGCTTTTTGCCCTTCAGTCTGTAGGGCGTTTGACGAGATATGAAAGTTTTTTTCTCTATCATTTCTTTCTTGCCATCCACCCGTCTCAAAAAATTCACATGTTCTGTTACCTGCGTGACTGAAATCGCGTCCGCATCGAATTCAAAATGGGGTTGTTTGCTATTTCTGATGACATCTGAAACTGCGCGGGCAGAAACCCTTGACGAATCCACATTTAGCAGATCCAAAGCAGGGTTATATTTTTCTTGGGGCAGGCATTTGATTTCCGATGAGAAATCCAACTTCCTATGGAGATCGATTAGTCCCTGGCTTAGAACGTTGAGACATAACACTTGGCTGCCGGGAAATCTTTCATAAACGTCATAACCATGCAACACAACTCTGAATCTTGGAGTCTCATTAGCAGTTTTCTGGATTTTTTCTTTAATTTTACGCAAATCAGAAATAGTGACTGCTCCTAGTCGTCTTAGTTTGATATGTGGCATATATAGATATGGATTCTGCGGATCGGGACAATTCGCAAAATTATAAAGTGAATATACAACCCCCTGAGCCTGATTTAAACCGCCCATTAAAGAAACCAATTTTTGATCAATAGGTCTTAGCGGATATACAGCTACGAAAGTATCAATTTGTCTGTTATATGACCTGGGTTTCAAACCATCTCGTTTCATAAGAATTTCATTCAACAGTAAGAAATTTAAACTTTACAAACTTCATCGGCACAGAACTAGGCATAATCTCAAAAGCTTTCGCAAAAAGAATAACAATTGATGAGAGTTGTAATGCATGTTGATTTGAACGCTTTTTTTGCATCAGTGGAAGAAAGAGAAAGGCCAGAACTGAGAGGAAAACCAATAGTAATCGGAGCGCCAGTAAAAGAAGGACAAGGAAGAGGAATTGTAAATACTGCTTCATATTCTGCACGTCAATTCGGAATTCACTCAGGAATGCCTGTTTCCGAAGCTTACAAACTCTGTCCGGATGCAATATTTCTAAAACCAAATTTTGAAAAATATGAAAAAGTTTCTGAAAGCGTAATGAATATTCTGAGAAATTACGCAGACAAGTTCGAGCAGGGAGGAATAGATGAGGCTTACTTGGATGTCACGAGTTATGGATTTGATGGGGCTGCAAATGTTGCGAATTTGATAAAAGAAAAAATTTTCGAAGCAGAAGGAATAACTTGCAGCATCGGAATCGCTCCGAACAAAATAATTGCAAAAATGGCGAGCGATTACAAAAAACCCGACGGACTGACGGTTGTGAAGGAGGATGAAATCAAAAAATTTCTTTTTCCACTTCCAGTGGAAAAGTTATTGGGAATCGGGAGGAAAACAAAAGCAAAGATGGAGGATATGGAAATAAAATTAATCGGGGATCTTGCGAACTACAGAATACAAAAGCTGGAAGAAATATTTGGAGTTGTGGGCTTTTACTTCCACCAGATTGCAAATGGAATAGATGATTCTGAAGTTGCCGCTTATTCTGAACGTAAAAGTTTTGGAAGGGAGACTACTTTTGAAAGGGATGTCGATGATAACGAGAGAATCCTGAAGACAACTGAGGCTTTGGCCGAACAGGTGATTGAGGATTCAAAAGGTTTCTCATTTCGCACGGTAACAGTGAAAGTAAGGTATGAAAATTTTGAGACGCACACAGCATCCAAAACTTTGTCGATAAACACGAACAGTTCGGAAAACTTGAAATTTTTTGCAAAGCAGCTTTTGATTCCATGCATAGGAAAAAGCAAAATACGACTCATTGGAGTAAGGGTCTCGAATCTGTTTTCAATGGAAAGGCAGAAAACTCTCTTGGAAATCAATTAAATTATTTTCAGTTTCTTAAACCAATATCTCCAAATCTTCTCTAATTTCAATTTTTTAATCTTGTCGGCAGAATACCATCCAACAGACTTGGTTTCCAAAAAATTCTCTTTTATTTTTCCGCTAACTTTGCAGTCAAACACATACCAATAATGAACATTTATTCCAACAACACATTTGTTAGGATAAACCTCCTCTTCAATAATCAGCTTGTGGCTTGTAACTTTCAAACCACTTTCTTCTCTCACTTCTCGGACAATTGCATCAACAACGTTCTCGTGAATATCCAAATGTCCAGCAATTCCAGCAAAACCATAAGGGAAGAATCTCCTCTCAATGAGCAGATACTTATTTCCTTTTTTAATCACAGCGCCAACAGAATAATGCATCAGCTTGTTGTTTTTTGATCTGCCAAGCTTCGGAATTCCCATGAAATATTTTTATTTTTTTAATATTTGTTTGCAACCATTATTCCACGCCCAAGCCTGAGTCGCGAACTCGCTTCTACTACAATACCGAGTCATTATTACAGCAAACTTGTTAAAAATCAATTCCTCATTAAGATTTTTATTTTGGCAATAAGCAAGAGCAACAATTCTTCCATAATAGTCGTAAAGCTGACCTGTATCTTGCTCCACAATAATTTTAGAATTGACTTTACAAAGTTGGGAAGTAAAAACTGTGGCTTCCATCCAGCCGTTCTGATTAATTTCAGGAGTATTTGCAAGAGCAAGCCTAATGTGTTTATTGCACTCCTTCACTTCTAAAGTATCTCCATCAATAATTCTATTAACAGTAGCAGTGAAATTTCCTTTACAACTGGAACTTACAGTAAAATTGTTTCCGTTTTTAGGCAAATAACTCAAAAAAATAGCAGTCACAAGTAATATTAACAAAATCACCACAATTAAATTCATACATATTTTCACGATCAAAAAATATTTACAATTAATTCACTACCAACAGTTAAAATAAACGGGCTTACGTCAATTTCCGAAAGTGTTTAATACTTATGCGTGCTCTATTATTCCAGATTTTATGATAGTAAATGGATTGATTGTAGAAAACAATATCAATGGAACTAAAGCAAATAGGCAAAGGACGGAAATAATGGCTTCTATGCTTCAAGTAGCTGTGCCTGCAGAATTGAAAACACATATTATGTATAAAGCAAATTTGTCGCACGGACAATTAGTAAAATATCTCGCTTTTTTGGAAGAAAACGGTTTGGTAGAGTCTGTGATAGACGGAAATAGCGGATGTGGAAGATATAAAACAACTGAAAAAGGAATACAATTTCTCAAAGATTATAATGAAATTAGAAAGCGCTTTTCGTATATGGTTTCGATTCCCAAATAAAAATTTGCACTTTAATAATTAATTGATTATTGTAAATCATGGAAAACAAATCGAAATACATTAACAAACGGATTGTGGAATTGCACAGTATCAAAATAAATAACATTGGCCTAACAGAAAAAGCAATGTCAGAATTATCAGGGATTCCGCAGCCAACAATATCTTATCATATTCGAAAGGTGGGGCTTAAGTCATGGAAACCAGATCCAAGAATTATTGCAGCGAGAAAAACCGATGAAATCGTTTATGCTGAAATTGTAAAAGAGGCTGGGATGAAAGGAGAATTACAAAAAAGGCTGAATAATTTATCACCTACGAAATTAAATGCAAGTTTAACCAGATTAAAAAAACTGGGAAAGATAGATTCGCGAATAATAGGCACTCGAAACACTCATAGCTATGAAAATTGGTATGAAATTTTTGAGCAAATTGTTGCACATTCAGTATATTTCAATGCGGCAAGGAGCAATAGCTTGGGCGAGTATTTAGTAAAACGCATGCCTGATGTCATTACTTATGCCCAACAAATGTTTTTGCTAGACAAATATGGATCTTTTCCAATAGCTACAAAACGTTGTATTGCGGCATATATGCGTAACCACAGACAAAGTCAATAGACATCTATTTTTTTCTTCGACTATGAATATGCACATTTTGAGATAGTTCAACTACTTGCATTCAATTTTTGGTATATCAGGTTTACAATTTCAACAATAAAACTGGATTCTGGATTTGAATATTTGCTTGTGTCAAATTTTTGAGCTGATGCTGAAGTTGTAGATGTAGTTGTTGTGCTGGTTGTGATTAATGTAGTAGATGTTAATGTGGTTGGTATCGTGGAAGTTGACATGGTTGGTGTTGTGGAAGTTGATGTAGTTAGTATTGTAGAAGTTGACGCAATTGGTATTGTGGATGTTGATATGGAAGACGAAGTTGATGTTGTCGATATGGATGTCGTGGTTTGTTTTAGAAAATATATACTAAAACCACCGACCAATAAAATAACAACTGCTATTATTACTATCAATATAATAGTTAATTTTGTCATTTTGGTTCCCATGTTATGTTTTCAACGCTCGAACTAATGTTTTGTAATTTGAAGTCGTCATTACCAATTAGCAGTTCTAGGTCTTTGTATGAGCCGTCGGGATTATAAAAAATTTTATAGTGGAAAACGTCGTTTTGCTCCAATCCGGTTTCAGTAACCAAAGACCCGCCTCCGTCTTCCTCTTTCAAACCAAGCGTAGTGTCGCAAACTTCCTTCTGGAGAGTTCCTTTTACAGGGTCGTATTCCTCGATTGTCCTACAGTTTTCCTGGTAATAAATATAACCAGAACCAGTGCTTCGATAGATGTTATCTCTAAAAACAATTAGAGTCATATTGACTGGTGCACTGCTAAATGTCGGATAAACTTCAGCAGTTCCAAAAACTATTGGTTCAGAATCCTGAGTGCATTTGCTCTGATTGGAATCCCAAAGGCATACTTGTCCGCTGACTGCAATAGGAACAACTACAAGCCTAGTGTAATCTTTTGTCAAAGTGATAGCTGAAACTATAACCGCACTTAGCAACACAAAAACGATAGATATAAACAAAAATAATTTTTTGTCCATAATACATATAGGAATTTGGATATAATTATTTTATTTCTTTTCTTCGACTATGACGGCGTTTACTATTCCATGTTGAGTAGGACGAATACTGTTTCTGTTTGTAATTTTTTATTTGTACGCTATTAAGGATGCTCATCGATGATGGGTTGATGACATATCTGTGAGGTATCGTTGGGGTATCGATAATCGGTTAGACCCAGAGAGAATCGAATTTCAAGTAAATTGGGAGATATTTATTTACAGCGTAAATAAGAGCAGAGAGGTGTGATTTGAACCCACCGAGGATTGAAATAAAGAAATGACTATTGAATTTGAAAAATGCAGTTTTATATTTCCTATGCGTCTGACTGCAATAAGTGCAAAAACAATGCCCAAAATTATTATTGGAACCGGAAACATAATTTAGAAATTATGTGTTTGCGTGAATAATTACTTTTGAATGTTTCAATTGTTTGGAAGCGCCAACTTCCTTCAACTTCTTAACTAGGCAATCGATTGCCTTTTCGATCTGTTTTGCATTTCTCGCTCCAGTGCAAACTATTTTCCCAGAGCCAAATAATAAAAATGCGACTTTGGGATCAGTCATCCTATATACCAGGCCTGGAAACTGCTCAGGTTCGTATTCGGAATTTTCCAGATTGAAAGCAATAGTGTCAAGATCTAACCTTGCACCAAGTTCAGCGGAGGCAACAATATTTTGAATCTCCATCTTCGGCTTATACACCTTCACTCCAATTTGCCTAAATAATATCAACATCTTTTCTATCCCATTCTTCGCCTCATTCAGACTCCTTGCTCCAGTGCAGTTCATTATGCCAGTCGAAAAAACCAAGAAGCTTACTCTGGGGGTTTTCATCCTGTACACCAAACCAGGGAATTGATTTGGCTCGTACTCTACACCTTCTTTTTTGAGTAAGAGATTGAGATCAATCTTATCAGAAAATTTGACTGTAATTACCATGTTATGTATCGTAAATTTCATGATTAAGTTAAGATTTTCTCAACGATAACTGTATCATTAGTCATTATCAAATGGTTTAATCCAAATTTATCAGATAACTCACTATCTGAAAGTTTCTAAAGCGTAAAAGATTTGAGGGGATATCTATAACCCTCTACTCTTTTTTAAGAAGGAAATGCAAATAATAGTTTGCTGAACTTTTATGGTTATTGACAAGCTCAAAGAGCACACCAACAGAGTAAACAAAAAAAGGAGATATCACAGAAGAACTATTGATTTTTCAAATCATGCAGCTACTTTTAAAAAGGAATTTAGTATATTAATGCTAAGATAAAATCTTCTTTGAAAATATTTATTGGGCAAAGCCGATATTTTTTGCTACTAAATTGTATTTTTAACTTTAGTTCCTTTTCTTCTACTTAATTTTGCCACTACTGACTTTGTAGATATGATGAGCTTAGAAGGATCTTTGATGAAATTGTTAATGTAACTTGCGAACACCAATATTGGAACGTGAATAAACTTTGTCATCCTTGGTGTGGGCTGCAAATATCCATTTTTGGTTAGCTTGAAAAGGGCTTTGTTGCTTCTCACAATCACAGCATCAATATTAGTGAAACCGAGTTCTAGACATGCGTAAAATCTGTGATGACCATCAAGAACGGCATACAAATCCTGTTCAGGGTGCTTCAAAACTATAATTGGTCTTACAGGTTTTCCAGATAGAATTATTTCCTTGTATCTTTCCACGCCTTTCTTTTGAAACTTAGGAACGGTGACTATCTTCCCAACATCAATCTTTTCAGAATATTTCCTAGGATTGGTGAATTTCCTGAAAGGATTGATCATATTTTATATATTGCTTTGAATCTTAATCTTATGATTATTTCGGAAATTTAAGTTGCAAAAAATATCCTGCGACCAGTTTGAAGAAATCAAAAGCAGGTGGCATGAAATAGTAGAGAAAAACTATATCGTATCAAAAAGCAGATATAGATGTGGATGATAAAAATGTCCAAAACAATTTTGTGTTCAAATTGCCACAAGCCAACCGGCTCGAAAGGTATGTATACATGCTCCGCGTGTGGTAAATTCTTTTGTGACAATTGCACTGTTGAAGACAAAGGCAAATTTTCTTGTGTATCATGCTACTCGACAAACCTCAGCAAATCAACCAGAGAAGTGATAGCGCAAATTCTTACAAGAAAGGGTGTGAAGATGGAGCTGCCCAAGTTTGCCTACAAAAACATGCAGGTCAAAGAAATCGCAGAGATGCAAATCTACAAAGGCAGAGTTGAGTTAGAAGTAAAATGCGCTAGCAGCAGTGGCAGTATGGGTGTGAGGACTTTTCTTGTGAATAGAATGATATTTGACCAGCTGTGGAATCAGGCCATTAAACTGGGATACAAACCAGATAAAATTCCTTTTGGCAAGAGGATTGTAATTTAGTTTGTTAGTGCTCGAAACGAGATTAAGTTAATTTAAGTGAAGTAACGAAGAATGGAGTAATAAAATGGTAAAAAAGAGAATTTTGCATTTTTTGAAAAGAGTAGGCAGAAGGAAAGAGAAACCAAAGAGAAAAAATAGACTTGAAGAATTGGGAAGGGAGGAAGAAAAGATAGAAAGAATGGAGAACGCAGAGCTGGGAAAATTAGATAGGATAAAAAATTTGCTGGTCTCAATCAAGCAACGAACAATTCAGAGGCAGCGTATTATGAGCTTGGCAAGAGGATTTGCAGGGTCATTTCTTGGCATAGGAATTGGCATGAGCCTGATTTCCATATCTGGAGTAGCTAAAAATTTACCATGGGCCAATGCTATTGGTATTTTGGTCTTCATATGGGGCATTGGAATTATTTTGATTTACAAAAATGAGCAGGAGATGGTGAAAAGCGGAGGGATCAAATTCATAACCAGCAGGCTCTTTTATCTCTACATGATCTCGATCTTTGTTGAATACATATCACTCGTTTTATTCAACCTAGTGCCATCAGATTACGAAATGCTGGCAAAAACACTGATAATTGGTTCGTATCCCGCTATGGCCGGAGCTATATCGTTTAGTTTGCTCTAAGCAAAATTTCCAATAGAATTCACTAAAGTAAAAATTGAGAGATTATTTAGTTTCATGCTATTTCTTATTTTCAATTTAAATTATAAAGAATGTTTACAAAACCTACTTCAATCAGAACAGCAAATAAATATTCATGGTAAAACGAATATTTTCCTTGCTAACAAATAGAGAAAAATTAAAAAAATTCATGAATTGGATGGCTTACGGCTCTCTTTTCTTCGACATATGCATCGCAATTATTACTTTATCTTCTTTGTTCTATCCTAATAATCTGGAACAATATCTAGGCTCTGTAAATATTTTGCTTTCTATTATTGTAGTCCTTTCCATAACTTCTGGTGTTTTGATGGTTGGTAGCAAAATTTACGAACAACAGCTGTTCAAAACTTATAGATTTAGATATGGCATGAGAAATCATTTGTCCAGATTCAAAAGTAGGATACATAATAGAAAATATTGAGTTATAAAAGTTTTTACAGCTGTAAATAAGTTATTTAACTAAGAAAGTAAACAAATAGATTATAAAAGGCGATGAGGCTCGCCGTCAAATGCCTGAATGGCTAATAGCTTCTACTTCTGTCGTATCGATGGGCGTGATTTGATGGCGAGAAAAAAATCAACTGAAATGTTTAAGAAAGAAAATAATATTGTTAGAATAGCCTGGTTGGTTATCGAAGAGTTTACTCGAATTGAAGAACTGTGTTCATTGATATCTTTCTTCTTTTCTAAACTTTATGACATCGAGACGTTCAGGCAAAAATCAAAGTATTTTTTGATTTCAAAGCAAGTGGTATTTTTTGTACTGCAACGCTCCTTGGGTAAAATCGAATTCTTGGAAAAGAATCTGGATTATCTGATTTCATTCGAAGTTGCAGACAAGAAAATCTTGGATAACTTGGAAGAAATAAAAGCGCGCACTAAAAAACTTGAGGTTGCATACGACAAGAACAAGATAAAGGAAGTTGTCGATAAATTGGAGGAAATAGGCAAGGAAGTCGCCATTATGAAAAATGACTTCAAGCAGCAGGTTGTGGAATAGCATGCCAGTTGAAGTGAACGCGTTTTTCCTGCCCGTTTTGACGATGTTTGCCGTCATCGAATGGTTGTTTTTCTTCATGGAAACTTATAGGCACTTTCCAAAAATGGAAAAACAAAAAAGAATTAGGGACAGCGTTATCGAAGCCACGATCATGACTATTGTTATTAGCGGAATTCTCTATTTTTTCATGTATCTAATCTTACAAATAACTGGATTTTAATTGAAATGCAAACAAATGATAGCATATGTCAAATAAGAAATGGCTGAACAGAAATGTTCTCGCAATGGGAATTACGAGTTTGTTCAGTGATGCCAGTCATGAGATGGCAACTTCCGCATTGCCGACCTTTTTAACAGTTTTGGTTGGACCTGCTCTTGCCCCGCAGCTTCTTGGAATAATAAGCGGTTTGTCTGACGGATTGGCGAGTTTTGTGAAAACATTCTCTGGATGGTTTAGCGACAAAATCGGAAAAAGAAAGCCCCTCGCAGTGTTAGGATATGTTCTTACCGGTTTTTTTGTCGGACTCATAGGATTTGCAACAAATTGGATACAAATGCTTTTCTACAGGGTTCTTGCATGGGTTGGAAGGGGAACAAGAGAACCTCCAAGAGATGCGATGCTTGCAGATTCTGTTGATAAAAGGTTTTATGGGCATGCGTTTGGATTTCATCGAGCCATGGACACACTGGGGGCGATAATTGGTCCTCTCCTTGCATTTTTCCTTCTAACTCTCGTAGACATAAGAAACATTTTCTACCTTTCATTTATTCCTGGTGTGTTAGCGGTCATTGCAATCACATTTGGTGTGAAGGAACAAAAATCTCGAATAAAAAAGAAAGTACAAGGACTTTTCTTTCACTTAAAAACACTTCCATCCAATTTCAAGCTATTTGTTTTCGTAATGTTTATTTTTGGGATAGGTAATTTTAACAGAACTTTACTGTTGTTGAGAGTACAAGAAGTATTGACACCAGCAAACGGACTACTGATAGCTGGAAGCATTGCTGTCTTCCTCTATGCCATAAGAAATGTCGCTCAGGCAATTGCAGACTATACAGTCGGATCAATAAGCGATAGGATTGGTAAGAAAATTCTATTAGCTTTTGTTGGGTTCTTCTTGTTTGGTGTGGTATCGCTTGGGTTCATTTACACTACGACAAATTTTTATTATTTCATGATTCTTTTCATTTTATCTGGAATAAGTGCAGCAGGCTACACAGCACTTGAAAAAGCATATGCAGCTGACCTTCTCCCATCTCATATAAGAGGAACTGGCTATGGGGTTCTGAATACTGTTGATGGAATTGGAGACTTCATTTCGAGTTTTGTTGTCGGAACAATCTGGGTTTTTGTATCACCGAACTTGGCTTTCGTCTACGGTGCAGCAGTCTCATTTGTGGCAGCTTTTCTGCTCATCGTCATTAAAAAATTTTGATACAGTTGTCCGCTCGTATTGAAAAACCCCACTAAAAATCAATTAACGAAATAAAAGGAAGTCTTTAACTTTCGTTTAATTTTTTAAATTAGAATTTTTTAATGTTTTAACTTTGCCTTAAATTTCACCCTAAAAATAAGTTTATGATTTTTCTTTTTCTAGAATTAAGGCAGATACTAGGCCGTTGTGGAAAAGTCTGGAACTAAAATCTTCTGATAATAATATGTCGCTTGATGTATAAGTATCTTGTGCTGATGTTGTGGGTATGTTATAGGTATATTGGGCTCATCTGATTTAGCGCATTCAATTATAACTGAATTTTAGGTGACTACGTTCTTCAAAATTGTAGTCACCCCAATCTATGTTTTTTTCAAATAGCTCTTATAGTCCTTAATATATCGTTTGATTATATGCATCACAAATATCTGATCAACTTTTTTTAGTTGTGATCTCTCTAAGGCAGTATAGTAAGAGTTTCTATTTTTGTAGGCAATGTTCAGCATAGGGTATCCATGCTTGTGCAACACAAAATTCATCATTAGCCTGCTTATCCTACCATTACCATCACCAAAAGGATGAATGCTAACAAATTTGAAATGGACTAATGCAGCCAACTCTACAGGATGCAATTTGTCTTTATTTTTATTGTACCATTTAAAAAAATCTCTTAAAAGAAAATTCAATTCGGCAGGAAATGGCAATTCTACTTTACTTGCAAAGATTCCAACTCGATAATTTCTTATTCTTCCAGCTACTTTTGGTTTCGTATTTTCAAACAATAGTCTGTGCCAATTCAAGACTGTCTCTAAATTCAAATCACCTTTATGCTCTAACATAAGATAAAAGACTTTCTTATGCGCCTCAGCCTCTTTTACGTCTTCTATTGGTTTTTCTTTTGGTGTGATTCCTTCCTTCAATAGGTTAGCTGCTTCTCTTAGTGACAACGACCCTCCTTCAATCCTGTTGGTGTTATAAGTGAATTTTATCATGAAATTTTCCAAATATTTTTCCTTTATCTCACTTGGCATTCTTCTGAAATCTTCAGAAAAGTTTTGCTTTATTTTATCAATCTTGCTAAACCATCTTTCTTGGTAAATTTTGCCCAAAAAGTCCGCTTTCACTTTTTCTATGTTTTTTGGAATATTACTGCCTAGATACAATTCTTTCTTCTCTACTTTCTTTCCGATTTTCATAGTATACTCTAAGTAGAAATATTCCTTATTGCCAATCTTTCTTTTTCTTATTGTTACCATGATTCTTATTTACCACTACTTATATATAAAATTGATGTTTTTTAATAAAAGGTAGGGGTAAGAAATATCGCTTCATGTATAAGTATCTGTGGCTCATGTGGCGGGAATATTGGGTATATCTCAATTTAAAAAATAAGAAATCGGTGCCAAGAGTGGCACCTCATGGGCAACATCCTATTTGGGAGGACCTTCATCCATCCTTTTCATTGCAGGCATATTCACCACCTCCGTTATTTAAGGTAATGTATACACTGCTTGGGCAGGAAAGTTAAATTACTACTAGGGCAATGAAAGATTTACTTATGGGAAACCTCCCACGAGGGTTACCCTTCTCCTACCCAATATTAAAAAGAACAAAACAATAATATAAAATTTTCTTTACTAAAAAATATTTTTTAAAAAATATTTTTTATTTTAAATAATTTTTATAATTTTGAATTAATCGCCTATTCTGTTCAAATTAAAAATTGTTTCTCAAATTCTTTTAAGTATTCAACAGATTTCTTCACATCGATAAACAATTTCTCGCAGAAAAATATCCTTTTCTTATTTTTGAGATTTCAGAATCGTTAGTATTCTTTCATTTTTTCGAAAAAGCCCTTTGTTGTTTTAACTTTTAACTCGCTCAACTCTATAAATCCTTTTAATATTTCCTTCTGTTTCTCGCTTAAATTTTCTGGTATTTTGACAACTATTTTTACTAGTTGGTCTCCTCTTTTTGAAGTATGCAGATCTGGCATTCCTTGACCTTTTAATCTAAAAACAGTATGGCTTTGAGTTCCAGCAGGAACTTTTAATTTTGCTTTTCCGTTTATTGTTGGAACCTCAATTTCACCACCAAAAACTGCCTGACCAAAAGAAATTGTTGTTTGACAGAATAAATCATTTTCATATCTATCGAATGTTGGATGATTCTTTACTTGAATAACAACATACAAGTCGCCAGGAGGACCGCCATTATAACCTGCCTCTCCCTGACCAGCAATCCTTAAATAAGAACCACTATCAATCCCCCTCGGGATTTTGACCTCTATCTTTTTTGTTTTCTTTATTCTTCCAACACCTTTACAATCATCACACGGTTTTTCTATAATTTGTCCTGAACCATTACATCTATTGCAAGTAGTGATATTAACAATTTGTGCGAATGCTGACCTTTGAATTCTTCTGATCTCTCCTGTTCCATCACAATCTGGACAATCTTTCAAATGTCCATCCTTTGCCCCTGTGCCATCACATGTTTCACATGCGATAAAACTCGGAACGTCTATTTTTTCCACTTTTCCATGAAAAGCATCATCCAGAGTTATTTCTAAATCATATTTTAAATCAGCACCCTCTTCTGGACCTGTTTTTGTTCTTTCTCTGAAACCAGAAAAAACATCAAATATATCACCGAATCCAAAATCTCTAAACAGCTCATCAAAACTAGGCCATCTGAAACCGGCAAAATCTTCTGGCTTAAATGCAGCACTGCCAAATTGATCGTATTGCGCTCTTTTCTGGGGATCGTTTAAAACCTGAAAAGCTTCATTTATTTCTTTAAATTTCTCTTCGCTTTCCTTTCCTGCGACATCAGGATGATATTTTCGAGCCAGTTGTCTAAAAGCCTTTTTTATCTCTTCCTGATTTGCATTCTTATCTACACCCAAAATTTTGTAATAATCTTTTTTTGTCATATCAATCAATTATAACAGTAACTTTTTTAGTTTTGAAAATTATTTTTCCTCATCTTCCACTTCAAAATCAGCGTCCACTACTTTATCATTATCTCTCTTCTTTTTTGATTTTTGTTTTTCATTTGTCTCTTCTTTCTTCTCATTTTCTTTGCCAACTTCCTGTCCTCGTTTCTCCTGCTCTTCTGCATATTTTCTAGCAGCTTCTTGATAGATTGCAGTCCCAGCTTCTTGCAAGGCTTTTTGAAGATTTTCCGTTTCTTTTTTGATTGTCTGTATATCCTTTTCAAGTGCTCCTTTTGCGGCTTTCAAGGCAGATTCTATTTTGTCTTTTTGCTCTTTGCTTAACTTGTCCCCCAATTCAGAAAGAGTTTTTTCTGTGGTATAGATTAAGGAATCGAGATTATTTCTTGCTTCGATATCCTCTTTCCTTCTTTTATCTTCTTCTTCATGTTCCTTTGCTTCCTTAATCATTTTTTCTACTTCTTTATCAGAAAGTTTGGTTGAAGCAGTTATAGTCATCTTCTGTTCTTTTCCTGTGCCCAAATCTTTCGCAGAGACATTCAAAATTCCAGAGGCGTCTATGTCAAATGTAACTTCAATCTGCGGTATGCCTCTTGGAGCAGGAGGAATGCCAACTAAATTGAACTGCCCTAAGCTCGTATTGTCCTTTGCCATAGGTCTTTCTCCCTGCAAGACATGGATAGTCACAGCGTTCTGGAAATCTGAGGCCGTAGAAAATATTTGGCTCTTTTTGGTTGGAATAGTTGTATTTCTTTCAATCAAAGGGGTCATCACTTCCCCCAATGTTTCTATGCCTAAAGTTAGCGGTGTGACATCAAGCAAAACAATATCTCTGATGTCTCCAGCAAGAATAGCTCCTTGTATGGCAGCTCCCATAGCAACGCATTCCATAGGATCTACACTTCTCTCAACTTTCTTTCCTATTTTTTCTTCAATGAATTTCTGGACAATAGGCATTCTTGTAGGACCGCCGACAAGGATTATTTTTTTGATGTCATCCTTTGTCAATTTTGCATCTTCCAGAGCCTGCTCAACTGGATGAATACATCTTTTGATTATAGAATCTACGAGCTGTTCTAACTTGGATCTTGTTAATTTCATTGAAAGATGTTTAGGACCTTTATTCGTTGCTGTTATGTAAGGGAGGTTAATCTCGGTTTCTAAAACTGTAGATAATTCTATCTTTGCTTTTTCAGCAGCTTCCTTAATTCTTTGCATAGCTGTTGGATCTTCGTCTAAATTAATCCCTTCTTTATTCTCAAATTCATCAACAAGCCATTTGACAATAGCATTGTCCATATCGG
>Ga0315282_10008802_pt1 | contig 16240 bp, 12 predicted proteins | sample YL17G07_20_MG_FD_203693 | JGI IMG/M metagenome (GOLD analysis project Ga0315282, IMG submission 203693) | Sediment microbial communities from Yellowstone Lake, YNP, Wyoming, USA - YL17G07_20 | ecosystem: Environmental > Aquatic > Freshwater > Lake > Sediment | place: USA: Wyoming | collected...
ACCTGGGGTATATCCATGCTGAACTACTCACAGATGCAGTGAAAGGGAAAGAATACTTTGCCGAGTTAAGAGCGAAATACCCTGATGATATGTTGACCTGGCAAAGCAGATTGCTGCTTGGAGAGATTGATAGTATTCCGGCTTCTGCAAGTTTGCCGAAATCAAAGCAAGAAGTCGCCACAAAAGCCGCAATGCCTACAACCGTTGCCTTGCTTGGAAATTACCCGAATCCGTTTAATCCAAGCACTGTCATCAGCTATCAATTGCCAGCCGCTGGCCACGTGAGCTTAAAAGTCTACAACATGTTGGGGCAGGGAGTAGCCACACTGGTGGAAGGGATTCAGGAGGCAGGGTTCAAGTCCATCACGTTTAACGCAAGCACACTGCCGAGCGGAGTATACTTCTACAGGTTGCAGGCTGGAGCGTTTGTTCAGAACAGGAAGATGCTGCTTTTGAAGTAGCGTGAAAAATAAGCGATCCGGTTGTAGCCCGCGGTGCTTCACCTGCGCCGCGGGTTTTTGTTTTTCTTTTGCAGGTTCTTTATATTGAAGGCGAGGCTCTTAAACAAGCTGCTACTCCAGGAAAATGTCGTCGCCGACTCCGAAACAGTTTTCTGTGCTTCTTCAAGCCATTTCCGACAGTTACGACCGCAGCAAACTCCCCAGCATCTCCCGTCGGCATTTCAATCACTCCGAGATGATGGAGATCCTCGGACGTCTTCAATCTAACCACCCAAGACTTTTCAGAGTTAAAGATGTGGGGGCGTCGGTCGAGGGAAGGTCAATCAATCTCCTTGCGCTTGGAAAAGGGCAAACGAAGATCCTCATGTGGTCCCAGATGCACGGGGATGAGTCGACGGCCACAAGAGCTCTTCTCGACATGCTCAATCTGATTGGATCAAATCCCTCGGAGTCTTTCATAAAGACAATTCTTGGCAATACGACCCTTCTCCTTCTCCCGATGGTTAACCCTGACGGGGCAGAGCGGTATAAGAGAAGAAATGCACAAGACATTGATATCAATCGAGATGGAGTGGCTCTCCAAACTCCCGAGGCGCAGATCCTCAGGCTTGTCCGGGATGAATTCCACCCTGAATTTGGATTCAACCTTCATGATCAAGACCCAAGGTTTGCTGTTGGCAACACTGACCAAATTGCAGCCATTGCCCTCCTTGCTCCAGCCTACGACGAGGCCAAGAGCACGAACGAAACCCGTCGGCGAGCCAAGCATCTTGCCGCGTTCTTTGCAGATGTCATGTCTCACATTGTCCCGGGTCACGTTTCGCACTACGATGATTCGTACGACCTGCGTGCGTTTGGCGATGCAATGCAAGCATGGGGGACGAGCACAGTCTTGGTCGAGTCGGGCGGATGGTTGGATGATCCAGAGAAGGAGTATCTTAGAAAGCTCAACGCTATAGGATTACTTGCCTCCTGTCATGCAATCGCAACAGGGGAGTTTCAAAACGCCGACATTGCTCTCTACGACTCCCTGCCCGAGAACAACAAGAATGTTTTTGACATCACAATCAAAAACGCTTCTTACAACTCAGTGGGATATTCCTCTCCTATTCGAATTGATGTTGGGATCAACATTGAGGAGCAGCGGGATGGAGAGACACGCGAGTGGAGAAGGATTCCAAAGATTGTGGACATCGGTGATCTTACGCCTTTCAGATCCTTCCGTACGATTGATGCCGATGGACGGCTGCTTTCGATTCCATTGCTGACCATTGGATCAACGGTTTCCCTTGAAGAATTGGAGACCTCCGAGCTCTTTCGCGAGTAGAATTCGGCATTTTCTGTCCTCATATCCAAATTCTTCCCAAGAATCCTCCTCCCTTTTCTTCTTGCAGAAATCTGCTCTTTTTGTTATCATTGAACGGTTAAAGAAACCCATCCGTAGCATTTCCGGTGCTGATCCCCCCTCAGGAACGTTTCGGAAAGATCCCCGGCCAGGAAATCGCATAGGGGAGACGCAAGTGAGAAGTTCCCTGTAATTGGAAGGCTTGTTACCCATGTCTGCTTCCGCTTTGGCTGCTACCGCAGGATCGAATGCAAAGCAAAAAGATTTTGAGCGCGAGGCTGTTCCACACATGGATGTTCTGTACAACTACGCCTTGCGAATGACGGGGAATCAAGACGACGCGAGCGATCTTCTCCAGGAAACATACCTCAAAGCGTATCGATTTTGGGATAAATATGAAAAGGGAACTAACATCCGGGCATGGCTGTTCCGGATTATGAAGAACTCATACATCAACCGCTATCGCAAGGAATCGAAGGAGCCAGACACCGTTGACTACGATGAGGTTAAGAACTTCTATAACACGATACGCCATGAGTCCGTCGATCCGAACGACCTCCAAGAACGCCTCTTCGGAAACCTCCTCGAAGACGATGTAGCAGAAGCTCTCGAGTCGCTCCCAGAAGATTTCAAAACAGTTGTGATCCTTTGCGACATTGAAGGATTCACGTATGAGGAAATTGCAGAATTTGTGGAATGTCCGATTGGAACGGTTCGCTCACGATTACACCGCGGGCGAAAAATGCTTCAGGTGAAACTCTTTGACTTTGCACGAAAGCGTGGATACATTGGGCGTGATTGAAATGTGTGATTTGATTGAACGTATACATTGAGGAGTCGAGTGAGGCTGTGAACTGTCGCGAGGCACTTGAGTACGTAAGCGCTGTTGTAGATGGGGAAGCAGAGGCGGAGAAGAGAAAAGAGTTTGACAGGCACATTGCGAGCTGTCTTTCCTGTCGGAATGAGTTCGAGATCGAGGCGATGACGAAGCGTGTCATCGGCTGGAAGCTCAGTGTCACGAAGGCCCCCGATGATCTTCGCATGAACATCCTTCAACAGGTTTACACCGGGTTCTCAACTCAAGGTACTGAAAGGATTGGCGTTGGAGCGTTCGTTGAGAAGTTTCTCTCTTGGCCATTCGTGAAGCCAGCCCTTGCACTTGGAGTTGTTGTCATCGCTGTCCTCGTAGGAATAAGCATTCTTAGCCGTCGGGAGCCTGAGCGTGTCGGCCCGGCGAGCACAACGACTGACATGATTGATCAAGCGGTCGAACATTATGCGAACTATCTACAGGGTGGAATGCAACTTCAAGTTGTCTCCTCGAACCACGATCAGGTTCGAACCTTCTTCAAAGACAAAGTGGCCTACGAAGTCCACATTCCAGAGATAGGGGGTTCCGAGTTGATTGGCGGTGTGCTTTGCAACCACGAGGGTGTGAAGTTCCTTAGTCTCGTCTACAAGAGGGGTGATAAAGTTATTTACTTTTACATCGGGTGTTCAAAAGAGATGAAAACGAGCGGGAAGGTCGGGCTCTGCGCAAAGGCGGAGAGCGATCTACAGAAAACCGGTTGGTACTTCGATACAACGCGTGTGAACTGCAATGTCGCAGTCTGGAGAGAAAAGGATGAAGTCTGTTCAGTGGTAGCCGATATGAAGAAGGAGGAACTTCTCGCTCTTCTGAAGGAGTAGGTGGGAGCAACCGATCAAAGCGTCGTTTTTTTGCCCAAGCCCAGGAGACTGCTCTTCTTGGGCTTGAGCTTTTATATCCCTACCAGGAGTCGATCTGCAAGGAACCGTGGCAGATCGGCTGCCACGATCTTCTCGGATGCAGCTTGCACATCATACTCTGAGCGGATAACCTCGTATGCCCAAGCAGACGTGTCGAAAATGCCAAGGCTCAGCTTCCAGTTCCCATCGCGCGGTTGACCCACACTTCCCACGTTGATAATATACCGGTTCTCCTCAACGAGCTGTCTACGACCCAACGGCGCGATAGACCCGTTGGGAGTTGTCAACCGAGTAACCTTGGATTTCTGCATCTTGAGGTCTTCAGGGAAAATTCCGGGGATATGGGTGTGACCGACAAAACAAATGCGTGTCTGGAACGACTCAAAGTTGATCTTTGCTTCATGGGCAGAGAAGATGTAATCCCACTGATCGGGATTTTTCGGGGAGGCATGAACGAACGTCAGGTCGTCTATGACGTGCTGGAGAGGGAGGGCCTTGAGGTATTCGAGATTTTCTTGGGTGAGTATCTGGTTCGTCCAGTACGCTGCTGTTCGGGCATGACGGTTAAAATGTTCGGTCTGGGAGAGATCGAACGCCGCCTGGTCGTGATTTCCCAAGAGGACGCAACTGGCCCGCTTTTTCGTGATGTCGATACATTCGTTTGGGTTTGCACCGTAGCCAACGAGGTCTCCAAGGCAGACGACCTCGTCGATTTTTTTTTCGTCAATTATCTCAAAGGCTTTCTGGAGAGCTTCGAGATTTGAATGTATATCAGAGACTATTGCGACTCGCATAGAGAAGTGGAGAATCAATTTAACAAAGAATCAGTAAGAAGCAAGCCCTTTCCAGGGTTTTCCCGTTTCCTTGACAAACAAAGCAAAACTTGGTATATTGACTCGACATTGTTCCTCCACGCAGCTGGTGAGCACATGCTCATCGGACTTCCTCTCAAGAGAACCCCGTTATGAGTGTTGAGCAAGAGAACACGAGTGTGACAGAAACGCAAGCGGTAGCCGCCGGTGAGATTCCTCATCGATTACCCGTTCTTCCGCTGCGGGACGTCGTTGTCTTTCCGTACATGATTTTTCCCGTCCTCGTCGGCCGGGAATCTTCACTCCGCGCGGCAAACGAAGCATTGAGCCAGAGCAAGTTTCTTTTTCTTGCCGCGCAAAAAGATCCGAGAGTTGACGAGCCCGCAAGCGAAGACCTATACAGAGATGGAACGGTGGCGAAGATCGTTCAAGTCTTGAAGCTACCAAACGGCCTCCTCAAAGTTCTCGTTGACGGCGTTACCCAGGCAAGCGTGAGGCGTTTCGTTCCGAACGAAAAGTATCTCGAGGTGGAAGTTGATCTCAACCCGCAGCAGGTGCAGTCTGATCCGGAGCTCGATGCTCTTCTCAGGCACGTGTCAACACTCTTTGCAGAGTACGTCCACCTCAACCAGAAAATTCCCGCTGAGGTACTCACGGCATTCGAGAACATCAAAGACCCGTATCGAAGACTTTACTATGTGAGTGCCAACATCTCCCAAAGCGTGAGCGTGAAGCAAGGGATCCTTCAATTGAAAGACCTCCCGCAGCAATTGTATGAAGCGACGAAGGTCCTCAGCTCCGAAATTGCTCTATTGAAAATTGAGAGGGAAATCGACGACAAGCTTCACGATCACATCCAGAAGTCACAGCGGAAGTTCTTCCTTCAGGAACAGATCCGCATTCTCCAGGACGAACTGGGTGAGGAGGAATCCTCTCCTGAGCTCATCAAGTTGCGGCAGGACATAGAGAAGGCAAAAATGCCGCGTGAGGCAAGAGAAAAGGCACTCGAAGAACTTGGAAAGTTGAAGAAAACGCCATCGATGTCTCCTGAGTCCACGGTCGTCCGGAACTATTTGGATTGGCTGATTAACGTTCCGTGGCACAGGAAGACGAAAGATAACCTTGACATCGAGCACGTGAAGAGGATACTAGAGGAGGACCATTTCGGGCTTGAGAAGCCGAAGCAAAGGATCCTCGAGCACATTGCTGTGCTTAATCTTGTGAGGGAGATGAAGGGACAGATTCTTTGCTTTGTTGGTCCCCCAGGAGTGGGGAAGACGTCGCTTGCAAAATCGATTGCACGTGCACTGGGAAGGAAATTTGTTCGGATGTCGCTCGGAGGTGTGCGGGATGAGGCGGAGGTCCGGGGTCACCGGCGCACGTACATCGGCTCGATGCCGGGGAAGGTTATCCAGTCCATGAAGCGAGCCGGGGTTATGAATCCCGTCATTCTGATGGACGAAGTCGATAAGATGAGTATGGATTTTCGGGGTGATCCCTCCTCTGCACTTTTGGAGGTCCTTGACCCTGAGCAAAATGTCGCATTTAACGACCATTACCTGGAAGTCGACTACGACCTCTCCAGCGTGATGTTCATCACGACGGCGAACGTGAGGTACAACATCCCGCTCCCGCTCCAGGACCGAATGGAGATTATTGAGCTTCCCGGCTACCTGGAGCACGAGAAGATTGAGATTGCGAATCGCCACATTATTCCCAAGCAGTTGAAAGAACATGGGTTGAATCCGGGTGGAGTGCAGATTTCTGACGCTGGTATTACAAAAATCATTCAGAATTACACACGAGAAGCGGGTGTGCGGAATCTTGAGCGGGAGATCGCATCGGTGTGTCGAAAGGTTGCGAAAGCGATTGTTCTTTCAAAGCAAGCGACTGGCAAGAGGATAGGTAAAGAGAAGAATTTTCAAGTCAGTCCTGAGAAGGTCGAGGAATATCTTGGTGTTCCACGATTCAGGAGTCGACCGCTGGAGCGTATAGGGCGTGTTGGATCTGTGCTTGGACTAGCCTGGACAAGCGTTGGCGGAGAGATCCTCAACGTCGATGCGACGATCATGAACGGAAGGGAGAAGCTTACTCTCACCGGGCAGCTCGGCGATGTGATGAAAGAGTCGGCCCAGGCAGCGTTGAGTTACATTCGGTCGAACGCCAAGGCCTTCAGCATCAACCCAAACTTTTATAAGGGTAAAGAGATCCATATTCATCTGCCCGAAGGTGCGATTCCAAAAGACGGACCTTCAGCAGGAATCTCAATGGCAATGGCGATTGTTTCGGCAGCGAGTAATCGACCAGTTCGCGGTGACGTTGCAATGACAGGAGAAATCACGTTGCGTGGGAACATCCTCGCCATTGGTGGACTGAACGAAAAACTTCTTGCAGCTCAGCGAAGCGGCATCAAGACGGTCCTCATCCCAAAGGAGAATGAGAAAGACCTAAAGGAGATCCCTGGGAAGGTGAAGGAAGGTTTGAAGATTGTAAGCATCGAGAAGATCGAAGATGCAGCGAAATGTGTCTTTGGAAATGGGAGGAGGGAGGTCGAGAAGATACGGAGCAACCAGCATTGATCTGCGGCTCGCGTTGATTCTTGCCTTCCTCCGTGCTGGTTGCAGCACAATTCGAAGTGGATAAGGTACAAGGGGGCCGCGGGGGCTCAGTTCGACAGCTCCTCCTCTCGCACTTTGACTTTTTACTTGTCATGACCTATCTCGTTACAGCCCGCAAGTGGCGGCCGATGGTTTTTGAAGACGTGGTGGGACAGTCGCACGTCACCGCAACCCTTCGGAATGCGATTGCATCCAACAGGCTCGCGCATGCATACCTCTTCAGCGGTCCGCGCGGCATCGGGAAGACAACCATGGCCAGACTCCTTGCGAAAGCAATCAATTGTCGGAATCCAAAAGACCTCAATCCCTGCAATCAGTGCGATATCTGCGAGGAGATCACCAATAGCAGAAGCATTGATATCTTCGAAATTGATGGGGCATCGAACAGAGGCATCGACGAAATCAGGACCCTCCGCGAGACAGTGCGTTACGCCCCGACAAAGTGTCAATACAAGGTCTACATTATCGATGAAGTGCACATGCTGACAAAGGAGGCGTTCAATGCACTCCTGAAAACGCTCGAAGAGCCGCCAACACATGTTCTCTTCATCTTTGCAACAACAGAGGTGCAGAAACTTCCCCCAACGATTCTCTCTCGGTGTCATCGCTTTGACTTCCGACGCATCGCAATCAATGAAATCATTGACCGTTTGAAGTATATTGCCCAGCAAGAGAAAATCACCATCGACGATGACTCTCTTCTGCTCATTGCGAAGAAGGGAGACGGGTCACTCCGGGATGCACAGAGTATCTTCGACCAGGTGGTCTCCTTCTGCGGCGAGAACATCACCGCAAAACAGCTCGTCGATGCCCTCAACCTCGTCGATCAGGATCTCTTCTTTGCTGTGACAGACTTCATCAAGACGAAAGACTCAAAGGGCGGTCTCGAGCTTGTTGATGATATCGTCAAACGAGGGTATGACATCAGAGAATTCCTCAGTGGACTTGCCGAGCATTTCCGGAATATCCTGGTCGTCCGCAGCGTGGGATCGACGTCGCTCGTTGAGGCCTCTGATGTCCACCGGAAGCGTTATGAGACGGTGGCCAAGCAGTTTTCCGAGAACGATCTTCTACGGCTCATGAGAACTGTTGCGGAGACAGAGACTGCAGTAAAGTGGAGTACTCAGCCCCGTATCAGGCTCGAGGCGGGACTTCTTCAGATGATTAAGCTCGACAGCACAGTGGAAATACAAGAATTGCTTTTGCAGCTGGAGGAGCTGAAAAAGAAAATCGACGGCAGCTCATTGCATGAATCGAATCCGGGCCAACGACAAAAGAACAACTCAAACGAGGGCCTGTTTTCTTCTCAAGCTTCTTCTAACCATCCTCGAGCAACCCATCAGGATCAGTCGTCCAAGCAAGTCCTGAGGGGAACAAGAGCTGTTGAAGCTCCAGTCTCTGTTCCCCTTGCACAGATGCCATCAGTGAAAGAGCCAGTGCCTCCGTATACCGTTAAGACGGCAGAGACCACCACATCGTCGGAAAGGAAATCCATCCGGACGATTTCCCTTGACGAAATCGAGGGGCGGTGGAAGGAATTTGTTGAAGAAATTCGGAAGCAGAGGATACACGTCGGCACACTTCTCAGTCAGTCGCGTCCTCTTGCGGTTGACGATGGCGTGGTGAAGCTTGGTTGCAGAGATGAATTCCATCTCACAACATTGAAGCGAAGCAGGGAATTTCTCGTTCAGTCTGCGCAAAGGATTTATGGAAAGAAGGTCCGTTTCGAACTCTCCTTGACCCCCCTGGCTGAGGACGGGGAAGAGAAAAAGGGAGAACCCTCCGGGAATGAGCAGTCAAAGCTCTCTACGCTCGATCATCCAGTGATCAAGGCACTGATGAGGGAGCTTGGAGCTGAGCCCCTCCAGTGAAAATCGACTTGACTTTCTTTGGAAAAACTCTTACTTACCAGGCAACAGAAGCGGCGAAATCAACAGGGTGAGCGCCACAGACGAGAATTGTTAGAGATTGGCAACTCTTTTGTAAGGTTATCGATTTCTATTATTGTAGTGCATCTCTGACAATTCTTGGTCGAAGAACCGAACTTCGGCATCGCAAGCAAATGCAGTTCGGTTCTTTGGTCATAGGAGGTCGGTGCAATGAAGAGAACAGCTGAGAGAATCTTCTTCGCAGGATGGCTTTTTGCGGTTTCCAGTGTCGCAACATTTGCCGATGGTCCGAAGGTTGCAAAGTACGGCGGCGAGTTCATTGCAATCGGCGTTGGTGGACGTGCGCTCGGGATGGGTGGGGCGTTCGTCGCTCTCGCGAACGATGTGACAGCAGGATACTGGAACCCCGCCGGCCTCTCGCTGATTACCTATCCAGAGATCACCCTCATGCACGATGAACGGTTTGGAAGTCTAGAAAACTATGACTACGGGGCGGTAGCCTTTCCTACGGGAACAAGGAGCAGCATCGGTTTCAGCCTCATTCGTCTGGGCGTTGATGGCATACCAGATACGAGGAACGCGCTCATCGATTATAACGGCAACGGCTCATTCGATAATGCAGACCGACTTGACTACAACAAGATCACTTATTTCAATGCTGCCGATTGGGCCTTCTATTTTACATATGCGAAGCAGCTGAGTCAAGATCTCTCCTATGGGGCTAATCTGAAGATCATCCGAAGAGACATGGGGAGCAACTGCGCCACGGGGATCGGCTTCGATGTTGGTGGACGGATGCTTCTGATGGAACGACTTGCTCTCGGAGTGAATCTTCAGGATATCACGACCACCCTTATTGCCTGGGACACTGGTACAAAAGAGCTTATCTCACCGACTGCGAAGATTGGCGGTGCATACTTCATTGACCTCTTCGGCGGTCGGATTGCACCTGCAGTGGATTTCGATGTGCGCTTCGAGAACCGGCGGTACGCCTCGACTGCACACGTTGGCCCGATCAGTGCTGATCTTCATGCTGGGTTAGAATACGATTTCAAGAACGTTGTTGCAGTTCGAGTCGGCTACAATGACGTGAAGCAGCTCACGCTGGGCGCCGGGGTCCACCTCCCGAAACTTGACGTCGATTACTCCTTCGCGAAGTTTGATAACGAAGGCCAACTCGGGAACACTCACCGGATCTCGTTGAAACTGACACTCTCCGAAGAACGTTTTCGTCGCAGCGTCGAGTAAGAGCCGGTGCTTCCCAGCAAAATAAAAACTCACCTGGTTGTTCCGATTGTCCTTTGCGCAGTTTTTCTGGCGTGCAATAATTCTGAACGCAACAAAGAGCGTGCGGAAGCAGTTAACGCCAAAGGAGTCACAGTTTTCACAAATCCGGATCAGGAAAAGCACCACATTGCAGAGCTTCTCCAGTTTCGGACGGAGAAAGATTCATTCCTCCAACTCTCCCGTCGTTCACCGATCAAAAAGGAAGACCGTCGAACATTTCGACATCTCAATTACTATGAGGCGAGTCCACTGTTTGTCGTCAGAGCGACTTTGCATCGGAACGAGAGCCCACCGCCCCTCACGATTACAACTACTACAGGTGAAACCCGGGACGCGGTTAATTTTGGCAAACTGGAATTTAGACTCCAAGGAAAGACGTGCCACTTAAGTGCATACAAATTCACAGATCGACGGCATGCGGGAGATCTCTTTGTTCCCTTTACTGACTCAACTTCGGGTCGCGAAACGTACGGTGCGGGTAGGTATCTTGACTTAGAGGAGAACGAGACAGGTGAATACATCCTCGACTTCAACCGGGCATATAACCCGTATTGTGCATATAACGAGGAGTACAGTTGTCCCATTCCCCCACGTGAAAATCGTCTCTCTATTGCAATTACTGCGGGTGAAAAAATCTATCACTGATGTGGGTCTCCAGTCTTCCCCATGAGTATGCATCTTAGAAAGGTTTCAATCATAAGTGTATTTCTCCTCGCCGGATGTGCCTCCGTGCCCTATGAGGCTAACTATCCGATGACAGACGAAGTGGTAAAATCCTTAAATGAGGATGTACAGATTAAAGTGCCGAAGGGATGGTTTGCGACGACGGACGAAAGCAATGCACCGAACCTTCTCGTGTGGCTCGTGCGGGAAGACTATGGCGCGACGATGGCAATCAGCGAGATAAAAGCGGATGCAAGTACGCGGAGACAGCTTGAACGAAAGGGACTCGAAGCTCTTGCCGAAATTAGCTTTGCCCTGAAGTCGGAACGCGCGAAGGGAAAGGCCGAGATGGTCGTCAAGCCAAGAGAATTCAAAGTCGATGGAAGGAAGTTTTGTTCGTACGAGTATTCGACCGACAGGAGAAAAACAATTGTGCGCGTTGTCGTCTTTGACACGGGCAAGCACCTCTATGACTTTGCCGTCGTGCCTGCAGAGAAAGAAGGAGTAAAGACCGATCCAAAGAATCTCTTTATCATCCAACAGTCGGTTCTAAACTCCATGCAGTGGTAAACTCCAATTGATCACTGCAGCGGAAACAGTTACCCTCCGATTTAGTCCTCCAATATTCCCAATCTGAAACTCTATCTAACAGCAAGCTGCTGCCTTCCAGAATTATCAGAAGTGCATGATGTCGTTGTAGATCACAAAGGCCATAAAGGCAAGGAGGAGGATAAATCCGACTTGCTGGAGAGCAATCTTCACGCGGTGTGGTATCTCCCTCCGGAAGACAGCTTCGATGACGAGAAAAAGGAGATGTCCGCCGTCGAGCGCAGGGAAAGGTAGGATGTTGAGGATTGCAAGACTCATGCTGAGAAGAGCAACAAAATTAATAAAACTGATTATGCCGACTTCAGCAAAACTCGTTGCCAACTGCGCGATTCGAATTGGACCCGCGACAGATTTTGGGATAGAGACCTTGCCCGTGATGATCTGCCAAACAGATTTCACGATCGACACACCTGAGGTGACAAAATCACTCATGCCTTCGGGAAGCGCTGCAAAGATGTTGTACCTCGTGCGTACTACCGGTCCATCATAAACGCTGTTGATTGAAATTCCAATGCGTCCATCTGGATCTGGAATTACCGTTCCAGACAGTCTCTGATGAGCGTGTTTCCACTCTACAGAGACTTCTTTCCCAGCATGGCTGCCGATGATGCTGAGCACCTCATTCGAGTTAAAGACGGGGGTTCCATTGAGGGTGATAATGGTGTCTTGCGACTGAAGGCCAAGCTTTGCTGCTGGTCGATTTGGGTCTACACCGATGATGACTACGGCAGTATGTTTTGGTATAAGCCCTAGCTGCTCATCAGACACCTCGGGAATCAACTTACGCGGCAGAGAGATCGAAACAGGCTGACCGTTGCGTTCGACATCAACGATGATGTCATTCCCGAGGTTCTTGACGTAGATGAAATTGTAGAGATCGCTCCAATATGAAACCTTCTCCCCATTCACCGCTAGGATCTTATCGTCAGATTTGAACCCAGCCTCCGCTGCAGGGGTTTTCTGCAGCACATAGCCTACGTCAGTGGTTTGCCAGAGGACCTTTCCCCGGACAGTGTTAATTCCCCAGAAGATCAGGATAGCAAGAACGAAGTTCATCAGAACGCCCGCGGTGATGACAAAGATACGCTTCGGGTATGATTTGGCCCGGAACTCCCAAGAGTGCGGCTCCTTCTGAAGAAATTCGGTGTCAAAACTCTCGTCAATCATGCCAGAAATCTTCACGTATCCGCCAATTGGAATCCATGAGACGCAATAATCAGTGTCGCCGATTTTCTTTCCAAATGCACGAGGCGGAAAGCCGATGGAAAATCTTTCGACCCGCATGCCTGAGAGCTTTGCGGCCAGGAAATGCCCGAGTTCGTGGATAAAGACGAGAATTCCGATTGTGATGAGGAAGTAAATAATATTATTCAGGATTGCCATAGGATATTGGCGCGCCTTCTCTTCGCAAGGATCTCAGCACCACGACGCGGCAAGCTGGCGCGTTTCTCGATCAACTCCAATGATCTCATCCAGGCACGGTCGGTGGATGGCGTGATGAAGAGATAATGCCTTTTCAATGAGTTTTGGTATCTGGCTGAACTTGATTTTATTCTTCAAGAAGGATTCAACAGCAACCTCATTCGCGGCATTGAGGACAGTAGTTGCGGTTCCTCCAGTCTGAAGTGCATTGTACGCGAGATTCAGGCATTCAAATTTAGTCCGGTCTGGCTTGAAGAAAGTCATCTCGCAGAGCTCGGAAAAATCCAGCCGTGTGTACGTTGAGGGAGCTCGGTTTGGGTACGTCAAGGCATACTGGATAGGGATTCTCATGTCCGGGACACCAAGCTGTGCCTTCACTGAGCCATCGATGAATTCGACCATTGAATGAACGATGGACTGGGGGTGGATGACGACTTCGATTCTCTCCGGGGGTAATCCGAAGAGCCAGTGGGCCTCGACGACCTCGAGTCCCTTATTCATGAGGGTTGCGGAGTCGATCGTGACCTTGTTCCCCATCCTCCAGTTTGGATGATTGAGGGCTTCTGCGACGCTGACATTTTCAAGTGCAGCCTTCTCAGTGTTGAGAAACGGCCCTCCAGATGCAGTAAGAATGAGTTTTGCAATGTTCTCCTTCCTTTCTCCAACAAGACACTGGAGGATCGCGCTGTGCTCGCTGTCGATAGGGGTGAGTACCAGGTTCCGCTGTTTCACGAGCCTCATGATGAGTTCGCCGGCGACGACGAGAGCTTCCTTTGTCGCAAGCGCGACGGTCTTTCCACTCTCAAGTGCTTTGATCGTTGGCTTGAGACCCGCGAAGCCAACGAGCGAACTCACAACAATGTCAACATCATCTCGACTTACCGTTTCTTCAATACCGATTTCGCCATTGAGCATCTCAAGAGAACCGTTGGTCATCGTGCAAAGCTTGGTCCCGGCCTTCTCGTCGAGGGCGCCAATCCCGCGCGGGCGAAAACGCTGGGCCTGTTCACAGAGGAGGTCGACATTTTTATTCGTGGAGAGATAGGTGATACGGAACTGATCCGGAAAGTTCGCGATCACCTCGAGAGTGTTTCTTCCGATCGATCCCGTCGACCCAAGTATCGCGACATTCTTCATTTCAAGTACACAGCTATTCTTGGAGAAAGGTAGTGAAATCGGCTGAGGAAGTCAAGGAATCCTCCACAAGGCCTCATTCTCTCATCACATTTGAAAGCGGGGATTTTTTTGCTATATTCATTTTGTTCATACTATAAAAGAATAGAATATGGAGAAGGGATTGAAACGGAGCGCAAGGCGATCGTTCATTTTTCTCCTTACGCTCTCGCTTGTCTTTCTAAGAAGTGTGCAGGCACAGGAGAGTCCAGACGATGCGAATAAACTCCGGTTGGCCCAAAGCTTCGAGCGTTCAGGTGAGTATGAGAGAGCTGCAAAGCTTTATGAAGAACTCCATAGCCGCGATCCACTGAACTTTGTAATCTTCGATGCCCTGCATCGAACGTACATACAGCTGAAGGAGTATACTAAAGCAATAGCACTAGTTCAGGTGAGATTGGATCGTCAGCCAGCAGATCTGGTACTCCTTGGCACTCTTGGAGAGGACTACTTGAAAGCCGGCAAAGAAGCGGAAGCCCACGAGGCTTGGGAACGGGGGCTTGCGACCGACGAGAAGAATCCCAATGTCTACCGCTACATCTCGAACATCCTCTTCCAGAACCGGCTTTTTTCAGACGGAGTCGACGTTCTTCTTCGTGGAAGGAAAAACACCGGGAAGCCAAACATGTTTGCAGTGGAATTAGGATATGCTTACACAATCCTCGGAAAATATGGTGATGCTACCAAGGAGTACGTTCGCGCGCTAAAGGAGAATCCCACCACCTTGAGTTTTGTGGAGACGAGAATAGCGATGTACACGGCAAAACCGGACGGACTGAGGTTAGCGATCGGGGCTGTGCAGGAGGAGATTCTAGACGACAAGAAGAACGTTACTCTCCATCGTTTGCTTGCTTGGCTCTATCTCGAAGGGAAGCAGTTCGAAGACGCATTTTCTGTCTACCGGCTGATTGATCAATTCAGCTCGTCTGCTGGCCAGGAACTTCTTGCCTTCGCCAGTCAGGCGTTCAAAGAGAGTGCATATGAAGTCTCGGCGCGAGCGTATAAGGAGGTTATCGAACGGTATCCAAGAACACAAATCACACCCATTGCAAGATTCGGCTATGCCCGGGTCATCGAAGAATTCAGCGCAAAGAACGACAGCCTTGCCTCTGTCGACACCAGGGAGAAGCCTCGATCCGAAGAACAATTTCCAGCGAGTGAGGCACACCCAACGTATGGCAAAGCAATTGCTTACTACGATGAGATTGTGCACGATTACCCCGGGTCAGAGTTTGCCCTTCAGGCTCTCTACCGCATCGGTCTCATTAAGTTTGACCGATTCTTTGACATCGATGGGGCTCTTCAGACCCTCAATCAGATCGACAGACAATTCCCGAACAATCGTATCATACCAGATGTGGCGCTGAAAGCCGGCGAGATTTTAGTCGCCAAAGGTGATCTCGCGAGGGCTTCAGAGCGATTCGGTAGGGTGAGGCAAACCCTCCTTGCCACACAGGAGCAGAAAGACAAAGCGACATTCCCCCTTGCTGAGATAGATTATTTTCAAGGTTCGTATGATTCAGCACTTGTGAAGCTGAACAGCTTGCTTAGCAACCTTTCAGGCGATTATGCGAACGATGCGCTTAGCCTGCAGGAGTTCATCAAGGAGCATCGGACAAGGAACGAGCTTGTTCTGAAAGAATATGTTCATGCAGAACTCCTTGAGCGTCAGCGGAAGCTCTCTGAAGCTGCGGCTATCCTCGAGAAGCTCATCAGCACCGAGGCTGGTTCACCCATCGTTGACGACGCTCTGTTGAAACTCGGTCAATTGCAGAGGAAGATGGGCGACCCGACGCATGCGCTTTCGACGTATCAGCGGCTCATCAACGAGCACCCGGAAAGCATTTTGCGGGATGAAGCACAGCTTGGGATCGGTGAGATCTACGAGTTTCTCCTAAAGGATAAGCAGAAGGCGATCACCGCATATCAGAGTCTGCTCGAGAACTACCCCAACTCGCTGCTCTTGGACGAAGCTCGAAAACGAATACGTCGCTTGAGGGGAGACGTCTTATAATCAATTTTTTCCGAGGATCACGGTAATCCAAATGCGTCTAATGAAGTTAATCATTGTTCAAGTTTCCTGGCTTATCACGCTGCTCTCCACAGGAGATGCCCAGCAGAAGCTTTTCATTCCCATGGACCTGAAACAGACAGACCACCTGAAAGCGTACGGCGTCGCATACTGGTCGCTTACTCACGGAGTTGAGGTGAATTGGTTGTTGAATTATCGCGG
>Ga0315282_10008803_pt1 | contig 16240 bp, 14 predicted proteins | sample YL17G07_20_MG_FD_203693 | JGI IMG/M metagenome (GOLD analysis project Ga0315282, IMG submission 203693) | Sediment microbial communities from Yellowstone Lake, YNP, Wyoming, USA - YL17G07_20 | ecosystem: Environmental > Aquatic > Freshwater > Lake > Sediment | place: USA: Wyoming | collected...
TTTTTTGGGTAGCGCTCTCTTCAGGAGCCTACCAATTACTTCTTTATTTTCAGAATAGAAAAAGTTTACGCTACTGCATGACTGAACTCCCAGTCAAAGACTGGGCAGAAAGTTTTGCATTCTAATTTGGAAATTACGCAATTTGCTTCTTTTTGGATAATTTTTATATATGTGTTCAAATACAGAAAAGAACAATGAAAGGCGCATACATTTTGATTATTTTTTTAAATGTAAGAAAGATGATTAAAATAAATAAAAAAATAATTGATTTCAAAAAAGGATACTACTGTTATGTTGGCTCTGCATTGAATAGTTTAGAGAAACGGATTCAGCGCCATTATTCCACAAAAAAGAAAAAACACTGGCATATAGACTATTTTTTAGAATATGGCAAGATTATTGAATCCATAAGTATTGAAACAAATAAAAAAATAGAGTGCATAATAAGTAATAAATTGCGAAAAAAGGCTGACAATTCAGTTAAGGGGTTTGGCTCCTCTGATTGTAGATGCGAATCACATTTATATTATTTCAAGGATAATCCTACTGAACCTCTTTTTCCCTTTTTATGTCTAAAATAAGTCGGGTTCTTGTATCATCAATGCTTGAGTCGTGCTGCAGTCGCTTGATAAATGCGTCAAGCTGTCTTTTTGTATGAAACCTGGCCAAAAGTTCTGCGTCATAATCCCCAGTCATGTCAATAAGCATAAAAACGCTTGGATCCGTCAGTAATTTCTTGGCCAATTCCTGGAACAAGCCTTTTTTGATTTTAAGATCAATCATAACTTCAATCATATAACCCAATTTCTCATAATCTACAATGATTGTTTTTTTCTTGATAATACCTGACTTTTTTAATGCATTTATCCTATTGTTAACAGTCCCTAATGCTACTCCACATTTAATAGCAAGCTCCCTATTAGTTATATCTGCATCAACCAGGAGCAGATTGATTATTTTCTTGTCTATTTCGTCAATTTCTTTGTTCATTTTTTTGTTGCCAATTGATATAAATGTGAACTAATATATAAAATTATTTGTTTTATTGGCATTTTGTTCAGAAAAATATGGAAAAATTATTTAAAATGTATAGTAATGTCTATTCTAATATGATAGCAAAAAGAATAACAACTAGGGGAACAAGGTTATATGATGGAAATATTGCAGCCTATGTGTCCCATGTAAACCACCAGATAAAGGAAATCTCCGCTCTTGTGGGGGAGATCATTCTTTCTGCCAAAGGGGGGAGGGAAGAATGCCTTTCTATAGATAAGCTGGCTGGACTACCAGAAGGTTATCATATGGACATTGTACCCAAGAGACCAAACGGAAATTATTTTACTAGCCTTGTAATCTATGTACCTGGGCAGGAAGTAGATACATTTGTAAGTAACGGTGAGGGTGTTGGAAGAAAAAAAGTTGAATTTGGAAACTTGACAAGGAAAGCCATCTATGATATTCTTATGAGGGAAGATGGTATGAAAGATCTTACCCTTGCCCCTGTCTTAATCAAAAGGGGAAGATATGGCATACAGAATGAAGCAGAAGTGCAAGAAATGCGTGTGCGGGTAATAGAACGCTACCAACAAAATCAAACAATGTTATGGCTCTACTATACAACACACTTTGACGGCCAAAACGGCAGTCCTGCTTTTGTTGTTCACATACCCAAAGATCCATACAATGTAGTTCATATAATCAAAAGGGTAGTACATTCTATGCAAAATTTGCCTCATACTTAACAAATTTATTAAGAGACAATTGAATCTTTCAACATAGTTTTTATCAAAAGATACAGGACTAAGATAAGATGTCAATAGTAAAAGATATAATAAAAAGGCACCTGAGTGAGGTCCCACAAGTGGGAACCGAAATAGCTATACCTATAGACCAGACCTTAACCCAGGATGCCACTGGAACAATGGCTTATCTGCAGTTTGAGGCCTTGAATATTCCTAAGGTCAAAACAAAATTATCAGTAAGCTATGTTGACCATAATATTAGCGAAAGTGGCAAACAAAACGTTGAATTCCTGAAAAGCTTTGCAAACAAATATGGAATATTATTCTCAGAACCAGGAAATGGGATATGCCACCAAGTGCATTTGGAAAGATTTGCAAAACCAGGCTTGATACTAATTGGTTCTGATTCACACACACCCACTGCGGGAGGAATTGGCAGTCTTGCAATTGGTGTAGGAGGATTGGATATTGCAGCTGCCCTAGCAGGTTATCCATTTTATTTTAGAATGCCTAAGATTGTTGGCATAAAATTAACTGGAAAACTAAGGGATTGGGTGTCTGCCAAGGATGTTATATTACATTTGCTGAAAATATTGACGGTTAAAGGGGGTTTTGGAAAGATATTTGAATATTTTGGGGATGGTGTCAAAACACTTTCTGTTCCTGAAAGGGCAACAATAACAAATATGGGGGCTGAATTAGGGGCTACAACATCTATTTTTCCATCTGATCTCGTTACAAAGGAATTCCTTGAGTCACAGGGCAGGGTGGAAGATTTTGCTCTATTAAAATCTGATGAAGATTATGAAGAGGTAATTGAAATCGATTTGTCTATGTTAGAGCCTTTGATTGCTGTTCCAAGTATGCCAGATAATGTTAAGAAGGTCAGTGAGATTGAAGGGAATGATGTGAAACAGGTAATCATAGGATCATGTACAAATTCCAGCTATAAGGATTTAGCATTGGTTGCTAAGATGTTGAAAAACAATAAGATCAATAGAAATGTTGCGCTTTATATTAATCCAGGTTCTAAGCAAGTAATTAAGACATTAGAGAGAGAGGGACTGCTTAATGACATAAAACTGTCTGGGGCAAAAATATGCGAGGCTGCATGCTTAGGATGCATTGGTATGGGGCAAAACCCAAAACCAGATACAATCACATTAAGGACTTTTAATAGGAATTTTAAGGCTAGGAGTGGGACAAAAGAAGATTTGAATTATCTTTGCAGTCCGGAAGTTGCAGTTGCTGCAGCAATTACTGGAAAAATAAGTGATCCAAGAAGGTTAGGGTATTATCCTAAGATTGATCTGCCTGACAAGTTTGAGGTTGGTGACAGCTATATAATAAAACCAACAGGAAGGCCTGATATCAAAAGAGGGAAAATGATCGCACCTTTGCCTTTGAATGATAGTTTAAATGAAAACCTGATTGGGAAAGTATTGATAAAAACAGGGGATGATATTACTACAGATGATATATTACCTGCAGGTCCTAAGATAATCCCTCTAAGATCGCATATACCTAGGATTAGTGAATATGTTTTCCATAATATGGATAATGGATTTGCAGAAAGGGCTAAAGCTAACAAGGGGGGATTTATTGTTGGCGGGGAAAACTATGGTCAGGGGAGCAGTAGGGAGCATGCTGCTTTGGCACCAATGTATTTAGGGATAAAGGCAGTAATTGCAAAATCATTTGCAAGAATCCATAAAGCCAACTTAATTAATTTCGGAATTGTACCATTAGAATTTGTTGACAAAAAAGATTATGATAAACTTAAAGAGGGGGATATATTAGACATCAGAGATACTATTAGACTATTAAAAAGGAATAAAAAGATGACAATTAATAATAAAAGTATTCAACTGAAATATGATTTGAGCAATAGGGAGAAAGAGATTATAATTGCTGGTGGTAAATTAAATTATATCAAGGCGCATTTAAAAAAATGACTCATAAAATAACCCTTGTCACAGGTGATGGCACTGGTCCTGAAATAGCTGAAGCTATGAAAAGGTGCGTAGATGCCACTGGTGTTAAAATAGATTGGGACATCCAGGAGGCAGGCATAGATGTCATGGATAAATATGGGACACCTTTACCAAAAAAGGTGATTGAATCCATTAAAAAAAATAAGGTTGCAATAAAAGCTCCAATAACCACTCCTATCGGTTTAGGGTTCAGAAGCGTTAATGTCAAACTGAGGCAGGAACTTGATTTATTTGCCTGCGTAAGGCCTTGTAAATATTATTCTGGAGTTAAATCTAGATTGAAGAGTCCAGAAAAAATTGATATTGTTATTGTAAGGGAAAATACAGAAGACCTTTATGCCGGGATAGAATTTGAAGAAGGCCAAGAAAAAACAAAGAAAATAATTAGTGAGATTGAAAGCCTTACTGATAAGAATATCAGGGAAGATTCAGGAATTTCCATAAAGCCAATATCAAAATTTGGAACTGAAAGAATAGTTATGTTTGCCTTTGAATATGCTAAAAGGAATAACAGAAAAAAGGTAACAGCAGTTACAAAATCAAATATTATGAAATTTAGTGATGGTTTATTTCAGCATATTGCTGAAGATATTTCAAAAAAATACACCTCTATTGAATTTGAGCATATAATAGTTGACAATATGTGTATGCAACTTGTTCAGAAGCCTGAGTTGTACGATGTTTTGGTTTTGCCAAATTTATATGGTGATATCATATCTGATTTGTGCGCAGGCCTTGTTGGAGGATTAGGTGTTGCTCCAGGTGCTAATATTGGAACTAGCTATGCAGTCTTTGAAGCAACGCACGGCTCTGCCCCAAAATATAAGGGTATGAATAAGGTGAATCCTACTGCCCTTATCTTAAGTGCAGTAATGATGCTAAAGCATATAAAAGAAGATGATGCTGCAGACAGATTAGAAAATGCAGTTGCTGCTGTTATTAAAGAAGGAAAACAGGTTACTTACGATTTAAAGCCAACAAAAGATGATCCAACTGCAGTTGGCACAAAAGAAATGGCTGAAGCCATAATTCAAAAGTTAGAAAAGTATTAGAAAATGCCAAAAATATATCTGATAGATGTAACAAACAGGGATGGAGTGCAAACCAGTAGGATTGGTCTTGCCAAATTAGAGAAAACAATAATAAACCTGAAGCTCAATGAGATGGGTATTTTTCAATCTGAATTAGGTTTTCCTGTAACAAACCATGAGATAAACTATCTAAATGCAAATCTTGAGCTGGCCAAAATAGGGGCTTTAAGGCCTATAAGGCTTTCTGGATGGATAAGGGCAGTTAAAGATGATGTTGAAACTACTTTCAAAAATGTCCCAAGCATAAAACACCTTAATATTTCCACCTCAACATCTGATCAGATGATTCATGGTAAGTATCAAGGTAAAAAGAACAGGCAAGATGTTATAAATATGATGGTTGAATCTTTAAAATTGGCTAAGGAACTGGGTGCAGAAACTGTAGGGGTAAATGCAGAGGATGCATCAAGGACTGATATAGAATATTTAACTGATTTTTCCTTATCTGCAAAAGAAAACGGTGCAGACAGAATTAGATATTGCGATACATTAGGTTATGATGACCCTATGACAATTTATCAGAGGATAAAGTTATTGGCAGAAAGAGTTCAGATTCCAATTGAACTTCACTGCCATAATGATTTAGGGCTAGCTGTAGCTAATTCCGCGGCAGGAGCAAAAGCATGCATTGATGCAGGCCAGGATGCTTATGTAAATACAACTATAAATGGGGTTGGTGAACGGGCAGGAAACGCTGACATGCTGTCTGTTATCCTAGCAATAAAAAAAGCATCTGGTTTTCAGGATATATATTCAAAAGCATTGAAGGAAGTAGATCTAACTAAATCCTATAATCTGGCAAAATATGCATCTTATGCTTTCAAGATTCCAATTCCAAGAAACCAGGTTGGAGTTGGCGATAATGCATTCGCCCATGAATCAGGAATTCATGCAGACGGGGCATTAAAAAACAGGAGAAACTATGAGCTTTATGATTGTGAAGAATTAGGCAGGGGAGAATTAGAATTTTTTGAGACAGGAAGACAAATAACTACAGGAGAGTATGGAGGCATAAAAGGATTCATATATGTCCTGGATAAGTTATGCAAACAAGGCAAGTTTTGCATTGAGTTTAAAGATGATATAGAAGCAAAAAAGATATTAGAACTTGTCAGATTTGCAAATGTGCACACGCAAAAACCCTTGACAGAAGAAGAGCTTCGATTTGTATGCACCTATCCCAAAACAGCAGCAAAGATAATGACTGTTGTCCCGCCTAACGGGATTTAAAACCAGAACTTTTTATTATTTCCTTATCTCTAGTTATAATCAATCCCTCAGCATTACCCAGTCTTTTGATTAGGTCTAATCCTTTTTCCTTGCCTAAAACAAAAACAGAGGTTGAGAGTGCATCTGCATCAAATGCATTATCTGTAATTATTGTGACTGAAATTAAATCATCTGCAGAATATCCTGTTTTTGGATCTATTATATGATGAAAGGTTTTATTTTCATCAAAATACCTTTCATAATCCCCTGATGTGCTGATTGATTTATTATTAAGGTTAATTACAGTTACATATTCTTTAGGATTCCTTGGATTCTGCAATGCAATTATCCAATCCTCATTTCCTTTATTGCCAATGGCTTTTATACTGCTTTTTGCGTTTACCAAGGCGTGCTTTATCCCATTTTTTTCAAGTATTTCAGCTGCTTTTTCCACTGCGTATCCCTTAGCAATCCCTCCAAGGGTTATTTTCATGTCAGCTTTCTTAAATTTTATTTTCTGCCTTGAGAATTCAATATTCTTATAATTCACCAATTCAAGGGCTTTTTTTATCTCATCTTCAGTAGGCGGCCTTTTTAATTCTGAAAAGGTTTTAGTAAATAAGTCTAATATTGGCTGCACAGTAATATCAAATGCACCTTCTGAAATTTCAGAATAATATAATGCTTTCTGCATATTGACGTATAAATCCTCTGAATAACCTTCAATAGTTCCATCCCTATTCAATCTATAAACCTCACTTGTATTTTTTGTGTGGCTTAATAATGATTCTATCCTTTCAATTTCCTTGAAAGCCATCTCAATAGCTTTTTCTGATTTAGGTATATCTGAATCATAAACAGTTATAGTGAATGAGGTATTCATTAAGTCTCTTGCCTCTTCTGTTTTTTTTAAAGGAGCGCAGCTTGTGACTAATAATACAAAAATTACCAAATAGATAGTATTGAAAGAAAACTGCCTTTTGTTTTTTGCCATAATAAGTCTATTAAATTTTTACGTTATTTTTTCTTTTTGAAAAGAGATGAATGATTATCTCTTTTATTAAAGGGATTAAAGAACAAAAAATAATTGCAATAACCATTAAACCAAAGTGCTCTTTTACCCATGGGATGTTGCCGAATAAAAAACCACCAAAAATAAATAGAATGCACCATAATAATCCTCCGATAAAGTTATATGTAAGAAAAACTCCGTAAGACATCGTACCAATTCCTGCAACAAAGGGGGCAAATGTTCTTATGACTGGGACAAATCGTGCAAGGATTATTGTTTTTTTACCGTATTTTTTATAAAAGGTTTGAGCGCGTACTAAATACTCTTTATGAAACAGCAAAGAAGATTCTCTTCTGAATATCTTTGGCCCAATATGTTTCCCTATATGATAGTTAATAGTATCCCCCAAGACTGCGGCAATAAGGATGATGATAAAGAGCACCCATATGTTGAATGATCCTGTTGCAGCAAGCGCTCCAGCAGCAAAAATAAGGCTATCCCCTGGGAGAAAAGGAGTTACTACAATCCCCGTTTCAAGAAATATGACTAAAAATAATAGGACATACGTCATTGCAGAATACTCATTTACGATAGATTGCAGGTACCTGTCAATATGAAGGATTACTTGAATTGTTTGAAATATCATGTCAATTTTGAATTTTTACTATATTAAATATCTTTTGCTTTTTACGGTTAGTTAGGCGGGTTTTGGAAGTGCACACCTATCAATCTCCATGTAAATATATTTGTACTAAATAAATAAAGGCACAAGAACAAGGGTTATCGTACTTAAAAGTTTAATTAAGACATGTAATGATGGTCCTGCTGTGTCTTTAAATGGATCTCCAATTGTGTCGCCAGTCACTGCTGCCTTATGGGCGTCAGAACCTTTTCCTCCGTATGCTCCTTCTTCAATTAGCTTTTTTGCGTTATCCCAGGCGCCACCCCCAGTGTTCAACAATAAAGCCATTAAGATTCCTGTAATTGTTGCAACCATCAAATAAGCAGCTGCAGATTCATATCCTAGAACTACTCCGACAATTATTGTGACTACAAGAACAACAATTCCTGGTAGGACCATCTCCTTTAAAGAGGCTTTTACACAGATATCCACAACCCTTGCATAGTCAGGCTTTTCCTTTCCTGTCAGTATTTCTTTGTTCTCACTCCATTGCCTTCTGACTTCATTGACAATTGTAAAAGCAGTCTCACCCACAGCCCTTATAGCAAAGGCACTGAATAAGAATACAAGCATAGCCCCAATTAATGCTCCCACAAATACCTGTATCTTTGACAGGTCAATAACCACAACCTTAAGGCCAGTATATTTTGCAACATCATCAAGATAAGCGCTAAACAAAAGGAAAGCAGCAAGTGCCGCACTCCCTATTGCATAACCTTTTGTCAATGCTTTGGTCGTATTTCCAACAGAGTCAAGCTTGTCTGTTCTTACCCGTACCTCTTCAGCTGATTTGCTCATTGCAGCAATCCCTCCTGCATTATCAGTTATTGGCCCAAATGTATCCATGGCAAGTATATATGCAGCTGTTGCAAGCATCCCCATCGTTGCAACCGCTGTTCCATAAAGCCCCCCTCCTGGAAAGCCGCTCAAACTCCCTAGCCAATAAGACGCAAGAAGTGCAAATGATAAGACAATAACTGGAAGGACCGTTGCCTCTAGTGCTACTGCAAATCCAGTTATAACATTTGTTGCATGACCTGTTAAGCATGACTTTGCTATACTTTTTACAGGCCGGAAATTTGATTGAGTATAGTAAACAGTTATCCAAACTATCAAAATACTGGTAATAATCCCAACAACACCAGCATAAAAGAATACTACATTCCCAAGAAGCCATTTTGTAGTAAGATAAAATGCAATTGCTACGAGGATACTTGTAATATAATATCCCCTATTAAGGGCAGACATAGGATTCTCACTTTCTTTTCTAAGTTTAACTGTCATAACCCCGATCGTTGTTGCAATAAGCCCAAATGCCCTTACAACCAGCGGAAACAGAACACCATTAATCCCAAAATGAGGATAAAGGGCAACACCAAGAATCATAGCCCCAATGTTTTCCGCAGCTGTGCTCTCAAAAAGGTCAGCCCCTCTTCCAGCACAGTCCCCAACATTATCTCCAACATTATCGGCAATTACTGCAGGATTTCTTGGATCATCTTCTGGAATCCCTTTCTCGATCTTCCCTACAAGATCAGAGCCAACATCAGCTGCCTTTGTATAGATTCCCCCTCCAAGTTGGGCAAACAAAGCAACAAACGAAGCCCCAAATCCATAACCCACAATTAGAAAAGGAACTTCCTTTGAATCGATCCCAATGCTAAAAAGGGAATATATAACTGAAACCCCAAGAAGTGAAAGCGCCACTATGACAACCCCAGATATTGCGCCTGCCCTAAAAGCTGTAACAAAAGCATCGTTCATACTTTTTCTTGCTGCACTTGTGGTTCTAACATTGGCCCTGATTGAAATCCACATTCCGACAATGCCTGCAATTCCTGAACTTACTGCACCAAAGATAAAAGAAACAGACGTTCTCCAACCTAAATCAAATTTTCCGATTGATAAATAAATGATAAAAATAAGAATGGCAAGAGCAAAACTAATAATACCAATGGTCATGTATTGCCTTTTTAAGAAAGCCCCGGCGCCTATTCTAATTGCATTAGCAACCTCCTGCATAGCAGGTGTGCCGCTGTCCTTTTTAAGAAGCTGTCTTGTTAGGTAATACGCAAAGCACAATGCCAAAATGCTTATAGTAATAACCAGTAATAATAGCTGCATGAGTCAAGGGGGAAAATTACTTATTTATATATGTGTCTATTTTATGTTTATTAGCAATTGTCCAGCCCTTTCTGATTTAACTGAGCCTTTAATAGTTACGCTCCAAGTTAAAAGCGTGAATTAGAAATTTAGGATCAGCCCTATATCTTGTTTTTCTTCCTTCAAAAAAATAATGTTCTCTAACCAGATGAGGAAGAAGGCCAGTAACCAATACTGAAGCCCTGCCTAGATGCGGTAAGCTAAAGCCAAAGTAGGAAAGCATATCATTGAAAGAAGATAAGAAAGATGATTCATCTCTTCTAATAACAGCAATATTCCCCCCAAAGATGTCACAACCCCAAGGACAGGATTGCACACCAGCGTTTATCAAAATCGCTTCATCCACAGAATATCCTGAGGCAAGTTTATAACTATAAGGAGTGGCAATAAATTTGTCTAATTCATCTGCTATCTTAAGATAAGTCGAACCTGCCTTCTTTATTATCTTATAATCGCCTATCACAAGTTCAGTTAGACTTTCATTACGTCCCAAAAATCCTTTTGTGGAATAATCTTCAAATTCATTTGTATGCCATTTTGCTTTTTTGGCAAGTTTTGAGGCTTGTCTTTCTGTCCTTTCAGGATTGGAGTGAGGTCTAAGCCGAAACTCAAGCACTGAGAGTGGTATCCCACCTAATAACATTTCTATTAGGTGAGAGTAATCAGCCTGATTATGCATATAGGACGAAGTTATCCTAGGTTTTATTAATCTAACTCCTCTAAATGTTTAACATTTCTAAAATCCAGCTTAAAACAGGAAAGGGATTAGAAAGTTTTTTTAATAAGTTCTGTTTTCCGAAATAATTGTATGACAGAAGAAGCCAAATTAACTGTATTTATACCAAAGGAGCTAGAAGAAGGGGAAACTAGGGTAGCAGCAACACCTGAAACAGTTAAAACAATGCTCCAGCATCATATTGAAGTGCATTTAGAGGCTGGTTCAGGCGAAAACTCATACTATCCGGATGAAGAGTATAAAAATGCAGGGGCTATAATTAGCCATGACGCAAATAAACTGTATTCTATTGCAGATATTATCCTTTCAATAAATCCTCCGACGCATCATCAGATTCCACATTTGAAACAAAAATCATGCTGGATATCCTTTGTGGATGCCTCATCGTCATTTGAAATAATACCAAAATTGATTGAGAAAAATATAACCTGTTTTTCAATGAACCTAATACCAAGAATATCCAGGGCCCAGAAGATGGATGCGTTAACATCACAGGCAAACATTGGGGGCTACAAGGCTGTGATTATGGCAGCAAATGAAATCGGGAAGATATTTCCACTTATGATGACTGCAGCAGGCACAATGCATCCTGCAAAGGTAGTTATTCTTGGGGCAGGTGTTGCAGGATTGCAGGCAATAGCAACTGCAAAGCGGCTTGGAGCAATAGTTGAAGCTTCTGATGTAAGACCTTCTGTCAAGGAGCAGGTTGAAAGTTTAGGGGGAAAATTCATTGAAGTACCATTTGATAAAGATGCTGAAGACAAGGGGGGATATGCCAAACAAGCATCCCCTGAATTCCTAAAAAGGCAGGCTGAAGAGGTCAGCAAGAGAGTAAACCAGGCAGATGCTGTAATATGCACTGCACTTGTTCCTGGAAAAAAGGCACCTATATTAGTTACAGAAGCTATGGTAAAATCAATGCGGCCTGGTTCTGTTATTGTCGATATGGCTGCTGTTCAGGGTGGCAATTGCGAATTGACAGAGCCTGGAGAGACAACATTAAAGCACGGGGTAACAATTATCGGGGTAAAAAATATACCAGCAACAGTGCAGGTTCATGCTACCCAGATGTATTCAAAAAATATTCTTGCATTGCTGCTGAATATTGTTAGGGAGGGAAAGTTACACATCCACCTTGATGATGAGATCATTGCAGGCTCACTTGTAACTCATGAAGGGAAGATAATCAATGAAAACTTAGCAAAGGAATTTCAGAAACTAAAGGGTGATTTATGATGGAGATGGCTTCTTCTGTTATCATTATCAATTTGTTGGTCTTTTTGCTGGCATCCCTATTGGGGTTGGAACTGATAAGACACGTATCAAGGCTTTTGCATACCCCGCTTATGTCATTGACAAATGCAATTTCCTCTGTTGCTGTTGTTGCAGGCCTTATTGTTATGGCCCATGCAGAAAGCCTCTTGATTGTTTTATTGGCTGCAATTGCAATTGCCTGCGCAACAACAAATGCCATAGGGGGTTTTATGATTACTGAGAGAATCCTAAAGATGTTCAAAAGAGAGGAGAAAAAATGATCCTCGTTGAACTTATCTACGTTGTCTCAGCAGTGTTCTTCGCCCTCTCACTTAGATGGATGGGCGAGGTGAAAACATCCAGAAGGGGGAATTTTGTTGGCGCAGCAGGAATGATATTAGCAGTTGCTGCAACTGTCATGGCAGTAGGCACACAGCACTATCAACTTGTGGTTATTTCCGTGGTAATTGGGGGGATTGCAGGTGCTCTTATGGCATTAAAAATGCCAATGACTGCAGTACCTCAAAGAACAGCAATATCCCATGCATTCGGGGCTCTAGCAGCTGCATTAGTGGGTACGGCTGAATTCTTTCAGAATACCCCTAATATTGATAAATTTACTATCATAATTCTTTTAGCGGAGGTTATTTTAGGATATCTTACCTTTACAGGAAGCGTCATAGCATTTGCCAAATTGCAGGAGATTCTCTCTGGGAGACCTATTATCTATCCTGGAAGAAGAATTATTAGCACGATTGTTTTTGGAGGGGCTATTGGTTTAGCGATCTATCTTTTCTTTAATCAGGGCAATACATTATTGTTTGTCATAATGTCAGTTCTTGCCCTGATTTTTGGGATTATCCTTGTTATAGCTATAGGGGGGGCAGACATGCCTACTGTAATAGCAATCTTAAATTCATTTGCAGGCTTGTCTGCAGCAGGCCTTGGATTTGTGCTGGACAATAAATTGCTTATTGTGGCTGGCGCATTGGATGGCTCTTCTGGGCTTATCCTTGCCATATTGATGTGCAAGGCAATGAACCGCTCCTTTGCAAATGTTTTATTTGGGGGTTTTGGGAGTGTTGCAAAATCTACAGGGGACACTGACTCAGCTCAAAAGAATATCAAATCTATGGAGGTTGAAGAGGCTGCGCCTATACTTGCTTATGCCCATTCTATAATAGTTGTTCCCGGATATGGAATGGCCGTTGCCCAGGCACAACATGCAGTTTCTGACCTTATGGACGCACTTACAGAAAAGGGGATAAAGGTTGACTTTGCTATACATCCTGTCGCAGGCAGAATGCCAGGCCATATGAATGTGTTGCTTGCAGAGGCAGATGTGCCTTATGAGAAATTAAAGGAGATGGATCATATAAATCATGAATTCAAGCATACGGATGTTGTAATTGTTGTTGGGGCAAATGATATTGTCAATCCAGCTGCAACCGAGAACAAGGGGAGCCCGATTTATGGCATGCCAATCCTAAAGGCATACGAGGCAAAAACAGTGATTGTCATCAAAAGAAGCGCTGGAGGTGTAGGGTTTGCAGGAATAAGGAATGAACTCTTTGAATATCCTAACACAACCATGGTATATGGCGACGCAAAGGAAGTAATAAATAAGTTGGTACAGCAAATAAAAGAAATGTAGATGATTTAAGTTCTTGAAGGATACTCTCCACTTAACAGCCCTGTATTTATTTCCTTTACAGATTTACAGGTAGGATAATAAAAGGAATTCCTTTCTTATAAAGTTTTTTCTCCAATGAAAAAACAGTATAATTATGTAGCAACATGGTAAATAAGTTCTCTTTATGGAAAACAAGCTGTCCTGCAAAAAAGATAGAATGAGGGTATCGAACCAGAATTTTTGGAATTATCTTTGAAACCTCATCCACAACATCAGTTCCCAAACGCGTTACACTCTCACCATGATAACCGCATTTTTCTACTAATGATACATAATGGTTGACATCTCCCCTGATTGTTTCATTAAGAGACTGGATACCTCCTGTGCTTTTGAACACGTCTGCTTCGATTACTCCTATTTCAATAAATACAAAATTTTTAAAAGAATCCTTGAATAGGAAAAAGATATCTGAAATCGTCTTAAGCCCTACACCATTATATCCTTTAACAAAGATTATTGCTGTCCTGGCTTCTGGGTCAAACTCATTCTTTTCCGTGTTGTAGCATATTTTAAGAAAATCTTTTGAATGATTTCCCTCTGCTGCAGGTACTAAATAATCAAAATGTTCCATAAGCTTTTTAGCATAATTATAATGGCGTTTTATAGCGAGTACAATGAGTATAACCGAAAAAATGATAACAAGGGTTATCCAGCCTCCTTCCAAGAATTTAAGTGTTACCATGGATAACAAAATAAAAAGAGTAAGCATTAGCCCGATACCATTAACTGTAAGTTTTTTGCGCCAATCCTTGACATCTAAGCGGCAATTCCACCAATGGCGCACCATCCCGGCTTGGGAAAGCGAGAAAGTGATAAAAACAGCGATGCTGTAAAGAATAACAAGGAATTTGACAGAACCCTGAGTAAGAAGCATAAGCAGTACAGCAGATCCACCCAAAAAGATAACCCCTTTCTGTGTTACCATCCTGTCGCTCAACGACATGAAGCTGGTTGGGACCCATTTATCTACAGCCATATTGGACAAAACCCTAGGGCCATCAATAAATCCGGTTTGGGCTGCTACAAATAGTAATGCTGCATCAGCAATAAGCGCTAAAAGAACAAAATAAAAGCCTAGATTAGTTTTCCAGCTCTGAGTTATGCTATCAAAAAAAACAGCATTAAGTGTTTTTCCAGCATGCGGTTGAACCCCATAAAGCAGGTAACAGGTCATTAATCCCACAACCATAAAAATTAAAGAAATTGCCATATATCTCATTGTTTTCTTCGCCGTCTGCACCTTTGGCTCGCGAAGTATAGGCATTCCGTTACTTACTGCCTCAATTCCCGTATAAGTGCCTGCCCCCATGCTATAAGAGTGAAGCATAATAAATAGTACCCCTATAAAACCGAACTGAAGGGTTGCCCCTTTGATATCAAGAGATGTAGATTGAATTAAAGTTGGAAAGCTGTAAAGATGATTAACCAATGCATAGATTATGGCAAAGATATGAGTTATCATAAATAAAAGGAAGATGGGTATTAGGGTAAGCACAGACTCCTTTATTCCTCTCAAATTTAACAGAATAAGGGCAAAAACAGAGAGAATAGCAAACCAAATCTTAAAAAAGTGCCATCCAATCGGAAGAAAACTAAAGATTGCGTCAGTACCGCTTGCTATAGAAACTGTAATGGTAAGCACATAATCTACCAGGAGAGCGCATCCAGAAATCATTCCAAAAGTTGGTGACAAAAGCTTGCTTGCAACAAGGTAACCTCCACCGCCATGTGGGAATAGTTCAACAATCTGAGAATAGCTAGTGGTTATCACAATTACGGTAAATGCAATAAATAATGCCACAAAAATAGCCAGGTAAGGGTGCGCGCCCAAAGCTGAAAATGCTTCCTGTGGACCATAAGCAGATGAGGAAATGGCATCTGCTCCAAGACCAATCCATGCAAAAATAGCTATAAGTGAGAGTTTATGGAACAGCGAAGGGTCATTGATATCATGAGATTTGCCGCATACTAATGTTTTGATTCTCTTGAATACTGGCTGTTTAAAAGATTTAGGCATTAGCAGGCCCTCTATTTTCTATGTCTGTAAAGAATGTGTTAGCGAAAAATATGGAAACTATCAATAAATTCAACATCATAAAGATATAACTGACAGTAGTTGTGCTTTGCATATTTTTACCTTCCTAGCGAAGAAAGAATGTTTTAAGTGGGACGGATAATTTTAGGGTTACAGATTGAGAAATATTCTCAGAGAAATAAGAATCAGTTAGATTAGAACATCTACCAAGAACTAACGTATCCAATAGTCTATATGAAAATTGCCATTCTCTTTCATGCATAACAGGTCTTCTCTTACCCTCACGATCCCCAACTTCATGAATCTTTTCTATATATAATAATAAAATAGAGTAGTTTTTAAACCTTTCGCAAGCAAAACCTGATGGGGCTATTAATGCTTTGAAACGCAGATTGGGAGGTTATCATAAGATATAGGATAAAAACAATTTTAATTAGAATGGTTTCAAATAGAAGAAAGACACTTTCAGAAGATTTTTACATCCATATATGGATTATAATCTCGGCTCTGTCTTAAGTTAGGATTATAAGTGGGTTTCCCACCCAATGGTTTTATGAGCAATAAAACGTTGGGGGTGGGGAGAACCCACAATGTGTCTAGAAAGAACCTATGATGTAGACCTTAATAAA
>Ga0315282_10008804_pt1 | contig 16240 bp, 21 predicted proteins | sample YL17G07_20_MG_FD_203693 | JGI IMG/M metagenome (GOLD analysis project Ga0315282, IMG submission 203693) | Sediment microbial communities from Yellowstone Lake, YNP, Wyoming, USA - YL17G07_20 | ecosystem: Environmental > Aquatic > Freshwater > Lake > Sediment | place: USA: Wyoming | collected...
TATCATCATTGATTCCAGCTTCCTGCTATCAAAGAACAAAGAACTTGCTGTTTCCTTATACAATATCAAGTCGGAACGATTCAAAGGAAAACTAAAAAACTAACAAACTCCTGTTCTTTTATTTGCATATCCAGGTACTCCGAAAGGAAATTCCTTTCCAGAGGGTGCAACTCCTGGAATTGGACGCCTATCCTGTACCTGTCTGAATGCGCCAGCGGCTGCGACCAGGTAATTTTGCCGATAGGGTTTAATACCCTTGAGAGGACCTTGATTTCTAAAGAGACAGCGGTTTGCGGCGGGATAAATCCATCGTTGATAAAACTCATGCCCCCTAAACTTAAATTATCGCTGATGGCATTATTGAAGAGCGTCAAACCCCTGATCCTGTAACGCAGTTGCGTTTTTAAACTTAGGCGGGGGAAACTCCTTTTTTCCTTTGCTACGCTGGCCATATTCTCTTTTTTAAGAGAAACCGTGGCTTTCTCCTATCCCTTATGTATAAGAATATACCATACTTTTTGCGCAGTGTCAAATAAAAACCCCCACAGGAGGTGGGGCACCCTGGCCTATCCGGAATAACATTTTGTTAGGATTTACCCTTTTTTTTGTTATAATAGTATAGAGGATAAAATGTACTGTAATTTCTATAGCCTAAAAGAAAGGCCTTTTAACCCCACCGCAGACCCGGCTTTTTTGTTTTTAAGCGCAAGGCATAAAGAGGCCCTCGCGCACCTTATCTACGGGGTATCCCAGAGAAAAGGCGTAGTGGTCTTGACCGGCGAAATAGGCACCGGTAAAACTACCCTCTGCAGGTTCTTTATGAACCAGCTGGATAGAAACGTCAAGACCGCCTTTATCCTGAACCCCCATTTTTCCCAAACGCAATTACTGGAGGCCATAATCAGGGATTTCGGCCTTACTGCCAGAAACAAATCCCGGCTGGGCCTTGTCTGGGAGTTAAACAGGTTCCTGCTTGGGGAATCAGAATGCGGCAATAATGTAGTGTTGCTCATTGATGAAGCGCAGAACTTAAACCCTGCTATCCTGGAACAGGTGCGCCTGCTCTCGAATCTAGAAACGGACAAAGATAAGCTTTTGCAGCTGGTCTTAGTGGGGCAGCCGGAATTAAACCAGCGGCTTAATCTTTATGACCTGCGGCAATTAAAGCAAAGGGTTATGGTCAGCTACCATATTATGCCGCTGGAGAAAAACGAGGTAAAGGATTATATAGCGCACCGCCTTAAGATAGCGGGCGGCTCTTGTAACGTAGAATTTACCCCGGAGGCTATAGCCGCCATTAGCGGATTTTCCGCGGGGACCCCGCGCCTCATAAATATGATTTGCGACCGGGCGCTATTGGCCGGTTTCGCCGCAGAGACAAAAATAATCAGCCCGGATATTATCAAGAAGTGTGCCAATGAGTTAAGCGGCTTTTTTTGGCAAGAGGCAAGATGAGCATTATTTACGATGCGCTAAAGAAGGTAGAGAAAACAAATTTCAGCTATCCTGCTGCGGCAGCGGATGCGCAAAACCAGAAGAAAGCCGTTCCCTATAAGCCAAGTAAGCGGGCGCTGCTCCTCTATTCTTTCGCGGTAGTTTTTTCTTTATTTTTAGGGAATATTGTTTATAGTTTTATATCAGGCCCGTATAAAACTGCTCAGCGCACTGAAACGCGGCAGGAAAAGCCTCAAGCCCCAAGCCTGCCGCCTGCGCCCGTACCCGCGCCCAAAGAGGCGCCTGCGGCACAGGTATTACCCGTAAAAATAGAGGAAACAACCGTTCAAAAAGCCCCTCCTCCCTTTGCCCTAAGCGGAGTTTTTTTCTCGCAGGACGAAGGCTATGCCCTTATTAATAATCATATTGTTAAAGAGGGTGATGTGGTGGGCGGGGCAACTGTAAAACGGATTAATATGGACGAGGTAGAGCTTGTTTATGACGGCTCAAGCATCAAGCTCTCTGCGGGTAAATAAATATCTAAAATCTTCTTTCCAAAGCCTCTTTTATCAGCGTAAGGGGAATATTTTCTACGACTTTTGTCCTGCCGATACCTTCTATGAGGACAAAACGGTTTCTCGCCCCCCTAAATTTCTTATCGCGGTAATGCGCCTCGATTATATCTTTGAGAGTGCCTGCCTTTATTTTTAACGGCAGCCCCACCGCTTTTATCAGGTTTTCTATCCTTTTAAATAAAGGCGTATCTATAAGGTTGAGCATCCTGCTGATATCAGAGGCGAGCAATATGCCTATGGCTATTGCCTCGCCGTGGCTATAGGTTTTATAACCGCAGGCAGCCTCAAGGGCGTGCCCTGCGGTGTGGCCGAAGTTTAAAACTGTGCGCAGCCCCTTCTCTTCCCTTTCGTCCCGCTGCACGATATTTGCCTTAATGCGGCTTGAGCGCTGCACGATATATTCCAGGGCGCTTTTTTTCGTTTTAAGGATATTGCGGTAATTCTTCTCCAGGTAAAGGAACAATTGCCTGTCTTTGATGATAGCGTATTTTATTACCTCTGCCAGCCCCGAGCGTAATTGCCTTTTATCCAGGGTATTCAGGAAAGAGATGTCGCTAAATACCAGCCGCGGCTGGTAAAAGGCGCCTATAAGGTTTTTTGCCTCGGCTAAATCCAGAGCAGTTTTGCCTCCGATAGCGGAATCTACCTGGGCCAGGAGCGTTGTGGGGAGTTGTATGTAGGGAATGCCGCGTTTATAGACTGAGGCCACGAAGCCCGCTAAATCCCCGATTACCCCTCCGCCAAAGGCAATAATAAAGAGCCTCCTGTTTTTGTCGTAAGAAGCCAGGTCATTTACTATCCAAGAAGATATTTTGATGGATTTACTTTTTTCCGTATCGGGGACAAGTTTAAACCTTACGGAGAAGCCGCACTCCCGCAGTATTTTTGCCAAGCGGCGCCCAAACTTATTTTTTACCGTGGGATTGGAAATTATGTAGGCGTCAGGCCCTATCTTAAGTTGGCGCAGGAATTTCCCTAAGCGGTTTATTATATTGCTTCCGATAATTATATTGTAGGAGCGCTCTTTAAGGTTTAATTTTACGGCCTTCATCTTAGAGCATAAGGATAGATAATATGCTTCTTACTACCGGCGCAATAAGCATCTGGAAGGCCCCTGCCGCGATAAGGAGCATAACTATAAAGAAGCCGTAAGGTTCAATGCGGGAGTATTGGTGAGCCAAATCATCCGGCAGGAGCCCTATTAAAATGCGCGAGCCGTCCAGGGGCGGGACAGGCAAAAGATTAAAAACCCCGAGGATGACGTTAATCGAGATAAGGTTGGCAAAAATAAAATTTATGAGCCCTGTCTGCGGGACGGCCCTCCAGAGTATGCTCAAGAGTACGGCAAAGATAAAGTTTGCCGCCGGGCCGCTGGCGCCTATCAAGACAATGCCTCTTTTAGGGTTTCTTAAACTCTGGTAATTTATGGGTACGGGTTTTGCCGCTCCGAAGACAAACCGGCCATTGGTTGTGATAAAAAGAAAGAGCGGCAGTATGATTGTGCCTATCAGGTCAATATGCGCCAGCGGGTTCAGGGTGAGCCTGCCGGAATATTTTGCCGTGGGGTCCCCTAGTTTGTAGGCTACTAACGCATGCGCAAATTCATGCACGGTCATAGCCACCAGAAGCAGGGCGAAGGATATAATAAGGCCGTACAAACTCATTCCTGTGCCTCTACCTTTGTCGCTTCTATGACCGGTTGTTTTTGTTTGGGAGAAGAGATTATTTTTCCGGTAATCCTTACCTTCCGGTAGTTAAGCGTATCGAGGATTTTCCTGTCGCCTTTGATGAGATATATTCCTTTACTATCCGCGGTAATCACTTTATGCGTTGCCTGCCTCTTAAACACCTTTCCGTAAGGCTCCAGAGTCCCTTCTATGGTTAGCGTATCCTGGGGTTTGCTTGTTTCTGCGGTTCTTTCCAGGTTCTCATTTTTACTAGCCGTGTCTATCTTCCTGACTACCTTTTTATGCAGCCAGCCGAAAGCGCTTGGCGGCGGCACTATCTTCAGCCAGCCTTCCTTGTCTTCCAGTACGGTTACTATTTCATTATTATTGATTTGCCCGAGGATAGGACTAGACAGTTCAGGGCGCAGCCTGATATTTATTCTTCCCTTAAGTGCCTTTGAGCTTACGCATCTGGTCTCTTCCGGGACTGCTGCGGAAGCAGGGCTTACTGTTTTATAGGTGCTGATACAGGTAAAGAATTCCTTCTTGACGTAAGAAGGCGCGTTTTCCGGAAGCCTGATTTTATACCAGTCATAGAGCTCGGAAACCACCTGTATTTTTTGAGCTTCTTTCAGGGTGCAGATTATTTCAGAGTTGACTGTGGAGTCAGAGCGCAGGTTGACATCATTGGCGCTTACTTCATACAGAGGCGCGGGTTGCGTTTCTTGCGCAAGAGCCACCGTAGCCAGCAGCGCCAAGGATACCAGAATAAGAATAGGCGGTTTCATTTATTTTTTATCCTGCCCTTTGCTGCCCGCGGCTTTTGTTGCGGCCTGTTCTTTAGCCGGGGTGGCGGCAGCTGGGGCCGCTGTTGTTCCTTCTGCCGAGGCGACGGCGGTTGCTGCTGCCTTTTCTGCTTTCTCTTTCTTGATCTTGATACGCACGGTCTTTATTTTAGGCAGGCCGTAGACATCGTCCCCTTCTTTCCACTTGCCTTTTTCCAGCATTGTGCGTATGCGTTCGGTGCGCTTGAGCACCGACCTTTGTTTTTTATCTTTATCGGATATAGTTAATGACGGGTGTATGGACATGGTTTTAGAGCCTCCTTATATGGCAGTCTTGGTAACGTTTTTTTAGTTCCGATAACATCCGGAGCGCCTCTTCTTTGCTTACGAAACTGCCCACGCAAAGCACGGAATAACCTTTTTTTGAGAGGACCTGCGCAGAGAGCCCTTTTTTCTTTAATGCCTGCGCCTCTTTCTGCGCGTAACTTTTAGTTTTGTAGCTGGCCAACTGAATAGTAAAGGTTGCATTGTCGTTTTTAGGCTTATTTTCTTGGATTGGCTGAATCCGGCTAATCAGGGGTTTTGCTTCTGTTTTTCCAACGGCGCTTGCGATATCCAGGCGGGTGCTTCCCAGAGAAGACAGCCTTTTTCCTTTCTCTACGCCTAAAGAAAAAGAAATAACACCGGTAATAATAACCGCCACGATGGTAAGTATGGTTTTTTCATAACCCCAGATATAGGTTAAGAAAGCCCTGCTGCGGCCTGTTGCTTTCAGGGAAGCGGAATCTTTTGTCTGCGAGAAGAGTTCTAACTGTGAATTATCCGTGTTTTCCATGGGAGAGTTTATTATAACTCTTGCCGTTATTCTCTTTCCAGTAAATTTTTGTATTGATTTTCTTTATGGCTTTTAAGAACGCCTCTACTACTTTGGGGTCAAATTGCGTGCCGCTTTTTTTCCTGATTTCTTTTATGGCTGCATTTGTATCTATTCTTTCCCGGTAAGGCCTTCCATAGACCATGGCCTCAAATGCATCCGCAACTGCCATTATGCGTGCGCCCTGCGGGATCTGCCCCTTCTTGAGGCGCGAAGGATATCCTGTGCCGTTGTACTTTTCATGATGGTGCATGATGATCGGTATAACCGGCCTTAATACCTGCAGGGGGCGCAATATCTGCGCGCCTTTGGCGGGATGGCGCTTGATAATATTATATTCCTTGGCAGTCAGTTTTGTGGTCTTGGTAAGTATCTCCGGAGGGATATCCACTTTGCCGGTATCGTGCAGAAGGCTGGCGTATTTCAGGCTTTCTATCTGTTTTGCGTCCAGTTGCATCTGGTGGCCTATGGCAGTAACCAGGCGGCTGAAATACGGCGAATGCGTGTATTCCTGCGGCACGCGGCTGTCTAAAAGCGTTACCAGCGCTTTGATGCTTCCCAAGACTATCCTCTGCTGCTCATCGTAAAGCTGTAAATTTTTTATGCCTATGGTGGACTGTTCGATTATGGTGACCAGCATATCCTGGTCAAACCTCTCAAAGGCAGGGGTGCATTTCGCGCGTTTTATAATGACCAGGCCGATAATATCTTCGCAGATCAGCGGTATCCCCATAAGGCCTGCGTGCCTGCTGGAGGAGAGTGTGCGTATTATTCTTTTTTCAAGCCTGCCTGAAATCTTTATCCTGCGGTCTATAAGGTATTTCTTCTTTTCGCTCACCAGGCACTTTAATACGGAGTATTTCTTGGTGGAATCTAAAAGCAGGATCAGGCAGTATTTGGCATTTAATATCTGGCAGATAATCCTGCTCAAGCGGCTGATTAAGTCCTTAAGCTCATAGGTGGAACTGACCACCCGGTAGATGCTGTGTATGGAAGAGACAAGGTATTTATACCTTTTCGTAGGGGTCAAATAATTTTTTGTATTCATCTAATGCATACCTGTCTGTCATCCCCGCCACATAATCGCAGATTACCCGTTTTACTCCGTCGGCACTAATCCTCTTCTGCGTCTCGGGCGGAAGCTGCCCGGGGTTATCCAGGTAAACCCGGAATAATTCCTTGATGAACCTCTTTGCCTTGGTGCTCATCCTTATTACGCGGTAGTGGTGGTATAGTTTTGTCAGCAACAGTCCGCGTAAGGGTATTCTTAATTGTAGCATATCTTTGCTGAAATTCACAACTTTTCTCTCTGTTTTTTTTACATCGGCCCAGGAACGAATTTTTAGTTTATTTATATTATTTTGCGTTTGAACTATAAGGTCGGTAACCTGCGTATCTATAAGTGATTTAATGATCAGGTATTTTTTCTTATTCTGGTCTATGTGGGGATAGGTGCGGCAGATATTTTTATTCAGGTTCTCCCAGAGGGTCAACTCCCTTAAATCCGATTCCTTTATAAGCCCGCTAGTTAAGCCGTCATCAAGATCGTGGTTATCATAGGCTATTTCATCGGCTATATCCACCACCTGCGTCTCCAGCGTGGGCATTTCCTTGGGGTTTAGTTCGCTTACTTTTACTGCCTTATCAAACGCGGAGGAATGTTTGACTATCCCCTCCCTTACCTCCCAGGTCAAATTAAGGCCCGGGAAATCAGGATACCTGTCCTCCAGATAATCAACTACCCTTAAGCCCTGCAGGTTGTGGTTAAAACCTCCGCAGCGCGCCATTAATTCATTCAGCGCCTCCTCCCCCGAATGTCCGAAGGGAGTGTGCCCTAAATCATGTGCCAGGGCAATGGCTTCGGTGAGGTCCACATTCAGGCGCAGGGCATAAGAAATAGTCCGGGCAATCTGGGCTACCTCTAGCGTATGCGTAAGGCGCGTGCGGTAATAGTCTCCTTCGTGGTTGACAAAAACCTGCGTTTTATATTCCAGGCGCCGGAAGGCGGCAGAATGGATAATCCTATCCCGGTCTCTTTGGTAAACTGACCTGTAAGGGTGTTCCTTTTCTTTATAAACTCTTCCCCTGCTATTGCGGCTTTTGCTGGCGTAGGGGGCAAGGAAGGCATCCTCAAAATCCGTATTGCGTTTTAACATTTTTTAAGCAGAGAGTTTATCCATTTTTATAGTTTCACAATCTTGGCTTTTATCGTATCGTTAATTTCAATCAGCCCGTATGAATTATAGGGGGCGAATACCTTATCCGTAGGGCTGCCCGGGTTAAAAAATAAGGTATTGCCTATTTTCGTATTCAGCGGGGAGTGCGAATGGCCAAAGATGATTACGTCTACTTTCTGGTCTTTAAATTCGGAGGTTAGCAGCTCTACCAGGTTATTGGGCGTTCCCCAGCCGTGCATAATCCCGAGCCGGTATTTACCCAGCGTGATTATTTCTTTTTGAGGCAGCACGTTCCTTATCTCTTCCGGGTCCATATTGCCCCAGACAGCTTTTACATTGGCGCAGACACTCTTTAATTTATCCAGCACGGATAATTCTACCAGGTCTCCCGCATGAATAACCATATCTGCGCTTTTAAAGGCCTCGAGGATTTCCTGCGGTATCTCTTGCGTCCTCTCGCGGATATGCGTATCCGAAATAACGCCTATCTTCAAGCTGGTTCCTCTCTTTTAAGGTATTACTCTCGGTATAGAAAACAGGTCTAGTATCTGGTTAAGGCTGTTGATATCCCAGGTCCAGATTTTTTCTTCCAGCGCCTTAAGCCGGGTATTTGCGTCTATTTCTTTAAGGGTCACCAGAAACTTTCTCTGCAGTTTATTGCGGTATTTCCTGCATTCCCGGGAAAAATCCGCAACGTCATCTTCCGTAAGGGAATCGTCTTTAAATGCCATAATCCAGAGGCTGTCCTGGGAGCGGCCGATCAGGCCTTCGTGCCAGGACCTGTTATTGAATTCAAGGGGCTTGATCTCCCGGAAGTGGTTGAGCCTTATCTTTTTTTTCTCTATTTGTATGAGTTCGTCTTCAAAGAGCCGCAGCAGCCCGCTCATTTTCTCCATTAGGGGCTGGCGGGAACTATTTAAAAAATCCTGAATCATGCTTTCTATCCTGTCCCTAAAGAGAGGGTTCTGGCCCCTGGCGTCAAAGGCCAATGTACGCAGCTTTTCTTGATACACAAACTTGAGCCAGAAACCGAACACCCTGTCGTTTATTTTAAGAAAGTCTGCGCTGCGGGTGACGGTATCTATTTCCAGGAGGTAATTTATTCTTTGTATCAGCTCCTTCTTGGTCTTGTGCAGGAGCGTAGCGATATCTTTGATTCTATTGCGGCCGTCAGAAACCAAATACAGTATAGACAGGTAATCATTGCTATGGGGCAGGTCTAAAAAGCGTTTGATATAATTGGAAAACCTTTGGTTGAGAAGCCCTGAGGTATCGCAGAGGAGCCTTTCCAGCGTGTCCGCAAGGTTGTCCTTGGAGGATTTAAGCAGCGCTTCGGAAATGATTTCCAGATAAAACGGATGCCCTCCGGTGAAATGTATTATAAAATTCCTTAATCCCCGGTTAAGACTTAGGCCGGCCAATTTTTTATCCAGGTATTCTTCGCTTGCCTTCGCATCAAAGGGTTCTACCGTGAGCAACTCAAAATTGCCGAATAAGAGGGAAAGGTTTTTTGAAAGGATGGTTTTGGTTTTGAATTTGAGGGAGCTGGTAATGATATACATAGTGTTCTTCTGCAGGATAAGGAGCTTTGACCATTCGCGGTATAAGTTTGCAAGCCCCAGGCTTTCCAGGTTGTGGAATTCATCCAGTATCAGGATGCAGTGTTTGCCGGTTTCCTGGTAGATCAGTTCGCATAGCCAGAGCAGTTCCACAAAGAGGCCGCTCGTTTTTTTCTTATCGCGCCCGGAGGTAAGTGTTTTTATTTTTTGCGCTGTTTTAGGAATGAACCTCTCGGCTTTGCGGATAAGGTAATCCAGGTCTTCTCTCAAAGGTATGCCGCTAGGGATGAGGAAATTATAAAGCAGCCCCGCGGCAAACCGGTTGAAGAAAGAGGCGGCGGCCTCCGGCCGTATTTCCAGATAAATTACAATAATACGGTTATCGTAAAATTTATCGAGGAATTTAAAGAGCAGGAAAGTTTTGCCGATCATCTCATCCCCGATAATGGCGATATTCTGACGGTAGCCTTCTAAAAGCCCGCTGACGCGCTTCTGGAGGATATCCAGATAAACCTTACGGCCGAAAAAGTTATTTTTTAACATAAAAACCTCTTAAAGTTCAGCGCGGCAGATAAAAGAAGGGGTTCTGCGGAATCCGCCCCTTCCTTATCTCAAAGTGCAGGTAGGTATTCCTGTCCCTGCCTGAGGAGCCTGCCCTGGCAATAAGGGCGCCCTGCGCCACATTCTCGCCTACTTTGATAAAGGCCTCGGAATTTCTCGCGTAAACCGTGGAGAAACCGTCTCCGTGGTTGATTATTATTGTTTTACCGAACCCGCCGAAATCACCCGCATAAAAAACAACCTTGCCCTGGCGGGAACAAACCACATCAAGGTTATTCTGGGGTTGTATATTAATGCCTTTATTAATCATATTGTCAGAAGTCTGGCCGAAAGCAGCAATCACCCTTCCTCTTATAGGCCAGATAAAATCATCCGGGGCGCCTGCCGCAGGTATGGCCCTCTTTTCCTTTTTATGTCCCGGAATAAAGATAAGCTGGTTTTCTTCTATGCTTGCGGTGTCCGGGATATGGTTGATGCCGGCTATCTCATCCAGGTCGACATTATAGGCCTTGGATATCCTCCAGAGGGTTTGCCCCTTTTCAACGCGATGATAAAATCCCGGCAGGCCGGGAGGAAGCGGTTTTACGTAAGGGGCTCCGGCACAGCCGATAAAGTTGCCAATAGAGAATAAAGCCATTATTACGACGGTTGCATGCTTTAAGCCTATGGACTGTGGTCTATGGACTGTTGACTGTGTATTTTTTTTCAGCATTCTAATTAAGCGGGTGAGCGGAATCGAACCGCCATATACAGCTTGGGAAGCTGCCATTCTGCCATTGAATTACACCCGCATAGCAACCCTAAAAAACCCCTTCATTTAATTTAATCGAGCAGTATTTGCCGCACATAGTGCATACTTCGGAGTCCTGCGGTTTTGAAGAGTTCCTGTAGCAGGCTGCCTTTACAGGGTCAAGGGAAAGCCGTATTTGTTCTTTCCAGCGGCGTTGCTTGCGGGCTTGCGACATTTTTTTATCCCATTCCAGCGCGCCTTTTATTTTTTTTGCTATATCTGCCGCATGCGCGGCTATTCTTGCGGCAACAACCCCCTCCCTTACGTCTTCTATTGAGGGGTGCCTTAAGTGTTCGGAGGGGGTGACATAACAGAGGAAATCCGCTCCGTAACTTGCTGCCAGTGCGCCGCCGATAGCGGAACTGATATGGTCATAGCCGCTGGCTATATCCGTAACCAGGGGGCCTAAAACATAAAAAGGCGCGCCGCGGCAAATCTTCTTTTCTAAAATAATATTTTTTTGTATCTGGTCTAAGGGCACGTGCCCCGGGCCTTCGATCATCACCTGCACATTTTTTCTCCTGGCGCGTTGGGCCAGTTCCCCCAGCACACATAACTCCGCAATCTGCGCCTTGTCTGTGGCGTCCAGTATTGAGCCGGGCCGCAGGCCGTCCCCCAGGCTTAAGGTTACGTCGTACTTATAGGCGATTTTCAGTACCTCGTCAAAATATTCGTAAAAGGGGTTCTCTTTTTTATAGCGGTTCATCCAGTTAGTTAGTATTGCCCCGCCCCTGGAAACAATACCCAATATCCTTTTTTGTATTTTTAGTTTTTGGAGGCTTTTTCTGGTCACCCCGGCATGGATGGTGAAAAAATCTACTCCTTCCTCTGCCTGCGCTTCCAATACGGAAAGGACGCTATGCGCATCAAACTTCAGGAAGTCACCGCTTTCTCTGTGCGCGTTTACCGCGATTTCATACAGCGGCACCGTGCCTACCGGTATGTTTGAACGTTTTAATATCCGGCGCCTTAATTCCTGCAGCCGGCCGCCCACGCTTAAATCCATTACCGCGTCCGCCCCGTATCTAAGGGCGGTATCCAGTTTATCAAGCTCGTATTTAAGCCGTGTTTTATCCGTCGAGGTTCCGATATTTGCATTTACTTTTGTGCGCAGGCCCTTTCCTATACCGCAGGGTTTCTTTATATTGCGGTTTTTATTGAGGGGGATTACTACTTTACCCTCTTTTATGCCGCGCAGGATCTGTTTGGGGCTTACCCCCTCATCTAGCGCAACCTTTTTCATTAAGGGGGTAACTCTATTATTTTTTGCGTATTCTAATTGGGTCATTTGAATTTACCGTGTAATTTATTATAGAAAAACCTCGCCGCTGACGAAATATTGTTTGTTTGTAAAATCGCTCTACAAATAGCTACTCTTTCTGCGCCGGCTGATAGTACATCGTCTATATTGGCAGAATTTATATTTCCGATGACAAAAAATGGTATTTTGATTCTTTTCCTTAGCTCTTTTAATAAGCCCAGGCCCAACCCCTTTTTAATTTCAGGTTTTGCAGGCGTAGGGTATATTGGGCCTATGCCCAGATAATCCGCTCCCTCTCTTTGCGCCTTTAGCGCCTGCGCCAGAGTCTGGCAGGATACGCCGATAATTTTATGCGGCCCCAGTATCTGCCGTGCGCGAGTTATAGAAGTATCGTGCCGGCCTAAGTGCAGGCCGTCGGCATCGGAGATTTTTGCGATATCCGGATAGTCGTTTACGATAAAGATTGTTTTGCCAGGCAGGAGCATTTTACGGATTAGAAAAGCATTCTCCAGAATTTCTTCTTTCTTGGATTCCTTATTCCTCAGCTGTATTATATCTATCCCGCCGTTTTTTAAACTTGCGGCTATATCTAATAAGGATTTGCTGCCGGCTGCCTTTTTGTCAAGTATGGCGTAAAGCCTGGATTTTTCCAGCAGCCTCTTTTTCTGCAGCATATACCTTATACCTTGTCTTTTTGAATTCTACGGCCAGTTTACGGTCAATAAGTTTGGAAAATTCCTCTAATACCCTTACTGATTCCTTTACTCTTTGTATATTGGCAAAGAAAACATCTTGCAGGCTGTTTCTTCGGAGTTCATTTGCGTAAATGGTCCTGCCTACATCAGCCAGGGCCTGGCGTGCATTGAGCATTTTTGCTGCTTCAGGCAGCTTTTTTATGACGGCATCTATTTTGTGACGTATGCCTTTGAGCCGCGATGTCAGGCTGCGGCTATTGAGCATAAAACGGGCTATTTCTTCGCATACGCGCAGGCCTTCTTTTGCCCTGTTGATATTGGCATCAATAATCCTGTTGACGCCTTTTTTATCGGAATAGTTTAGCAATCTTTCGGATTAATGTGGTGGTAGAGCGGCCCTTGAGCAGCTTGACTGTAGAGACCTTGCCTCCTGCGGCTAAAACAAAATCCCTGCCTGCGATTTTTTTTGTATCCCAGTCCGCTCCTTTTATCAGGATATCGGGCTTAAATATCCGGATAACTTTAAGCGGAGTCTTTTCTTTGAATAAGAGCACGTAATCCACGCTCTCTAGCGCTGCTATCAAGCGCATCCTGTCTTGCGCGCTCACAAAAGGCCTTTTTCTGCCTTTTATTGCCCGCACAGAGCTGTCGCTGTTTACGGCTACCACCAGCACATCCCCTTTTTCTTTGGCCTCCTGGAGGTATTTTACATGGCCGTAGTGCAGCAGGTCAAAACAGCCGTTAGTAAAAACTATTTTTTTTCTTTTTTGCCTGAGGCCGGCCAGTATCTTCTTTAAGACAGCCCTTTTTTTTATTTTATCTTCTAAGAGACGGCGGCTTCCGCGAGTTCGCATATGATATGCCCTATTGTGATGTGCGCCTCCTGTATTCTGGCAGTGACAGAAGAAGGCACCAATAGCGATACATCTGCCAGTTTACTCAATTCTCCTCCGTCTCCGCCGGTAAGCGCAACTGTTTTTAAGCCCATCTTCTTTGCCTGTTTTATGCCGGAGGCAACATTCCTGGCCCTGCCGCTGGTGGATATACCTATAGCAATATCGTTTTTCTGGCCCAAGGCTTCTATCTGCCGGGCAAAAATAATATCGTAGCCATAGTCGTTTGCCAGCGCGGTCAAGATAGAGGTATTTGTAGTAAGCGCTATGGCAGGCAGGGCCCGCCTATCTTTGGTAAACTTGCCGACTAACTCCGCGGCTATGTGCTGGCTATCGCTGGCTGAACCGCCGTTGCCGAATAAAATTACCTTGCCGCCTTTTTTCAGGGAGGCGATAACTAATTCGGCAATTTCCAGAATTGAACTGACTTTTTCCTGCAGCAGTTGTTCTTTTATCTGGATGCTTTCCAACAATATTTCTTTTATTCTCTCTCTCATGGTTAAATTATCCTTAGCCAAAGAAAACCTTGGCGATTTCGTAAAGCTCCATATCGGCGGTCTTTAAAACGCTCACCGCTTCCTCTATGGATACGTCGACAATTTTGTTCCCGGCGAGCGCAACCATCCTGCCGAATTTTTTATTTTTGACCAACTCCACTGCTTTGACGCCGAAGCGGGTGCCTAAAATCCTGTCAAAGGCAGTGGGTGTGCCGCCTCTCTGGATATGCCCCAGGACACTCACCCTTGTTTCATAGCCGGTCCTCTTTTCAATCTCCAAACCCACTCTCTCGCCTATGCCGCCGAGCCTGACATGGCCGAATTCATCCAGTTTTTGTTCCTGAAGGACTACCGTGCCTTCTTTAAATTGCGCTCCCTCGGCTACCACGATTATGCTGAAGGTCTTTCCCCGGGAATGCCTCTTTTTGATCAGGCTGCAGACTTCTTCGATGTCAAAGGGGATTTCCGGGATTAAAATCATATCGGCGCCTCCGGCAATACCGGATTCAATGGCGATCCAGCCGGCGTGCCTGCCCATTACTTCCACCACAATTATGCGGTGATGGCTTTCTGCGGTGGTATGTAGTTTGTCAATGCATTCGGTCGCGGTATTTAATGCCGTATCAAACCCGAAGGTATAATCGGTGCAGGAAAGGTCATTATCTATTGTCTTGGGCACCCCCACGATATTGGGGATACCGTCTTTGATTAATTTTACGGCCACACCCAGGGTATCTTCTCCGCCCACGGCAATAAGAGCATCTAATTTTAGTTTTTTATAATTTTCCAAAACCTGTGCTACCCCATTTTCCTTCTTATAGGGGTTTGTCCTGCTGGTGCTTAAGATGGTGCCGCCCTTGGGCAGGATTCCGGATACCGCAGCCAGGTCGAGTTTTACCGTGTCATTATCAATAAGGCCTTTCCAGCCGTCCTTAATACCGATAATTTCAAAGCCCTCATTAAAGCCTTTCCTTACCACCGCCCTGATAACAGGGTTTAATCCCGGGCAGTCTCCTCCGCCTGTAAGTATTCCCACTCGCGCCATTACCCTCTCCTTTCAAAAAGAATTTCGTATTAACTATCGACTGACGACTATCGACTATCGACTAAATTCTGCCATACCCGCCAAAAGGGATAGGCGGTTCCTGTTTTTCCGTTTCCTTTTTACGTTTCTCTTCTACGGCAGTAATCTTTGCCACGTGTATCCTGATGATAATCTGTTCTTCCAGGCCCAGGACTTCCTGTATCTTGGCTCTAGTGATATCCTGCAGCCGCGCGGTCAATTCCGGTATACTTGCTTCTGATTTCAAGACTACCCGCAGGTCCACGATTACCCCTTTCTTGTTTGCTATTACGTCCGGCCGCAATTCTTTTATTTCCGGTATTACGCCTGCCAGGCGCCGGATTAAATCCTCAACCGCCGAAAGCGCTATAGTTACCTCTCCGGAAGAAGTGGTAAAGGCAATGGTTTTTTCCCGCTGCAGCCGGCCGAGGAGCAGCTGGGCAAAGGAAAAACTGATCAATATCAAAAGCAGGCCGGAAAGGCCGACTACGATTCTTGAATTAGGGCAATCCTGAATAAGGCTGAGCAGGCTATTGATATCCCCTAACTGCAGAAAGTTTAAAGAAGAGGCTATTAAAATCAAACCGATTAGGATAATTACGCTTGCGTAAAATAGTATTCCCAATATGGTAAAAAGCCTCATTTTTCCTCACCCCCTTTTTCTATTGCCCGCACGCTTATGTTTATGTCTTTTATAGAAAGGCTGGTCATCTTTTCCAGGCTGTTGCGCACGTTCTCCTGGACTTTATTGGCTATTTCCGGAATATTAAAGCCGTATTTTATGACCAGCGGTATTTCTAATTTGACCTCTTCGTTTTTGCCTATCTCAACCCTTATGGCAGACAGGGACGACCTACCCATTAATTCCATGAGCCCGCTTTTAAAATCTCCTCCGATGCGTTTTACCCCCGCTATTTCCGATGCGGCAATAGAGGCGATAGAGGCATAGACATTTTTATGTATCTTGATTATCCCTAAATCAGTGCGTGATTCATCCCTTTGCATTACTCCTCCTCTCGCTTCTCTTCTTCCTTGAGCATTTCCTGCACAAAGTGGGTAGATATCTCGCCCTTTAGGAACAGGTTGTTTTCCATTAGCCGCTGGTGGAAGGCAATGGTTGTTTTTATGGGCGCGATAAAGAATTCATTCAGCGCCCGCTGCATTATTTTAATTGTTTCCTGCCTGTTTTTTCCATGTGCGATGAGTTTGGCTACCAGAGAATCATAATAGGGAGAGATTTCATATCCCGGATAGATATGCGTATCTACGCGCACCCCCGGCCCACCGGGCAGAATCAGCGTTTCGATTTTGCCGGGCGAAGGCATAAAATTATTTTCGGGGTCTTCGGCGTTTATCCGGCACTCAATCGCGCTTCCTTTGATTTGCACGCTGTCCTGCTGTATCCTTAA